>ERZ809296.100-NODE-100-length-152992-cov-38.282535_pt1 | contig 152992 bp, 155 predicted proteins | sample MGYA00520511_ERZ809296 | MGnify/ENA primary metagenome ERZ809296 (study PRJEB31576, sample SAMEA3212662) | Homo sapiens | biome: human-gut; feature: human gut; material: fecal | place: Sweden | collected 2012 ... | reverse complement strand
CTGCCTTACGGATGCGGCACACCCCTTGCGGGTGCCGCTCTGCCCATCTTGTAGGAGTACGCAGTAATTTCCGTTTACCGCCAGTCCCATCAATGCGGCGAGCGCAGCAATGCCGCATTCGGTAGGCAGTCTGCCGCCAAGCAAACGTCACTCGCGCCTCACGACAGTAAGGCGCGGTTGCTGTCAGATCACGACTCGCAGGGATTCATGGCGAAGCCATGTACACCGCACCCACACTGCGCAGCGCGTGCAGTCCTTCAAGCTACAGGCTGCCAATGTGCGGGGTCAAGGGGCAGAGCCCCTTGCGTTCTCTTGGGGGTCCAAGGGGGATATTCTCTCACGTGAGAGAATATCCCCCTTATCCGCAGCCCCACACGGTGTGGGGAAAAGCCGCAGCCTCTTCGGGCTGCTCCCCCTCCGCGCCATGCGCGGAAAAAGAGAGGACTTCTCTTTCGAGAAGCCCTCTCTTTTTACTTATTTTCTGCTGTGCAGAAGCAATTATTCCGCTTCCTGCATCGCCTTTGCGGCAGCGACAGCCTTCGCCTGTGCGTCGGCGGAACACTGCTCGTAGCGCACGAAGTGCATCACGAACGAGCCGCGGGACTGGGTCATGGAGCGCAGGTCAATGGCGTAGCTCATCAGCTCTGCCTCGGGGCACTCGGCCTCGATGACCTGCTCGCCGTTGCCGGTCGGGGTCATGCCCATGACGCGGCCGCGGCGCTTGTTGAGATCGCCAAGGATATCGCCCATGTACTGGTCGGGCACCGTGACCTTGAGCTCGCACACCGGCTCGAGCAGGACCGGGGATGCCTCGGGCATGGCCGCCTTGTAGGCGAGGTTCGCCGCGGTCTTGAACGCGATCTCGGACGAGTCGACCGGATGATAGGAGCCATCGTAAAGGACGGCCTTGAGGTTCACGACGGGATAACCCGCGAGCGGGCCGTGGACGCAGGCCTCGCGCAGACCCTTTTCGACCGCGGGGAAGAAGTTCTTGGGGACGCTGCCGCCGAAGACTTCCTCGGCGAAGACCATCTCTTCGCTCTCCTCGTTGGGCTCGAAGCGGATCCAAACGTCGCCGAACTGGCCGCTGCCGCCGGTCTGCTTCTTATGACGGCCCTGCTTGGAGACCGTCTTGCGGATCTTTTCACGGTAGGGCACGCGCGGCGTGTCGAGCACGACCTCGACGCCGAAGCGGCTCTTGAGCTTGTTGACGAGCACGTCGATCTGGATGTCGCCCGCGCCGGAGACGACCATCTGGTGCGTTTCGGCGTTGTTGACGACGCGGAAGGACGGATCTTCCTCGTTCAAGCGGTTGAGGCCCTGGGCCATCTTATCCTCCTGGCCGCGGGTCTTGGGCGCGATGGCGACGCTGTAGCAGGGCTCATCGAACGGGATGGGCTCGATCTTGACGACCTTGCGCGGCTCGCAGAGCGTATCGCCGGTCTTGACCTTGTCCATCTTGGCGATGGCGCCGATGTCGCCGCAGGTGAGCTCCTTGACCTCGGTATACTTCTTGCCCTTGGGGATGTACAGGCGGCCGAGCTTCTCGGTCTCGCCGGTGCGGGCGTTGACCATGGGCATATCGGGCTTGATGGAGCCGGAGAGCACCTTGACGTAGGAATACTTGCCGTACTGGTCGGAAATGGTCTTGAAGACGAACGCGGTCGGCAGTGCGCCGGGCGCGACGACAAACTCGGAGGACTCGCCGTCCTCATTCTCGGCCATCAGGGCGCGGGCGTCCTGCGGCTTGGGAAGAAGCTCGACGATGGTATCCATCAGGATGCGCGTGCCCATGCCCTGAATGGCGGAGCCGCACACGACAGGGAAGAGGGACAGGTCCTTGACGCCCTGGCGCAGGCCATGGATCATCTCGGCATAGGTGAAGTCTTCACCGGCGAAGAACTTTTCCATAAATTCCTCGCTCGTCTCGGCGACGGACTCCTTGAGCGCGTCGTAGAGCTCATCGAGCACGGGCTTTTTGTTCTCAGGCACTTCGATCTCGACGCGGCCGCCGCCGGGGCCGAACTCGAATGCGCGCTTATGCAGCACGTCGATGATGCCGATGACCTTCTTGCTCTCGTCCCAGATGGGGGCGACGACGGGGGCGATGTTCTTGCCGAAGCGCTCGCGCAGCGTGTCGAACGCGGCGTTGTAGTCGGAGTTCTCCTCGTCGGTCTTGGAGATGTAGAGCAGACGGGGGAGAGAGTTCTTCTCGCAATATTTCCACGCCTTTTCCGCGCCGACGCTCATGCCGGCCTTGGCCGAGCAGACGATGACGGCAGCGTCGGCAGCCTGAACGGCCTCCGCGACCTCACCGGCGAAGTCGAAGCCGCCGGGCACGTCGAGCACGTTGATCTTGCAGCTGTCGTATTCCACGGGAGCCACGGCCAGAGAAATGGAGATCTGGCGGCGGATCTCTTCGGGATCGTAGTCACAAACGGTGTTGCCGTCGGCAATTCTGCCCAGACGGTCCGTGCCGCCGGTGAGATACAGCATGCTCTCAGCGAGGGTGGTCTTGCCGCTGCCGCTGTGGCCAAGCAGCACGATATTGCGGATGTCTTTTGCACTCATAATGGGTCAGTCTCCTTCCGAAAATCGTAAATCCCAGATCGGCTCGCGCCATAAGATGGGATAATACTCAATGCAGAAATGATATCATGTTTTTCTCTCCATTACAACCATATTTTTCCGCAAATTTTCGTTTTCTTCGTTCGAAGTGTCAATAACGATCGCTGAGCAGGGCGTCGACCAGCGTGCTGAGCGACCACAAAAGTACGTAAATGAGCAGAGAAAGCGGCGTGAGCACGTTGTATGCACCGACAAAAGTTAAATAAAATGCAAGGAGCGTTGACGCCGTGGCGGCTAAAAATGCAAGCACCGTGCACCGCTTGGCGGACGCGCACAATCTCTTGCTGCCGAGCACGACCTCGGCATACGGCATGAGGCCCTCGCGCATGAGCAGCGCATACGGCCGCCCGCCGCCGCGCTCGGAGAGCGCCAAGCGCGTCGAGAGCTTGGGGTAGACCGCGCGCGCGTCGGTGCCGAACTTGCGCTTTAAGAGCGCAGGGGTGATGTTGCCGTCGCGCACGGCGAGGACGGGGGTGATGCGGCTGTGGTGCAGGGCGTGGAGCGCCCAGTCGACATTTTCCGCAGGCATGTACTTCACGGCGAACACCGCGATGAGCGTGCCGTCGACCGAGAGGAACACGCCGGTCTTGAGGCCAAGGTTTCGCGGCAGGTTCACGCCGCGTTTTCTCATAAAGCCCGCCGTGCCGAAGAGCACCGTTTCGCCGTGGATGCGGCCGCCGACGCCGCCCTCTTCGTAAAAGTCGACGTCCTCGACCTGCTCGCGGAAGCCGCCGTCGCTGGCGAGAAGATTGTCAAAAAGGCGGCTCAGGCCGCTTTCGGACGCGTGGGCCATCGTCGCGGCGTAGGAGATGACCTTGCCGCTCTCCTCGCCGAAAACCTTGAGCCCGCCGAGCGTGACCGTTCCGGGCGGGAACAGGTCGCCATCGGTCAGGATGACGCAGTTGCTCCGGCGGATGGCGTCCGCGCCGGAAAAGCCTGCCACGGCGCTGCCGCTTTTGGCAAGCCGCGCGGCGATGCGCTTGAGCGGCAGCGCGCACACCATCGGAAACGCGAGCAGGTTCGCGCTCGCGAGCATCACCGAGAGGTTCCACGCAAGCAGCGCGTTCTGCTTCGTCTCGAGCGTCGAGAGCACGCCGAACACAACCGCCGCCGCGAGGAAGACCGGCAGCAGCACGCTCTGCCAGCGCGAATAGGGGTCGTTTGCGCGCGCGGAATTGGAAAATCCGCCCGGCAGGCCCACGCGCTTGGCCGCGCCCCCTGCCGTCACGGTGACGATATACGGCGCGTTGCCGATAGCCGCGATGCGGAACGTGTCATACATGCCGTGCAGACGCAGGCTTTCACCCAGCAGCGCGCAGTAGACCGACATCGCCCCCAGCACCGGCAGCGGCAGCGAGAGCGCCGCGCGTGCGGGAAGAAAAGCGTAGAGCGCCGTATCGAGCAGCGTGACAAGGCATAGAAGCATCGTCAAAAAGCCCGACGTGACTTTTCCCTGTTTGAGCGAGCGCAGCGCGCCCGCAAAAATGCGCCAGCCGATGGCGCAGACGATCGCCTCGACCGCCAGCAGCGGCAGCGCGCGGATCATCGGATCAGCGGTGTACGCCTCCGGCAGGATGGAAAAATGCTCCAGCACCGCCATGACGCACAGCAAAAGCGTGAAAATACCCGCCCCACGGCGCGCCTTCGTCGCGCCCGAAAGCTGGGCGCGGTAGTCGGAGAGCGTTTCGGTCAGCGGCGGCTCGGGGAGCTCGGGTTCAGGCTCTTCGAACTCTTCTTCCTCGTCCTCTTCCTCCTCTGCGTCGTCGTAGAGCTGCTCGGTGTCGCGCATCTTGCGGCGGGAGAACAGGCCGCGGCGCGGCGGCTCCTCCTCGATGATCGTGTCCTCGCGCTCGGAGAGCGCCTCTTGCACGGTCTGGGCCAGGATGTCCTGCAAGCTCATGGACTTCGGCTCGTCGTCCTGCGCGGGCTCTTCTTCGGGAGTTTCTTCCGGCTCGGCTTCCACCGGCTCTTCGGCCTTTTTCGCACCGGGGAAGGGGATGACGGGGATGCAGGCGGTCTCATCCGCCGTATCGTCCACGCTCTCTTTCGCCGCCTCCGCCTTTTTCGGCAGGGGGACGACCTTTGCCGGCGGTTTCTTTTCCGCCGGCGGCTCGGGTTCTTTTTCTTCCGGTTCGGGCGCGGCGGGCGTGCCGCTGCCGTACTCGGCCAGAATGCTCTCGAGCGTGAATTCCGCGTCCTCGTCCATGCTGCGGGCCGTGTTTTTCAGCAGCAGCTCGGAGTCGGCGAGCGTTTCTTCAAATTCAAGGTCTTTGGGGTCCATATCGTTCCTTCTTTACCGTCACTGCCCCAGGCGCTGGCGCACCGCCTCGTAGAGGAGGATGGCCGCCGCCGCGGAGGCGTTGAGCGACGAAATTCTGCCCTTCATTGGGATGCTGACAAGGAAGTCGCACTTTTCGCGCACCAGTCTCGTCATGCCGTCGCCCTCGCTGCCGATGACGATGGCCGCGGGGCCCTTGAGGTCCGCGGAGTAGAGGTCGCTCGTGCCCTCGGCCGCCGTGCCGAAGACCCAGACGCCCTCTTTTTGCAGCTGCTCCAAAAGTGCGGGGATGTTCGGCACGCGCGCGACGGGCACATAGCTCACCGCACCCGCGCTCGTCTTGGCGACAATGCTCGTGAGGCCCGCGCTGCGGCGCTTGGGAATGACGACGCCATGCGCGCCCGCGCACTCCGCCGTGCGGATGATCGCGCCAAGGTTATGCGGGTCGGAGATCTCGTCGCAGACGACGATCAAGGGGTTTTCGCCTTTTTCGCGCGCGATGTTCAAAATATCCTCAACACTGACATATTCGCGCACGCTTGTGAGCGCGATGACGCCCTGATGGGCGTGCGTGCGGGACATGAAGTCGAGCTTGCGCTTGTCCGCGTCCACGACGACCACGCCCGCGGCGCGGGCGGTCGAGGCGATGTGGCCGAGCGTCTTATCGGTCTCGCCCTTCTGGATGAAAATTTTGTCGATGGTCGTGCCCGCGCGCAGCGCTTCGATCACGGCGTTGCGGCCCTCGATGATGCCGTCGGCCTCCGCGTCCTGCACGCGCGCGGTCTTTTCCTTGCGTTCCTTATCCATAAAAGAAATTTCTCCTTGTGACAAATTTTTATAGAATACTCCATTGCAACTATAACACAGAATAAGGGCAAGATAAAGAGGGCGCAAAGCAAAAGTTCATCGAAAATTCACCATAGAAAACTTGTGCGATTTTCTTATATATGGTATAGTTGAAATCACTAATTCAAAAAGTGCGCATCTTCGCATTTTTCTGTCTCCCGACAGGAGGAACAACATGGAGCCAAACAACAGAAACAACCGCAATCGCGGCGACAAGAACCGCCGGCGCGGCGGGGGCATGTGGTCGATCGTCCTATGGGCGCTGCTACTGACGATTGGTGTGAACTACCTCTCCGTCATGCTCGATCAGGCCCGCACCGCCGAGTCTTCGTGCGAGATCGCATACAGCGAGCTTGTCGAACTCGTGGAGGAGGGGAAGGTCAAGTCCATCGAATTCGGCGACACGGTCTTCACCATCACGCCGGTCGACGGCTTTACCTACACGGATGACGACGGCAAGAGCTATGATCAGAACTATACGCTCTTCACCACCATCATTCCCGACGCGACGGAAAAGCTGATCACCCTGTGCGATGAGCACGGCGTGACCTACACCAAGCCCTATCAGGCGCCCATCTCGCCGATTCTCGCCTTCATGGTAACCTACATCCTGCCCACGGTGCTGATGGTCGGCGCGTTCATGCTGCTGATGAACTTCATCACGAAAAAGTCCGGCGGCATCGGCAATGTCGGCAAGGCCAACGCCAAGGTCTACATGGAAAAATCCACCGGCGTGACGTTCGCGGACGTCGCCGGTCAGGACGAAGCAAAAGAATCGCTCGTCGAGATCATCGACTTTCTGCACAACCCCGAAAAATACACCGCCATCGGCGCAAAGATCCCCAAGGGCGCGCTGCTCGTCGGCTCTCCCGGTACCGGTAAAACGCTGCTGGCCAAGGCCGTTGCGGGCGAGGCGAAGGTGCCATTCTTCTCGATCTCCGGCTCTGACTTTGTCGAAATGTTCGTCGGCGTCGGCGCGAGCCGCGTGCGCGACCTCTTCGCCGAGGCGTCGAAGGTCGCCCCCTGCATCATCTTCATCGACGAGATCGACACCATCGGCAAATCCCGCGACGGCGGGCGCTACGGCGGCGGCAACGACGAGCGCGAGCAGACGCTCAACCAGCTGCTCGCCGAAATGGACGGCTTTGACCCGAGCAAGGGCGTCATCGTGCTTGCCGCGACGAACCGCCCGGAGGTGCTCGACAAGGCGCTGCTGCGCCCCGGCCGCTTCGACCGCCGCATCACCGTCGACCGCCCGAACCTTGCCGGCCGCTTAGCAACGCTGCAGGTCCACACGCGCGGCATCAAGCTCGCCGAGGACGTAGACCTCAAGAAGGTCGCGCTCGCGACCGCGGGCTGCGTGGGCGCGGACCTTGCAAACCTCGCCAACGAGGCGGCGCTCCGCGCCGTGCGCAAGGGACGCAAGCTCGTCACGCAGGAGGACATGCTCGCAGCGTTCGAGTTCGTCATCGCGGGCAGCGAGAAGAAAGGCAGCGTCCTCACCGAGTTTGAAAAGAAGCTTGTCGCCTATCACGAGGTCGGCCACGCGATGGTCGCCTACAAGCAGAAAAACGCCGAGCCCGTGCAGAAGATCACGATCGTCCCGCACACCGAGGGAAGCCTTGGCTACACGCTCCTCATGCCCGAGGAGGACAAGACGAACCTGCGCACGCGCGATGAGCTGATGGCGAAGATCGCCGTCTCCATGGGCGGCCGCGCCGCCGAGGAGGTCGTGATGAACACGATGACCAACGGCGCCTCGCAGGATATTCAGGAGGCCACGAGCATCGCGCGCAACATGGTCGCCATGTACGGCATGAGCGACGCGGTCGGCATGGTCGCGCTCGGCAGTGTGCGCAACCAGTACCTTGACGGCGGCTACGGCCTCGACTGCGCGCAGGATACCGCCGCCATCATGGACCGCGAGGTGAAGAACATCCTCGACGAGTGCTACAAGGACGCCGTACAGGTCATCCGCGACAACCGCGAGGATATGGACAAGGTCGTCGCCTACCTCCTTGAGAAGGAAACGATCACCGGCGGCGAGATGGTCGCCATCCTCGAAGGCCGCGATCCCTCCACCGTGGAGGAGGCCTACGCCTCCACCCGCGCGGAAAACGAGGGCTTCCGCCCCTCCCAGCCGAGCGTGATCGAAGCGCCCGCCAAGCACATCTCGATGACGAGCGAAAAGATCGAGATGCCGCCGCACGAGGGCGATGCGCCCGATGCTCCGCAGGACGAATCTCCCGCGGATGAGGCGAAGGGCGAAACGAAGGACGAACCCTCCGACGAGGAGAATAAGTAAGAAAAAATCCCTGCTGTTTACAGCAGGGATTTTTTGTATCCTTTTATACCACCTGGAATAAATAGAACTTGAGGTAATCCGTCTCCGGCACGTTCCAGAGGATGGGGTGGTCGCTTGCCTGTGTGCGCGCTTCGATCTGCCGCAGCTCGACGCCCGCGTCCGCGGCGGCGGAGCGCAGCATCCGCTCAAAGCGTTCGGCGGGCATGAAGTGGCTGCACGAGGCGGTCGCAAGGTAGCCGCCGCGCGGCAGCAGGCGCATCGCGCGCAGGTTGATCTCCTTGTATCCCTTTTCGGCGTTGTTCGCCGTGCGGCGAGACTTTGTGAACGCCGGGGGATCGAGGATGATGAAGTCATAGGGCTTTTCGTGCGCGGCCTCGAGCTGCGGGAGCAGGTCGAAGACATCGGCGGCAAGAAAGTCCATTTTGTCCTCAAGGCCGTTGCGCGCCGCGTTCGCGCGCGCCATTTCGATGGCGCTCTCGGACACGTCCACCGCCGTCACGTGCTCTGCGCCGCCTTTGGCGGCGTTGAGCGCGAACGAGCCCGTGTGCGTGAAGCAGTCGAGCACGCGCTTGCCGTGCGCGAGGTGCGCGACGGCGAGGCGATTGAACTTCTGGTCGAGGAAAAAGCCCGTCTTCTGCCCGTTTTCGACATCCACACGGTAGAAAACGCCGTTCTCGCAAATTTCAGTGATGGGGCTCTCGGACGTTTTTTTGCCGGGGAGGGGAAACCAACCCTTGTTCTGCGTCAAGCCCTCCTTTTCGCGAAGCACGACATCGTTGCGCTCAAAAAGGCCGTCGATCGTCTCGCCGTCCTGCTCCAGCACCTCGACAATGAGGGGGAAGAGCATGTCCTTGATCTTTTCCATGCCGAGCGAGAGCGTCTGCGTGACGAGAAGATTTTCAAACCGGTCGACCGTCAGGCCGGGGAAGGCGTCCGCCTCGCCGAAGATCAGGCGGCAGCAGCCGGTCTGCCCGTCCATGACCGCCTTGCGGTAGTCCCAGGCGTAGCGTACGCGCCGCCGCCAGAAATTTTCATCAAAGCGGTCGTTCGCGTTGCGCGAGACAATGCGCACGCGGAGCTTACTGAGTCTGCTCAAAAAGCCCGTGCCGAGATATTTGCCCTTTTCCGACACCACGTCGACGAGCGCACCGTTTTCACACTCGCTCTCGTCCGGCTCGCGGGCGACGTCGGAGTCGTACACCCAGGGGTGGCCGCTCTCGAGCCAGCGCGTGCCCTTGGCGGTGACGGTCAGGATCGGATAGTCGCGTGCAGCTTTCATAGATCAAAATTCCTTCTTCAAATCAGTTTTCCTCATCATACCACGGCAAAAGCCGCGGCACAACTCATTTGTTGAGGAAAAACAGCCCGACAAGGCACAGCGCAAGGCCCACGAGCTTGTTGACCGTGATGGCCTCGTGGTAGACAAGATACCCAATGAACACCAAAATCGTCGCGATGGCCGCCGCAGACGACACCTGAAACGCGCTGACTGGCCAGCCCGCCTTGTAGGCGTGCATGCTGCCAGCTTCCAAACCGACGACCGCGAGACCGAGCAGGTACGGCGCCCAGTTCATCTGGCTGTATTCGTGCAGAAGGTTCGCCCCGCCGCGGTTCGTCACAAAATACAGGATGCCCGAAAAGATTGAGCCGATCAGATACGTGACCGTGAGCGACGCGAGCGGATCAACGCTCTCGGGCAGCGATTTGGCGCAGATGTGATACACACTGTTCGACGCCACAACGAGAATGAGCGGCCAGAAGTAATCCATAAATATTCCCTCCTATTCAAATGCCGGATGCAAAACGGCAGCCAGACTTCCGCCTGACTGCCGGTAGGTGCGCACCCGTAATAGACAAGGAAAGTGTATCAGCGGCGCGCGCTCTTGTCAAGGAAAATCCCGCCGCGGCGGCGATTCCGACAAATTTGTAAGCGACAGTTCATACAACCTGCCGCTTGTATTTTCCGCTCCGCCATGCTACCATAAAAATGTCATATCAATCCCAGCCGCGCTTGCGGCGCAGACTTTAATGGAGGCAAATTATGAGCTATCCCAAGACCGGCGAAGAAGTTTACGTCAGCCTGAATCTGTCTAACACGATGCTCACGGGTCTCGGCAAGGGCACGATCACCCGCGAGGACGTTTCTGTGGACTACCTGAAAAAGCTGTTTATGCAGCACGGCGTCATCGTCTCGGCCAAGCCCGAGTACCGCAACATCATGGAGCGCGTGAACAGCACCTATGACTTAGGGCTTGAAATTCCCGCAAAGCTCCAGCTCTTCCAGCTCTCCGAGCAGCACCGCCGCCTGGTGGTCGTGAATATCTCCGGCCTTCAGCGCAAGAACGGCTCGCTTCTCCCGTCCTACACGGAAGAGGAGCTTGACGAGGCCACGTTCACGTTCGTCAAGTATTACGTGCAGGGCGAGCACTACGACGAGCTTGTCGAGGAGAACAAGAAGCTGCGCTACGAGCTCGAGCAGGAGATCTCCTGGAGAAACCGCACGGATTCCGAGGGCTGAGTTCGCAACACCTTACATCAAAAAAGGAAGAGGTTCCCAATGGGAACCTCTTCCTTTTTGACTATGACAAAATGCTTCGCAGAATTCCGCGTCCGCAGACGCGGAAAAAATTGAGGTTGTAAATCGCCGCGACCGGCGCGTGGCGATTTACTCCTCTCGCTCCGCGCGTGTCGCAGCCGCCCTACGGGCGGCAAGGCACAAAGCGGAGTGCGGCTTTCTCAAAAAAGAGGCAGAGCCTCTTTTTTGAAATCACTTCTTCTCGTCTTCAAGCAGCCCCTTAAAGCTCGCGGCGAGACCGGCGAGGCTCTGAATTTCGCTCGGGACGATGATCTTCGTCGCCTGACCGTCGGCGGCCTTTTCGAACGATTCGAGCGCCTTGATCTTGATGACCTGCTCGTTGGGGTTGGCCTCGTTGAGCATCTTGATGGAGTCCGCGAGCGCCTGCTGCACGTTCAGGATGGCCTGCGCTTCACCCTCAGCCTTGAGGATGGCGGCCTGACGCTCGGCCTCGGCCTTGAGGATGGCCGCCTGCTTTTCGGCGTCCGCGCGCAGGATGGTGGACTGCTTTTCGCCCTCGGCCACGAGGATCTGGGACTGCTTCTGGCCCTCGGCCTGCAAGATGGACTCGCGGCGTTCGCGCTCGGCCTTCATCTGCTTTTCCATCGCATTCTGGATCTCACGCGGCGGCAGGATGTTCTTGAGTTCCACGCGGTTGACCTTGATGCCCCACGGGTCGGTCGCTTCATCGAGGATAGAGCGCATCTTGGCGTTGATGACATCGCGGCTCGTGAGCGACTGGTCGAGCTCCATCTCGCCGATGATGTTACGAAGGGTCGTCGCCGTCAGGTTCTCGATGGCGTTCATCGGGTGCTCGACACCATAGGTGTAGAGCTTGGGATCGGTGATCTGGAAGTAGATGACCGTGTCGATCTGCATCGTGACGTTATCCTTCGTGATGACGGGCTGGGGATCGAAGTCGGCCACCTGCTCTTTGAGGCTGACCTTCTTCACAACGCGCTCGAAAAACGGGATCTTGAAGTGCAGGCCCACGCCCCATGTCGCGCTGTAAGCGCCGAGGCGCTCAACGACGTAGGCGCGCGACTGCTGCACAATCTGGATGTTCGTGACGAGCACCAGAAGCACCAGCAGCACTAAAATGCCGATACCGATATAGCCGATCCATTCCATAGTTCTTTTCCTCCTAAAATGTTGTGTAGTTTGGGGTTACTCTCTTCTCTCGCTGGGTTCTTTACTCTCGCGCACGTAGAGCTTGACGCCCTCCATGCGAACGATTCTTGCCATTTTCCCCTTAGGGATGATATTGCCGTCTTCGCTGCGTGCCGTCCATGTCTTGCCGTCGATGTACACAGCGCCCGTGGCGTTCTCGTTGTCCACCGTTTCGGTCACCTTCGCCTCGTGGTGCAGCACGCGGTCGGCATTCGTGGGCACGATAGTCTTATCCAGCATCTTGCGCGCAAGGGGCCTTGTTGCGATGAGCGCCAGAATGGATACGATCAGGAAGACCGCGAATTGCAGCCACAGCGCCGCGCCCAGCTCCGTCGCCACCAGCGCGGCTACCGCGCCCACGACGAACCAGATCGACACCAGCCCCGCCGTCGCCGCCTCGGCAATGCCGAAGATGATGATGGCGGCGATCCAGATAATGGTCATCATTTCATCTGCTCCTCCTTTCAAACTGCGCATACAGTAGACGTATGCCGGACCGATCATCGCGATGACGGTCAACAGCATGATCCCGATGCTTTTGTTGTAGGGTGACAGATTCGCGTACAGGTTTGACAACTCGCTGCCGAGCGTGCGCGCGGACAGCAGCGGGGCTTCGACAGGCGGCTCGCCGGGGGTGGGGACTTCTTCTTTGAACAGCTCGTCCATCGTTACGCCGTAGCGGTTGCAGATGAAGATGATCTTCTCCATCTCGGGGTAGCCCCGGCCGGATTCCCAGCGCGAGACCGACTGGCGCGAGACCTGAAGCTGTTCGGCAAATTCCTCCTGCGTCAGTCCGCTGCGTTTGCGGACCTCCTGGAGCCGCTCGCCAAATGCCATTGCGTTCCCTCCGTTTCTCTGTCTGAGGATAAGATAGCAAAACCGCGCGTCCATTTCCAGCAACTTTAGTGTTGCATTCCGTATTTTTTCGGAAAATTTCGCGCAAGTTTGATGTTACATCCATGTGACAGCGCGCTTTCCGCGCTGTTTTTCCTATTGTACCACACGCTCCACCGCTTTACCATGCTTATTTTGACGCGGCGATTGCCTTTTTTGTTCCCATCCGCTATACTAAAGTCAAATCATTTTTTCGGGAGCGTTATTATGCTGGAATTTGTCATTCCCTGCCTCTTGGGCCTTGAGAGCTTAGTGGGCGATGAGATCAAAAAGCTGGGGCTTTCTGACGTGCGCGTCGAGAACGGCCGCGTCCTCTGCCGCGGCGAGGCGCGCGACATCGCGCGGCTCAACATCAATCTGCGCTGCGGCGCGCGCGTCATTCTGGTTCTGCACAAGTTCCGCGCGACGGATTTTGAATCGCTCTTTCAGGGCGTGCGCGCGGTGCATTGGGAGGACTGGATTCCCCGCGAGGGCGAATTCCCCGTCGTGGGCTATTCCATCAACTCGACGCTCCACTCCGTACCCGCCTGCCAGTCGATCGTCAAAAAGGCGGTCGTCGACCGCCTGAGCGCGGCCTACGGCATCGCGCAGTTCCCCGAGACGGGGCGGCGCTATCAGGTGCGCTTTTCCATTATGAAGGATGAGGTCACCGTCGGGCTCGACACCTCGGGCGAGGGCCTCTACAAGCGCGGCTACCGCGCCCACGGCGTGGCCGCCCCGCTCAAGGAAACGCTCGCCGCCGCGATGGTCAAGCTCTCGCACTACAATGGCCGCGACCCGTTCTGCGACCCGTTCTGCGGCAGCGGCACCATCGCCATCGAGGCGGCGCTCATCGCGCGCAACCGTGCGCCGGGCCTCAACCGCAGCTTTGCCGCCCAGCACTGGGCCACGCTCGATAAAATGCTCTGGCTCGATGCAGCCGACGAGGCGATGGACAACGAGTTCCACGGGAACTACGAAATTTGGGGCGGTGACATCGACCCCGACGCCGTCGAGCTCTCGCGCCACAACGCGGAATTGGCCGAGGTCGACGACATCGTCAAGTTCGAGGTCGACGACGCCACGCGCTTCCACTGGGGCGGGCTCTATGGCCGCATCGTGACGAACCCGCCGTATGGCGAGCGGCTTCTTGAGCGCGAAGAGGCGGGCGAGCTCTATAAAGCCTTCGGTAAGGCGATGGATAAGCTGCCCGACACCTGGCGGGTGTATGTGCTGTCGTCACATCCTGACTTTGAGCGCTGCTACGGGCGCTTTGCCGATAAGAAACGTAAGTTGTACAATGGCATGCTCAAATGTGATCTTTTCATGTATGGAAAAAGATTATAATGCCGCGCGCTGCGCGGCGGGGGAGCTCCCGCACCGTGCGGGAGTGCGTTAAAGGGGGATATTCTCTTTCTCAGAAAGAGAATATCCCCCTTTTAATCCCCCAAGAGAAAGGACGAGGGGCCTTCCCCCTCGACCCCGCACATTGGCAGTCTCGATCTTGAAGAGCTGCACGCGCTGCGCAATGTAAGTGCGGTGTACATGGCTTCGCCATGAATCCCTACGTTTCGTGACAACTCTCAACCGCGCCTTACTATCGTGAGGCGCGAGTGACGTTTGCTCGGCGGCAGACTGCCTGCTGAATGCGGCATTGCTGCGCTCGCCGCATTGAGGAGTGCTCTGGTAGGCGGAAATTAGTTTGCACTCCTACAAGATGAGCAGAGCGGCAGCGGATAGTAGGAGTAGGCCAAATCGTCTTGCAATGCTAACGCGGCAACGCCGCACACAGGCACTCTCATTCCGGAGGCGCAAAAGTCATTCGAGCCCGAGACTGCCAATCAAAAACCTTTCTCTTGGGGGATCTAAAGGGGACCATTCTCTTTTGTGAAAGAGAATGGCCCCCTTTTGTGCCGCGGCGCGCACGCCGCTTTCCCCTCCCGCATAGTGCGGGAGTATCATCAATCCTTTTGATAAATCGCCAGCCCAAACGCCAGTTTGACACTAAGCTCCTGAGCCTGCTCAGCTTTTTGCTGATCCTTGGCCCCCGTCTTATAATAGTACGGCGTCATGCGGAACAAAGATAGAATATCCTCATTACAGGATAAATGAATGATATCGCGCACTTCGCGCGTTTCGACGAGCGTGAAGCCCTCAGTCTCGAGCGGCGTGGGCGGGTTGTCGCGCGGTGTGTCGTAGATGAGCGCTTTGAGCTCCCACAAATGCTCGCGTAGGGGATAGGCACGCAGAAGATAGCCGCCCGGCTTCAGCACGCGCGCAAATTCCTCCGGCACGAAAGGGGAGAAGATATTGAGCACCACGTCGACGCTGCCGTCTTCGACCGGCAGGTGCGCGCACGAGGCGACACAGAGCGTGAAGTCCGGCGAGCGCTTCGATGCGTACTGGAGCGCGGTCTTCGAGATGTCGACGCCTAAAAGCTCGCCGTGCTTGCCCGCTTTTTCGATGGCGCGCAGAACGGCAAGAGAATAAATCCCCTCGCCGCAGCCTGCGTCGAGGACCGTCGCCTCCAGCGGCGTGAACTCCGCCGCGGCGTCCGCAACGGCGGCGATGAAGCGGTCGTAATAGCCCTTGTCCAAAAAGTCGCGGCGGGCGCGTACCATGAGCTTGTCATCCCCGTGGTGGCCCTGCGAGGAGTTGAGCAGGAGGTTGACGTATCCGCTCTTGGCGATGTCAAAGCTGTGGTTTTTCGGGCAGAGATAGACCCCCGCGCGTTTTTCAAGCGCCCCAGCGCAGACGGGGCAGCGCAAATTGACCATCAGAACAGCCCCACCTGCTGCGGCACCTCGCTCCGGCCGAGCGAGCGGAGCTGCTGCTGGTTTTCCTCGGCCAGCGCGTCGGCGATGGCGATCTTGCGGACGATATTTTTCATCGTCTCGTCAAAGAGCGTCCCGTCGCGGTAGTCCGCGGGGAAGATGAAGTCCACGCGCCCCTTGGCGAGCAGGTCCTCCACGCCCGCGCGGTTGCTGTCCTGATACACGGCCACCGCCTGCCCGCCATAGGCGCGCATCATCTTCATGCACGGCACGTCAGAAAGGCCGTCGCCGATGTAGATCATGTTCGTGAACGGGATGCGCTTGGAGTCGTCGGGCATCGAAGCGTTGAGCTCCTTGTCCTTCGCGACGTCGAGTATTCCCTTGTTGATGCGGTAGACAAACTGGGTCTTGTTCGTGAAGTTGACGTCGAGCTTCGGCCACGAGGCGAGGCCCTCTTCGTTGTAGAAAAACTCACAGGCGTAAATTTCCTTAAATCCGTGGCTCACGCCGCTGCCCTCGATGATCTCGCGCAGGCCGGAGGAGAGCACGTAGTGCTCGATCTCCACGCCCAGCGTTTCGCCGAAGGCGTTGATGCGCGAGAACCAGTCCTGCACGCCTGGGAACAGCTCGATCGCATGCCCGCAGGAGACGAGGTAGTCGCGGTCCAGGCGGATGCCCTTTTTGCGGCACTCCTCGATCATCGTGTACATGTAGGCGAGCAGGCCGTCCATGCGGTTCTCAAAGCCGAAGGAATTCGCGATGCTCCAGAACTCGTCGGGCGTGTAGCCGAGCGAGGGGATGAACGTATAGTCCTGCATGTCGGTCGTGCAGAGGGTCTTGTCAAAGTCGTAGAGAAAGGCGATGATGGGCTTTTTGTTCATGTCGTCTCCTTTTCGCCGCGCTGCGGCCAAAGAAAAAATAAAAGGGCGGTCTGAAACCGGCTCCTCTGTGGAGTCGGCCAAAACCGCCCTTTTGCTGTTACTCTTCTCCGTGATAGTTGCGGCCGAACTTGAGGTCATCCAGACGGATGGCATGGCTGGCCGTTTCCACAAACGGGCTGTCGTCCGGCTCGAGCTTCTCTGCCTTGGGCTCTTCGGCCTTCGGCGCGCTCTGCTCCTCTGCCGGAGCGGTCTCCTGCGTCTTTTCGGGCGCGGCCTCCTCCGCCGCGGGGCGGAAGGACGCGAGGATATTTTCCTCGATGGCGTTCACGTCGGCCTCGGTCTTCTGCTCGGCCTTTTCGCCGCCCGCGATCTCCTCGGGCGTCAAGTCAGGCGCGCGCTCGATGAGCGCAAGCTGCGCCTGCGCAAGCTCGCGCGTCTTCTGCAAAAATTCCGCCGTCGCGGCCTTGGCCGCGTTCAGGCGGCGCTGCTCAAGCTCGACATCGCTCTGCAGCGCGCCGATCTTGGCGCGGGCTTCGTCCTCCGCGCCGGCGAGCACGGCCTTTTTCTTCTCCTCGGCCTCTTCGACCATGGTGTTGGCCATGCGCTGGGCGGTCAAGAGGGCGGCGCGCATGGAATCCTCCGTCGCGCGGTACTCCTCCACCTTGTCGACCAGCACCTTGAGCTTGGCCTTGAGGGCGGCGTTTTCTTTATAGAGCGAGGTATAATCGTCGGTCAGCTCGTCGAGAAACTCGTCGACCATCGCCATATTATATCCGCCGAAGGCCGCTTTGCTGAAAGCGCGGCCGGAAACTTCCTGCGGTGTCAGCATGCTATCCCACTCTCCGTTTCTTTACAGGTAGAGGCCGTTATTTTCCAGCTCGTCGATCAGATCGCCCATGATATCCACATGATAGGGCGTGATGATGTACGTGTTGGCCGCGACCTTTTTGATCTTGCCCTCGCCCGCGTAGGCCACGCCGGAGAGGAAGTCGATCAGTCTTCTTGCAATGTCCTTGTTCGTGGACTCAAGGTTGATGACCACCGTGCGCTTTTCCTTCAGATGGTCGGCGATCTCGCTCGCGTTTTCAAAGCGCTCGGGCTTGACGAGCACGACCTTGAGCTGCGTGGTCGCGTTGATGTTCACGACCTTGTTGCGGCGGTCCTCCGCCTTGCGCTCGGCGCTGCGACGGTCGGCAAAGGCGCCCGTGTCGCCGCGGTCTCTCAGATCGGGGAAATCGTCTTCATATTCCTCGTCCTCATCCTCGTAGGGGTGAGCCCACTTTTTCAGATCATCCAAAATTCCCATGGTATCAAGACCTCCTCGATCAAATCGTGTAATTGCGGGCGCCGAAGATCGCCGTGCCGACGCGCACCATCGTCGCGCCTGCGCGCACCGCGTCCTCGTAGTCTCCGCTCATGCCCATTGACAGTATATCAAGTGTATTATCATACAACTTAGCATTGATGTCAACAAAAAGTGCATGAACTTTTTCAAAGTAGGGCAGGCTGCCGTGCTCGCCCTCGGCGACCGGCGGGATACACATGAGGCCGCGCACGCGGACATTTGCGCACTTTTTGGCCTCTTCCGCCGCCTGCTCCAGGCTCTCGGGCGCAAAGCCGCTCTTGGCCTCCTCGCCGCCGATATTCACCTCAAGCAGGATATCCTGCACGATGCCCAGCTTCTCGGCCTGCTTGTCGATGGCAGAGAGCAGCTCGAGCGAGCCGACCGATTCGATCATCGCGACCTTGCCGACGACATTTTTCACCTTATTGCGCTGGAGGTGACCGATAAAGTGCAGGGGAGCTCCGTCATAGGCGTGCTCGGCGAGCTTTTTCGTCATCTCCTGCTCGCGGTTCTCGCCCAGTACGTCGATGCCCGCGGCGATGGCCTGACGGCAGGCGTCCGTGTCGTTCATCTTGCTCGCGCCGACAAGGGTAATTTCACTCGGGTCACGGCCCGCCTCTTTGGCGGCAGACGCGATGTTTGCGCGCACGCGCGCGATGTTTTCAGCAATGCTCATTTCTAATCTACGACCTTTCCGTTATATAGCTCCCCTGCCGAAACGATGACCTCATCGTTCGGGCGCAGGGTGTAAAGGGACTTTTGGCTCTCCGTGGCGGCTTCGATCGTGCCGGGCTCCACCAGACAGTAGTCGCTGCCCTGATAGACGATGCTCACAGGCTTGAAGTACGCCACGCGCCCGACGAGGCAGTAAACGCCTGACACGCCGTTTTCATCCACGCGCAGCGCGTTTTTCGGCACGCGCAGACCGTCGTATGCGCTGATGATGAGCTCGGCGTTCTGCTCGCGCAGCAGCGTCATGTAGGATAAGTACCGCGTGCTCTTGAGCACGATCAGGCATTTGCCGTTCTCCGCGGCGCTGATGCGCGTGAGCGTGACGGGCAGGTCAAAGCCGACGCCCGACGCCATGCGAAGCGTCAGCCTGCTGTTCTCCTTCAGGGACACGGCGTCCTCCTCGTTCACGTTCGCGGCGAAGTACCACGCGCTGCCCTGAATGAGCTTGCCCACCGTGGTCGAAACGCTCTGCGGCGCGGCGGACGAAAGCTGCGAGGGCGTCATCGTCTCAAGGGCCTCCGGCGTCAGCACGCTCTCGTACCCGTCGGCCACGGCGCTGTAAGTCCCCGACACGGGCGCTGTGATGCGCGTCGTGCCGCCGCTCGCCGCGCCCGAGAGCGCGGTGATCTGCGCGTTCAGCTCGTCGAGCTTCGCCGTTAAGTCATCGCTGCCGTTGTAGGCGTATTCGCGCTTCAAGACCGTCGTTTTGAGCTGGGGGATCAGCGTGTCGAGCGAGCTGTACGCGCCCGACTCGTAGGCCGCGCGCACGGAGATGATCTGCTCGCGGATGTCGGTATCCAGACGCAGCGCGGTGGCCGCGTCGCTCGAGGCGCTCTTGGCGTACTCAAGCTGCTCTTTCTGCGCGCGCAGTGTCTCGAGCTGCTGCGTGGCGTTCAGCGCGTCGGCCGAGCGGTAGACGGAGGCGATGGTGTCGCCCTGGCCCACGCGCTCGCCCTCGGCGTGCTTGAGCTCGATGAGTGTTTCATTGCAGTCCACGACCTGCTCGTCGCGCACCACGTAGCCCCGCAGGGCAATGGACTGCTCGCTGTGATAGCGGTGGACGAGCGTCGTCGTCTCGGGGCTGACAAAGTAGTTGTAGCCCTGCACGGCGAAATACCCGATGACCGCCAAAAGGAGCAGGATCGTGATGATCTTTGTGGAAACGGATGTAGATTTCATGGCACACTCCCGGATCAGGCGTGCTTACTCCTCGCTTTCCTCCGCGCCTTTGAGGTCGATGGCCGCGATGGGCACGATCGTCGAGATCGCGTGCTTGTAGAGCATCTGCTGCTTGCCGTCGCTCTCCAAGATGACGACAAAGCTGTCAAAGCCCGTGATGACGCCGCGCATCTGGAAGCCGTTGACGAGAAATACCGTCACGCTCGTACGATTGCGGCGCGCAGAGAGGAGAAATAGGTCCTGAAGGTTTGCGATTTTTTTCATGGCTTTTCTTTCCTTTCTTTTTTGCGGACGGCTTGTCCGCGTTAAAGTCAGGATACGCCATAGGTATGGAGAATTTCTGTCGAAAAAGCGAGGCAATCGGGGAGAATCCTCGTTTTTTTCCAATAAAACCAGTGGATGCTGGGGTCGCGCCGCAGCCACGTGAGCTGGCGCTTGGCATACTGGCGGGAGCGGAGCTTGATCTCGTCGATGGCCTCCTCGCGCGCGGCCTCGCCGTCCAAGTAGGCAAGCGCCTCCTTATACCCGATGGCCTGCATGGCCGTCACGTCGCGGGGAAGTCCGGAATCGAGCAGCGCTCTGACCTCGTCGAAAAGCCCCGCCTCGACCATTTTGTCGACGCGGAGGTCGATGGCGCGCTTCATGTCGTCCCGATCCTCATAGGCAAGGCCGATGCGCACGGAATCGTAGCGCGGGGGGATGAGTTTCGTCTCCGCGTTGTGCTGTGCCATGGTCTTGCCGGTCTCGTAGTAGACCTCGAGCGCGCGGAGGATGCGCTTTTTGTCGTTCAAATGGAGATTTCCGGCGGTCTCGGGGTCGATGCGTCGGAGCTCGGCGAACATCGCCTCGCCGCCCTCCTTGTCCCAGCGGGATTCCAACTCCGCGCGGTATCTGCCGTCCTTGTCGCCGCCGGCAAAGCCGTGACCGGCGAGCAGGGCATTTAAGTACAGCCCCGTGCCGCCGACGATGATGGGTTGCTTCCCGCGCGAGAGGATATCGTCGACGCACTTCGCCGCGTCGTCCGCGTAGCGGGCGACGGAGTAGTTTTCCCGCGGGTCGGCGACGCCGACCATGTGATGCGGAATGCCCTGCATCTCCTCCGCCGTCGGCGCGGCGGTACCGATGACCATGCCGCGGTAGATCTGCATCGAGTCGCAGGAGACGACCTCGCCGCCGAGCATTTTCGCAAGCTCGACACCGAGCCACGTTTTGCCGCAGCCCGTCGGGCCGACGACGCATACGAGTTTCATTTTCTCCCTCCTGCGCTCACGCGCGCTTGAACATTTTTTCGAGCTCGTACTTCGTGAGCTTGGCTTTCACGGGCCGTCCGTGCGGGCAGAACTGCACCTCGCCGCTCTGCACCTTGTCGACGAGCACGCGCAGCTCGCTTAAATCGCTCTTCCATCCACCCTTGATGGCCGCCTTGCAGGCCATCGTGTGCAGCAGCGCGTCGCGCGCGGCGGCGGGGTCGGCGGTGTGGGCGGTGACGAGCTTGTCGGCGAGCTCTTCGAGCGCGGGGATGGCATCGCCGCTGTCGATATCGGCGGGGATGGCGCGCAGGATCAGGCTCCCGCCGCCGAACTCCTCGCACTCAAAGCCGAATTCGCGCAAAAGCTCCAAATTCGCCGCAAGCGCGCTGTACTCCTCGGCGGCGAACTCCGCCACGAGGGGAGCGAGCAAGGCCTGACACATCAGTGGCTCCTGGTTGGCCTTCATGCGGTCGAAATTCACGCGCTCGTGCGCGGCGTGCTTGTCGATGAGCCAGACGTTTTTATCCTCGTCCTCGCAGACGATGTAGGTGTCGAGCACCTCGCCCGCGATGCGCCACGGCGCGGCGGACGGGGGAACGAACGTCGTCTGCTCGATCTCGGGCTCTTCCTGCTTCGCAGGGGCAAACACGGGGACGGCGGGCGCTTCCGGCTCGGGCTCTGCCGCAGTCTCCGCCGCCGGTCCGATGATTGGGCCGGTCACGACGGGGCGGGCGTTTTCCTCGGGCATCGGCAGCGTGACGACCTCGTCGTCATGGTTTTCCACAGAATGGACAGACTTTTCCACAGGCTGTGACTGCTGTGCTGACAGTACCGGCGCGGACGCGGGCGTTTCATGGCGCACATAGTCGGAAAGCGCCGCCTTGCCGCCGCTCTGCGTGTCGATGGCGGGCACTCTCGTCTGCCACTGCGGGGCGGACGAGGGCTTCACCGGCGCGCTCTGCGGCGCGGACACGGGACGCGCACTGGCAGGCGTATAGGCGGGCTTTTCCGCCGTCTTCCGGCTCTCGCGGTACTGCTGCGAGGTCATGTTGGCGAAGAAATCGCCGCGCGGATTCTGTACTTGGGACGCGGGCTTCGGCTGGGGGCGCTCGGCCTCCTCGCGCTTGTCGAGCGCGGCCATGACCGCGTGGTAAACGAGATCAAACACGCGCTTTTCGCCCACGAACTTCACGATGGTCTTGGCAGGGTGGACGTTCACATCCACCATGTCGCGCGGCAGCTCGACGAGCAGCACGCAGCCGGGGAACTTGCCCTTCATCATGCGGTTGGAGTACGCTTCTTCGAGCGCGGCGGTGAGAAGCTGGGATTTGACGAGCCGCCCGTTGACGAAAAACGTCTGCATGCCGCGCGTGCCGCGCGAGGCGATGGGCGAGGTCACAAAGCCCGTGACGCCCATGTCGCCGTCCGCGCCCTTGACCTCAAGGAGCGAGAGCGTGAACTCACGCCCGAGAGAGGCGTAAATGGCGGAGCGCAGCGCGCCGTCGCCGGGGGTCAAAAGCGTCTGCGTGCCGTCCTTGATGAGCTTGAACGACACCTCCGGATGCGAGAGCGCAAGGTGCCCGACAAGGCCCGCGATGGCCGTGGCCTCCGCGCTGTCGCGCTTCATAAACTTTAAGCGCGCGGGCGTGTTGTAGAAGAGGTCGCGCACGATGATGCTCGTGCCTTCGGGGCAGCCCGCGTCCTCGACCGTGCCGGGGACGCCGCCCTCCAGGTGGAGCTTTGCTCCGCTGAGCGCGCCGCGCTCGCGCGAGAAAATGTTGAGCCGCGACACACTCGAGATCGCCGCGAGCGCCTCGCCGCGGAAGCCCAGCGTGCCGATGGCGGCCAAATCCTCCGCCGTGCGCAGCTTGCTCGTCGCGTGGCGCAGAAAAGCCGTCGGCAGCTCGCTTGGCGCGATGCCGCAGCCGTCGTCGCTGACGCGAAGATAGGTCATGCCGCCGTTTTTCATCTCCACCGTCACGCTCTGCGCGCCGGCGTCAATGGCGTTTTCCAGCAGCTCCTTGACAACGCTCGCGGGGCGCTCGACCACCTCGCCCGCGGCGATGAGATCGGCGACATGCGGCGATAATTGCTGAATATGGGGCATTGATTTCCTCCTTTTAGGAAGCGATGGTGAAAAGGGAAAGGGCATTGACGAGCATGTGGAGCAGGATCGACGTCCACAGCGTGCCCGAATGCTCATACGCCCAGGCGAACACAAGGCCGGGCACAAGGTATTGCAGCATCAAAATGAGATAGCCTAAGTCCCAGTTGGACACCGCCGCCGTCCACACGTGTAAAAACGCGAACAGCGCGCAGGAGAGGATATAGGCGAATATTCTGCTCTTTTCTTTGAGACACCCGAACACGAGGCCGCGGAAGAGCACCTCCTCCACAAACGGCGCGAGCAGCACGACGATCAGCGCCGTCATGCGCGGGGCGGAGGCCACCTGCGCGGCGATGGTCATGTCGTTTAAGTTCGTGCGGCTGTTAAAAAGCACGTTGCACACGCGGAATATGAGCTCGTTCGCGCCGTAGAATACGAGAAGGCCCAGCAGCATCGTTGAAAGCGAGCGGTTCAGGTTGTCTAAAAACCGGCCCGATGTGTGCGCCAGATACGAGTGGAACAGCAGCACTGTGACGGCGAAGAGCGTGTAGTAATAGAGCACATTGCGCAGGGAATCGTTGATGGTGGTGTCGAGCACGACCTCCAGAAGGTCGAATATTCTTGTTGCCAAAAGCGGCATCACCAGAAGATAGACGAGGAAGAAGATCGTTCCGGCGACGCGCTCGGTGCGGTTCATGCCGCCGGAGGCGGTTTTCTTTTTTGCCATGGGGAGACCTCTTTTCCGGGGAAATTACGAAAGCTTCTGCTTGAGCTCGTAGAGGAGCTGCATCGCCTCGATGGGGGACATCGTGTCCGGCTGGGCGCGGCGGATGGCCGCGAGCACCTCAGCCTCGCCGATCGCGTCGAGACTGACCTGCTCGGTCTCCTCGCGGGGCTTTGCCTGATACGCGCCGCCCTGCTCGAGCTCTTTTAGGATGACGTTCGCGCGCTTGACGACCTCGTTCGGAAGGCCCGCGAGCTTTGCGACCTCGATGCCGTAGCTGCGGTCGGCGCCGCCGGGGACGATCTTGCGCAGGAAGATGAGCTCGTCGCCGCGCTTTTTAATGGAAATGCTGTAATTCTTCACGCCGGGAAGAATGCCCTCAAGCTCCGTGAGCTCGTGATAGTGCGTGGCGAACAGCGTCTTGGCACCTAAGCGTTTCGGGTCGGCGCAGAATTCGAGCACCGCGCGGGCGATGCTCATGCCGTCGAACGTCGACGTGCCGCGGCCGATCTCGTCGAGAATGAGCAGCGAGCGAGGCGTTGCCTGATGCAAAATCTCGCTCACCTCGGTCATCTCGACCATGAAGGTCGACTGGCCGCCGGCTAAGTCGTCGCTCGCGCCGATGCGCGTGAAGATGCGGTCGACCACGCCGATGCGCGCGCTCTTGGCGGGCACGAACGAGCCGATCTGCGCCATGAGCGTGATGAGCGCGACCTGACGCATGTAGGTCGACTTACCGGCCATGTTGGGACCGGTGATGATGGCGGCGCGGTCCTCGCGCTCGCCCATATAGGTGTCGTTCGGGACGAAGAGCGCGTCCTTGAGCACGCGCTCGACGACGGGGTGGCGGCCGTCGTGAATTTCGATGACGCCGCTGTCGTCCACGCTCGGACGGCAATAGTTGTTGTTCACCGCGACGGACGCGAGCGAGCAGAGCGTGTCGAGCTCGGCGATGAGCCCCGCCGCGCGCTGGATGCGCACGCTCTCGGCGGTGACGGACTCGCGCAGGGCGGTGAAAATTTCAAATTCGAGCGCCTTGTCGCGGTCGCCCGCGGTCAGAATCTCCTGCTCAAGGTTTTTAAGTTCCTCGGTGATGTAGCGCTCGCCGTTCACGAGCGTCTGCTTGCGGATGTAAGTGTCGGGGACGAGGTCCTTGAACGAATTCGAGACCTCGATATAGTAGCCGAAGACCTTGTTGTAGCCGATCTTCAGCGTGCGGATGCCGGTCTTTTCCTTCTCGCGCGTCTCGATGCCGGCGAGAAGCCCCTTGCCGCCCGACAAAATCTCGTGCAGGCGGTCGACTTCGGCATTGTAGCCCTTGCGGATGAAGCCGCCCTCACGCACGGAAAACGGCGGCTCGTCGACGAGCGTGTCGCGGATGCTCTGCGCCACGTCGGTGAGCGTGTCGAGCTCGTTGTCTAACTCATGCAGCCTGCCCGTCGTGAACGCCGTAAGCTGGGCTTTGACCTCCGTGATGCGCTCGATGGAGTTGCGCAGCGACGCAAAGTCGCGCCCGCCCGCCGTGCCGTAGGCAATGCGGCCGATGAGACGCTCCATGTCGCTGATGCCGGAGAGCGATAGAATCAGCTCTTCGCGCGCGACGGTGTTCTTCGTCAGCGCCTCGACCGCGCCGAGGCGGCGCTCGATGGCCGCAACATCGCGCAGCGGGCGCGTCAGCCACGCGCGCAGATTGCGCGCGCCCATGGCGGTCTTCGTCTTGTCGAGCACCCAGAGGAGGCTCCCGCGCTTTTCCTTGGCGCGGATGGTCTCGGTCAGCTCCAGATTGCGCCGCGCGGAGAGGTCAAGCTCCATGAAGCGGCCCTGCTCGTAGTATTCTAAATCCTTGATGTAGGAAAGATCGGTCTTCTGCGTCTCGTGCAGATACGAGAGCAGCGCGCCCAGCGCCAGCGCCGCCGCGGGGTTGTTGCGCGGAAGGCTTGCAAAGCGCTCCTCGCCAAACTGCGCGCGGATGGCTTTTTCGCACGCTTTGAGCTCAAAGCGGTTCTCGCCGCGCTCGACCGCGCAGGACAGCTTATCGCGAAGGTATTCGACCAGCTCACCGTTGTCGTAAGCACCCGCGCTCAGCACCGCCTCGGCGGGGGAGAAACGGGATAACTCGTTATACAGGTGCTCTGCGCGGTCGTCGCCCGAAAAGGCGGTCACGTGCGTGTGGCCGGTCGTCATGTCGCAGAAGGCCGCGCCGGCGTTCTGCCCGTCCAAAAAGATGCCGCAGAGGAAGTTGCCGCGCCGGTCGTCGAGGCATGCGCTGTCGATGACCGTGCCGGGCGTGATGACGCGGATGATATCGCGCTTGACAAGGCCCTTGGCGAGCGCAGGGTCCTCGGTCTGCTCGCAGATGGCGACCTTGTAGCCCTTGGCGATCAGGCGCGCGATGTAGGCGTCGCTCGAATGATAGGGAATGCCGCACATCGGCGTCTGATCCTCCGCCGCCTTGCCGCGGTCGCGGGTCGTCAGCGTCAAATTGAGCTCGCGCGAGGCGAGCTGAGCATCCTCGTTGAACATCTCGTAGAAGTCGCCCAAGCGGAAAAAGAGGATCGAATCCTTATTCTGTTCCTTGATCTCCAAATACTGCTTCATCATCGGCGTGATCTCGGCCATGATTCGTCCTCGCTTTCTTTCTCTCTAAAATCTAAAATTTACACGGTAAAGTCAGAACCCGCGGGCATTTCGCCGAGGCGGTCGCCGAGCTTGCGTTTCAATCTTTCATAGGCTTCCTTGCCCGTGCAGTGGCCCGTGAAGTAGTGCGCGACCTTGTCGCCGCGCAGCTTTTCGCCCACGGCGTCGACCAGCTCGTCCGGCTCGCTCTTGCCGAGCGAGGGGTTATAGAGGTGGAAGCCCGCAAACACCGCGTCGGGCGCTCTGCCGAGCACGTCCTCGGCGCTTTTCAGGATATTCACGATGCCGCAGTGCGCGCAGCCCGCGAACAGCGCGGTCTTGCCGTTTTCCGTGACCAATAGATCCTGCTCGTGGCGGAACGTGTCGCGCGGATAGTCCTCACCGATCTTCTCGCGCAGCGTGTCGTTCGCGCCGCTCCACAGCTCGCGGCCCGGAACGGCGGAGAAAACCGTCAGTTCTTCGTCAAGCTTCTGCACGCCATCGCAGAGAACGAAGCGGTCCTCGTAATTCTTGAGCACCGCGTCCATGCCGATGTAGGCGCACTTGCTGGGCGTGACGACGTAGTACTGGCCCCAGACGGCCTTCTGCATATAGACCTTGGCGCGGTCGTTCAGCTTCAAGAACGCTTCGAGGCCGCCGCAGTGGTCGTTGTGCGCGTGGGACAAAAAGGCGATGTCGACCTGCGTCAAATCGACGCCGAGCGCCTTGGCATTGTCGATAAACTGCGCGTCGGGGCCCATGTCGAAAAGAATTTTGTGCTTGTCGGTCTCAATATACATCGACAGGCCGTGCGCGCAGGCGACGGTGTCTCTGCACGTGCTGTTTTCCATCAAAATGACGACTTTCATCAAAAAGCCCCCTTTTCTTTATTCCTCTACCGCTTCGCCGTAGAGCGCCCAGGTGTTGCTGTCGGTGATCTTCGCTTTGGCAAACGTGCCGATCAGGGCTTTGTCGCCCTTCATGCGCACGAGGCGGTTGCCCTCCGTGCGCGCGGCGAGGGGGAATGCCTCGTCGTCGCTCTCGCCGTCGACCAGTACCTTGACCGTCCTGCCGATGTAGGCTGCGTGCTTTTTCGCGCTGATGGCGTTCTGCGCGTCGACGAGCTTTTCAAACCAGACCTGCTTTTCCTCGCGCGAGACGGGGTCGTCCATCTTCGCCGCCGGCGTGCCGGGACGCGGGGAGAAAATAAAGGTGAAGAGCGCGTCGAACTGCGTCTTTTCTACAAGATCGACCGTCTGCATCGCTTCGTCCTCGGTCTCTCCCGGGAAGCCGATGATGACGTCGCTCGTGAGCACCATGCTTGGCATGACGCTTCGCGCGTAGGCGATCATTTCCTCGTACTTTGCGCGCGTATAGGGGCGGTTCATCGCTTTCAGAACGCGGTCGCACCCGGACTGGACGGGGAGGTGGAGCTGCTTTGCAACGTGCTCGCAGCGTGCCATCGTGTCGAAGAGCTTGTTGGTCGCGTCCTTCGGCTGGCTCGACATAAAGCGGAGCCAATAGTCGCCGGGAATGGCGTTGATGGCGGCGAGCAGGTCTGCAAAGTCGTAATCGGTGCCCAAGTCCTTGCCGTAGCTGTTCACGTTCTGGCCGAGGAGAGTGATCTCCTTGTAGCCCTCGGCGATGAGGCCGCGGCATTCCTCGATGATCTTCTCCGGCTCGCGGCTGCGCTCGCGGCCGCGGACGTAGGGCACGATGCAGTACGAGCAGAAGTTATTGCACCCGTACATGATGCTCACCCACGCGCGCACGCCGCCCTCGCGCACGATGGGAAGGTCCTCGGCGATGCGGCCATGCTCGTTCTCGATGGAGAAAACGCGCTTATTCTTCGTGTACACCTCGTGCAGCAGCTCGGGGAGCCGCCATTCGGCCTGGGGCCCAAGCACAAGGTCGACGTGATGGTAGGAATTTTTTACCTTGTCGGCCACGACCTTCTGCTGCGCCATGCAGCCGCAGAGGCAGATGATCTGGTCCGGCTTGGCGGCCTTCGTGTGGCTGAGGCGGCCCAAGTGGCCGTAAACACGCTTTTCCGCGTGCTCGCGGATGGCGCAGGTGTTGAGCAGGATGACGTCGGCCTGATTTTCGTCGCGCGTGAGCTCGTAGCCCATCTCGCGCAGCATGCCCATGAGCACCTCGCCGTCTGCCACGTTCTGCTGGCAGCCGAATGTGTCGACCAGCGCGAGCGGCGTGCGGGTGCGGCGGTCGTTCATCTCGCGCATCTTGCGCGTAAATTCCTTCTGACGCGCGAGCTCCTGCTCGCTGACGATGACTTCTTTGCGTTCCAAGGGATGTTTCCTCCCGAATCTCGATAGTTTAGCAATATAGTATATCATGTTCGCGAGAGCGTGGCAAGGCCGCAGCGCGGCTTCCGGCGCGAAAAATCCACAGCTTTCGCAATTCCGGTGACTTTTCCTCACCCATATGGTATGCTATGGAAAACCTGAACTCCAAAGGAGGGCTTTCCATGGCGGCGTTTTATCAAAAATTTCTGCGCAAGCATCTTGACTTATCGTCTCTCAGCGTGATGCGGCGGGAGGACAACGATCCCTATTTCTGCACGCCCAAGGGCGCTTCTATCTTCGGCTGGGCGGGCGTGGACGGCATCCACTTCTGCTTTGTCCGCGGTTTTGGCGAAACGGTCTTCGCCGTGAGCCCGATGAACGGCGGCAAGGACTGCGTGCACGTCATTGCGCGCGATTTCAGCGATTTTCTGCGCCTGCTGCTCGCGGCCGGCGACAGTGCGGCGCTCGAGCAGGCGTGGCAGTGGGACGAGGCGCAATTCGACGCCTTCCTTGCCAAGAATCCGCCGACGGACGAGCAGAAGGCGGTGCTCTCGCAGATTTCCACAGTCTTTTCCCTCACGCCGATGGAGCGGCCGTGGCAATACCTGCGCAAGCTGCAAGCGGAGTTCGATCTCAGCAAGCTCAAATTCACCGAGGACTTTTATGACCCCGAAATGAACGGCGACGCGCCCGAACAGAAAGAGGACTGGAAGGTCTACTTTGACGGCAGCTTTTGGGGCCACCACGGGCGCGAGCGCGCGGGCAGGGAAATGAGCGTACAAAAGTGGTTTTCGTGGGCGGGGCGCAACTGGTTCGTGCCGTCTATCTACGTTTGTTCAAAGGGCATTGTCGTCGATTTTTGTATGCGCGCGGAGGCTTCCGCGCTGCGCGGCTTTATGGAAAAGTGGGGGATCGATCCCGAAAGCGACGAGTCCATCGACTTCTCGCGCGACGAACGCGAACAGATGGAGCGCGAGCACCCGCTCAGCCTCGATTTTACCCCCAGCCTCACCTTGAACGGTGCGAAGCTCCGCACGAGCCACGGCTGCGGCGTCATTTTCCTGCCGGAGCAGCCCGGCTTCTGCGCCGACGCAGAGCCCGCCATGGCGCACTACGACCTTGACCGCGCGTATGGCTGGAGCATCCGCCGCACGGCGTTCCCGTTCGTCACGAAGCGCGCGCCGAAGCTCAAATCGCTCGCCGTCACGATGACGGCGGACGAGGTGCGCGTCCCCGGGGCGCGCTTTCGCGCGGACAGGGCGGGCGATACGTTTGCCTTCTCCTACCGCGGCACAGAGTATACGCTCGCCGTACAGGAGGTCGAGCCGCAGGAACTGCCGCGCGAGCGGATGAATCTCGACCCGCGGTTCGACTATCCGACGCATTTCACAGCCATCAGCTTTACGCTCACGCCCGAGCCGCCGGAACACTCGATCTTCGTCGAGGACTGCGCCGAGAGCGACCGCCCGCGTCAGGTCAGACGTGAGACCGCTTCCTTTGCGCCCGAGGCGCAGAACGACTTCTGCTTCGGCATCATCGGCGGCGCGGACGGGCCGGTCGCCATCGTCGTGGGCGAAGCGGCGCAGGGGAAGCTCCGCACCGCGTGCTCGTCGCTGCACTTTGAACCTGTCGACCATGTCGACTGGCGCGTTGTCTTCCGCGAAACACCGTGGGAAGCAGGGACGTTCGACCTCCTCTAACTCACTTTTTCTGTGATTTCCGGTACTCCGTCGGCAGGACGCCGAAGGCCTTGTGGAATTCGGTGGAAAACTTGCTCTGGCTCTCGTAGCCGACGGCGCGCGCGACCTGCGCGACGTTCTCGTCGCCCTCGAGCAGCAGCTTTGCCGCGTGCTGCATGCGGTGCTCGCGAATGTGCGAGGCGAGCGAGCTGCCGTAGACGGACTTGAAGAGCGCCTTCATCGTCGAGGGGTTCATCAAAAAGCGGCGCGACAGCTCGTCGATCGTCACGCGGCTTGAAAGGTGCTGCGTCAGGTAGTCGTGCACGGCGCGGATGGTCTCGATCTGCTCACTCGTGCCGCCGCCCTCGTACACCTCGGCGTCGAGCGGGGGCAGGTGCGGCGCGCCGGTGGCGGCCTTGCTCTCCTCTTCGGGACAGGAAATCTCCATCGTGCGCTCGATCATGCGGTGCAATAGCTGCGCCTGCTCGCTGTCCGACGCGCGGTAGTAGACCTCCTTCCCCACGCGGCGCGAAACGAGAAGTCCGCTCTCACGCAGCTGCCTCAAATGGTGCGACACCGCGGGCGAGCTCATGCCGACCATCGCGGAGAGGTCGATGACGCACTCCTCGCAGTGGCACAGCAGCCAGAAAATGCGCACGCGGCTGCTGTCGGAGAGCTGCTTGAACACGTCCGCCACGGTCTGGAAGCTGCCGATCGTCTCCACCGATTCCTGCAGCTCCCGCATCGTGCCCTCGTCGCTGTGCTGGTGGGGTAAATGCACTTCGCTCATCGTTGTTCCGCCTTTCTTTTTGGGTCCTGCGGGCGCGTCCGTATCCCGTTTGGAAGTTTGTTTCGCCCGAACGGAAGAGACATGCGTGCAGCCCTTGACTTTTGCCTTTGCGAATATTATAGTACGGTCATCAAGATTAAACAAGCACTTAATCGTTAAATATTTTGTGCCGAAAAGGAGAAACATACCATGAAAAAGACCTATCAGATCGAAGTCGACTGCGCCAACTGCGCCAACCTCATGGAAGAAGCCACCAAGAAGACCGAGGGCGTTGCCGACGCCGTTGTGAACTTCATGACCCAGAAGATGACCGTCGAGTTCGCCGAGGGTCAGGACCCCAAGGCCGTGATGAAGGCCGTCCTCAAGAATTGCAAGAAGGTCGAGGACGACTGCGAGATCTATCTGTAAGAGAGCTTCTCCCTCTCACGCCCCGGACGAATGCACCGGGGCGCTTTCTTAGGCAAAATTCAAATTCTCCCCCTTCAAGGAGGTCATCTTTATGACGAAAAAGCAAAAAAAGATGCTTTACCGCATCCTGAGCGCGGCGGTGCTGTTCCTCGCCGCGAAATTCATTCCCGTGCCGATGCTCGTCTCCACCGCGCTCTACTTCGCCGCCTATGTCACCATCGGCTACGACATTCTGCGCAAGGCATGGAAGGGCATCTGCAACCATCAGGTGTTCGACGAAAACTTCCTGATGACGGTCGCCACGATCGGCGCCATCGCGCTCGCCATCTATGAAAAGAGCGGCGACTATGCCGAGGCCGTGGCGGTCATGCTCTTCTACCAGATCGGCGAGCTGTTCCAGAGCTACGCCGTCGGCAAGTCCCGCCGCAACATCACGGCGCTGATGGACATTCGTCCCGACTACGCCAACATCGAGCGCGACGGCAAGCTCGAACAGGTCGACCCCGACGACGTGGCCGTCGGCACGGTCATCACCGTCCAGCCGGGCGAGAAAATTCCTATCGACGGCGAGATCGTCGAGGGCGCGTCCACGCTCAACACCGCGGCGCTGACGGGCGAGAGCCTCCCGCGCGACGTGATGACCGGCGACGAGGTCATCAGCGGCTGCATCAACATGACGGGCGTTTTGAAGGTCAAGACAACGAAGGCCTTCGGCGAGTCTACGGTGTCCAAGATTTTGGAGCTGATGGAAAACTCCAGCTCGCACAAATCCCGCTCCGAAGCGTTCATCTCCCGGTTTGCCCGCGTCTATACTCCCGCCGTGTGCTACAGCGCGCTGGCGCTGGCCATTCTTCCGCCGGTCATCAATCTTTTGATGGGCAATGCCGCCCCGTGGGGCGTGTGGGTCTACCGCGCGCTCACGTTCCTTGTTATCTCCTGTCCCTGCGCGCTGGTCATCAGCATCCCGCTCAGCTTTTTCGCGGGCCTCGGCGGCGCAGGACACGAGGGCATTCTGATCAAGGGCTCGAACTACTTGGAGGCGCTGTCCAAGACCAAGATCGTCGTCTTCGACAAGACCGGCACGCTCACGCAGGGCGTGTTCGAGGTCACGGGCGTGCACCACAGCCCGATGGAGGACCGCAAGCTGCTTGAATACGCGGCACTCGCCGAGTGCGCATCCTCGCACCCCATCAGCAGGAGCTTGCAAAAGGCCTGCGGCGTGGAGCTCGACCGCTCCCGCGTGACGGACATCGAAGAGCGCAGCGGCCGCGGCGTGGTCGCGACCGTGGACGGCCACAGTGTGGCCGCGGGCAACGGCAAGCTCATGGATGAGCTCGGCGTCAAGTGGCAGGACTGCCACAGCGTCGGCACGATCGTCCACATGGCGGTCGACGGCGAGTACGCCGGCCACATCGTGATCTCCGACGTGGTAAAGAGCGACGCGCGCGATGCCATCGCGGCCCTCAAGCGCGCGGGCGCACAGAAGACCGTCATGCTCACGGGCGACATTCAGAAGGTCGCCGATCACGTGGCGCAGGAGCTCGGCGTCGACGAGGTCCACGCGGAGCTGCTCCCGGGCGACAAGGTCGCGCGCCTCGAGCGCCTGCTGGGTGAAAAGGGCAAGGATGACTGCCTCGCCTTTGTCGGCGACGGCATCAACGACGCGCCCGTGCTCTCCCGCGCGGATATCGGCATCGCGATGGGCGCGATGGGCTCCGACGCCGCCATTGAGGCAGCGGACGTCGTGCTGATGGACGACGATCCGATGAAGATCGCCAAGGGCATCCAGATCTCGCGCAAGTGCATCCGCATCGTGTACGAGAACATCGTCTTCTCGCTCGGCGTGAAGCTGACGTGTCTGCTGCTCGTCGCCATCGGTATCGCCAACATGTGGATGGGCATCTTCGCCGACGTCGGCGTGATGGTCTTAGCGGTTCTCAATGCAATCAGAGCGCTGCGCACTTCAAAAAACTGACAAAGTCAGTTTTTTGAGCAGAATTTCACTGCGCTCAGCGCACGCGCCAAAGGCGCGCACGTTCGCTCCGTGCAAAGTGTTTTTTTGCACGCACATGTCGTTCCAAAAAACGATTTCAATTTATTTGCGCCGTGCGCGGCGCAAAGTCTGCGACGCTTATTTTGCGGGCGGCAAAGTCTGCGACGCTTTTACAAACGAGAGGACGGCATTTGCCGTCCTCTTTTTGTTGTGCATTGCAATGCAGGCTTTCTTTTCGTATAATGACCGTATCAAAACGATTTTGGAGGACACCACCATGAAGGTCAGCGTGATCCAGATGAATATGCGCTCGCTGGAGAGCAAAGCGAACTTTGACCGCGCGGAGGCGCTCGTGCGCCGCGCTGTCGGGGAAAACGGCCCCGACGTTGTCGTCCTGCCCGAGACGTGGAACACGGGCTTCATGCCCGCGGGCGACCTTGCCGCGGCGAGCGATGAAAACGCAAAGGCCGTCCGCGCGCGCTTTTCCCCGCTCGCGCGCGAGTTGAACGTCAACATCGTCGCGGGAAGCGTATCGAACAACCGCGGCGGGCACATCTACAACACCGCCTGCGTCTTTGACCGCGCGGGCGCGTGCATTGCCGAATACGACAAGACCCATCCCTTCACGCCGATGGGCGAGCACGAGGTCTACACTCCCGGCGATCACCTCGTCACCTTCACGCTCGACGGCGTGCGCTGCGGCCTTCTCATCTGCTACGAGGTGCGCTTTCCCGAGCTGTGGCGCACGCTGGCGCTGCGCGGAGCGCAGGTCATGTTCCTGCCCGCCCAGTGGACGGCGGCGCGCCAATACCACTGGGAGACGCTCACCGCCGCCCGCGCGATCGAAAACCAGCTCTTTGTCGTCTCGTGCAACGCCTGCGGCGAGCGCGACGGCACGCTGTATGGCGGTTTTTCGCGCATCATCGACCCGCTGGGCGCGGTCCTTGCCCAGGGCGGCGGGGAAGAGGAGATCATCACCGCTGACTTGGACCTTTCTTCCATCGCGCCACTCCGCGCCCGCGTCCCCGTTTTCCACGACCGGCGGCCCGCGCTCTACCGGCTGTAAGGCATCAAAAACCGACAGCAAAAGAGGCATCAACAGAAATGAAGATCACCCTGCTTGCATCGTTTCTCGTCATGGCGGCGTATTTTCTCCTACTGTACGCCGGCCTCGGGCTCATTCAGGAGAAGAAATTCTTCTCCTCCGCGCCGCGTGAGGTCTTCGCCGCCGTTCCTGAGAGAAAAGCCGAGCGCTTCCGCGGCGCGCATATCCTCGGCTGGTACCTCGGCATCTTGGCGATGCTGCTGTTTCTCGGTGCGGCAGTCCTCGCCGCGTGGGACGGCGTTCGGAACGGTTTCACCTTCGGCGCGTTTTTCGCGCGCTACCTCGTGATCCTCTATGTCATGGAGGCCTACGACATTCTCTTTTTCGACTGGGTGCTGCTGTGCCATTCGAACTTCTTTCCTCATTTTTACCCCGAGGTCAAGGGCATCGCCGCCCCGCAGCTGTTCGGGTACAACAAAAAAGCGCATCTTACGCACTTTCTGCTCTACATCCCCCTCTCCGCCGCGCTTGCGTGGGTGTGCACACTTTTCTGAGGGGCAATTTCACATCAAAACTTAACAGGACAAGGAGATGCGCACGATGAACCGCAAAAAGAGAAAAACGGCCCTCATTCTTCTGGTTGCCGTCCTTTGCGCCATCGTCCTGCTCGGCATCCGCGGGACACGAAAAACCATCGACAAGACCGTCCCCGCAAGGGTTTACGAGGACAACAGTACGACTTACGCGCCCTCCTCCATCACCATTTCCGGCACGCTCAGGAAAACATGGTCTTCCACTGACTTCGTCGGGACCTTTGCCATGGAAAGTTACGAGCCCTCGTGCAGAGACGGCGTCGAAGCCAAGATCAACTGGGGGGACAACGAGTATCCGATCCTCACATTTTTCTACGCGGGCAACTTTTCACAGCTCGATGTGAAAAGCATCGACATTGACAAAGACATGGACCGCATGATGGTCACCTTGAACGGCGGCACGATCATCGCCTCAGAAAACTACTTTGTCCCCACAGAAGCAATGAACGGCAACTAACTGTAATTTTTCCCGCCGCATTTGCCGCCTCCGGCGGCAAACAGGCAAAATCCCTCCCGTGCCGCATTCGCTGCCTCCGGCAGCGAACAGGCCCTCCGCACTAAAAATCGACGCACCAACTTCCGTCTCGCACCCGCCGCATTTTCTGCCCTACGGGCAGAAAACAGGCGCCAGCGTCGCAGACTTTCGCGTCCGCAGACGCGAAATAAATTTTAATCGTTTTTTGGCGCGACATGCGCGTGCCAAAAAACACTTCTCACGGAGCGCGTGTCGCAGACGCCCTACGGGCGGCAAGGCACGAAGCGCAGTGCAAACCTACTTAAAAAAGAGAGGCTGGCCAAATGGCCAACCTCTCTTTTTTGAAGAACTTATTCCTCGCGGAAGACGAATCCGTTCTCGTCCGCCTTTTCGATGACAGCGAGTGCCTTGTAGGGGATACCGCTCGCGCGGAAGCGGTCACCGCCGCCCTGGAAGCCCTTTTCCACGGCGATGCCGATGCCTTCGAGCTTCGCGCCCGCCTCGTTGACGATATCGACAAGGCCCTGCACGGCGAAGCCGTTGGCCATGAAGTCGTCGATGATGAGCACGTGGTCGTCCGCGTTCAGCCACTCCTGAGAGACGAGCAGCGTGACTCTCTTCTTGTAGGTGTAGGAGAACACCTCGCTCTGGTACAGGCCGCTTTCGATGTTGTCGCTCTTGGCCTTCTTGGCAAAGAGCATGGGGACGCCGTACTTCTGCGCGCAGATGGTCGCAAGCGCGATGCCGCTGGCCTCCGCCGTCAGAACGACAGTGATCTTGCTGGTGTCGAAATACTTGGCGAACTCGTCCGCAATGTCCTCGAGCAGACGGGTGTCGACGCGGTGGTTGAGGAAACCGTCGACCTTGACGATGTTGCCGGGCAGGACTCTGCCCTCGCGGCGGATGCGCTCCTGAAGAAGCTCCATGGAATTACCCCTCCTGAAAAAATAATTTCTGACGAAATTTTTCGATTGAAATGGTAACTTCCATTTAACAGGATTTTTGTGCAGAATGCAACACGGCAACTTTGACAAGAATTTGTGCTTTTTTTGCCTCTTTCCGTCTATTTTGGCGGCGGGAGCGCCGTTACGTCCCGTTTTGTATCGTTTTGGCAAAGCCCGCGGCAAAAAGCCGCGCGGCGTTGACGGCTTCTTCGAGCGAATTGCCCGCCGTACCGACCTCAACAAGGAGCGAGCCCGTCGTCATGTGCTGGTTGTAGCGGGAGTTGCGCACGGTGACGGGGCGCATGAGGGTCGGATAGTCTTTGTACAGGGTTTCCTGCACGGCGCAGGCGAGCTTTAAGTTCTCGCGCCAGAGATCGTGACTCAGGCCGCCGCCGTTCGACCCGATGACGAATTCGAGCTGTGCGGCGTTTTTATCTTCGCCGCACAGCAGCTTGAACTGCTGGCCGTTCGCGTCCTGCACCGCGTCGCGGTGCACATCGAGCACGAACGAGATCGAGGGGTACTTTTGCAGATAGCTCTCGATCGACGCGAGCGAGCGGTTGTACGCGCCCGAATAGCTCGGATAGTCGTAGAGCGAGCGGTCGTGCACGACGCTGATGCCCGCGTCGGTCAGCACCTGCGCCATTTCGTCGCCGATGCGGATCATGTTGCAGTTCGTGTCCAGCGTGCGGAACGTGTCGGACACGTCGTATTCCTGCCCCGGCGGCATGGTGTAGCTCTCCGAGCCGTGGGTGTGGATGATGAGCACCTGCGGCCCCTCCGCACCGAGCTTTGCTGCATAATCGCCTGAGAGCATCGAGGCGTCGAGCGCGGCATCCGAGCCGTTGTTGATGTACACATTGCCGAATACCGTATAGCCCGAGGGGTCGGACGCCTTGAGCGTGCGGGCGGGCGAGCCGTTTTCCGTCACGGCGATCTCGTCCGGTGTCTCCTCCTGCGTGAGCACCGTGCCCTCGCTGTCCTGCGCGTCGCCCGTTTCGTCCGCGCTGTCATCGGGCTTTTGCTCAAGCTCTGCCGACCACGCCTGCGCGATGTTCTCCTCGCCCTCGCGCAGAAGCGGCGTCGCGTGCAGCGCGAGCGACGTCTGCATGCTGAGAAAGTCCTCCCCGCCGTCGCCGCGCTCATATCTCAGCAGCATCACGCCCAGCGTTTCGTCCTTGAGCGAGCGGAGCGCGTCGCGCGCGTCCTTCGCCGGCGCCGTGACGCTCACGCCCCAGAGCGTCACCGCCGAGAGCGCGAGCGAGCACAGCATCCGTCCTGTCCGTTTCTTTTGCATCGTGATTCACCTCTTGGGACAATCCTATGTGCGCACTTGCGCCGATATGACATAGCGCGCCCGCCGCTTTTCGCTTGCAATTTTCGCTTTCGCGTGGTATGGTGATGACAGCGGAGAAAAACTCATATAGTTTCGCTTACATGGCGCGAAAGTTTCTACGGAGCCGCCGAAAGGCTCTGCTATGGGTGCTCAGCCGGGGGAGAAGTCCCCGGGCGGGGCGCTTTTTCTTTTGCACAAAGCTAAAACAGGAGTGACTGATATGAAGATCCTCAAGGGCAATCTCGTTTCCGCACCGGCGCTCGGCAAGCTCGAGATCATCGAGCACGGCTGCCTCGTCCTGCATGACGACGGCAGCATCCAAAGCGTTGAAAAGGCCGTGCCGCAGAACGCCGACGCGGAAGTCATCGACTACGGTGATAGCCTCATCATGCCGTCTTTTGTCGACATGCACCTGCACGCGCCGCAGTACCCCATGCTCGGCATGGGCATGGACCTGCCGCTGATCGACTGGCTCAACACCTACACGTTCAAGACCGAGGCGCGCTTTGAAGACAGCGACTACGCCCGCCGCATTTACAAAAAGCTCGCGAGCGACCTCATCACGAGCGGCACGACGCGCGTTTGCATGTTTTCCTCCCTCCACACGGACGCGACGCTCATTTTGATGGAAGAGCTCGAAAAGGCGGGCGTCACGGGCTATGTCGGCAAGGTCAACATGGACCGCAACGGCAGCCCCGAGCTTCAGGAGACGACCGAGCAGTCCAAGAGCGAAACGCTGCGCTGGCTGGACGCGTGCGGGCGCTTCCAGACCGTCAAGCCCATCCTGACGCCGCGCTTCACCCCATCGTGCACCGACGAGCTGATGAGCTGGCTCGGCAAGCTCGCCGCGGAGCGCGGGCTGTACGTCCAATCGCACCTGTCTGAAAATAAGGGTGAGATCGCGTGGGTCAAAGAGCTCTGCCCCGACTGCGCGCAATATTGGGAGAGCTACGACCGCGCGGGGCTGTGGAAGGACCACACCGTCATGGCGCACTGCGTCCACTCCGACGAGCGCGAGCGCGAGGCCATGCGCGAGCACGGCGTCGTCACGGCGCACTGCGCGGGGTCGAATATCAACATCTGCTCGGGCGTCGCGCCCGTGCGGACGCTGCTGCGCGAGGGCAACCTCGTCACGCTCGGGTCCGACATTGCGGGCGGCGCGCTGCTGGCGATGAACAAGGTCATCACCATGTCCATCCGCGCGTCGAAGTTCCGCCACATGCAGAGCGACGGAAAGGACGAATTTCTGACCGTCGAGGAGGGCTACTACCTCGGCTCCAGCGCAGGACACGAGTATTTCGGCGGCCACGGCGGCTTTGTCCCCGGCGACAAGCTCCACGCCATCGTTGTCGACGACTCCGACTTTACCGAGGCCGCGCACCCGCTCACGGTGCGCGAGCGCTTCGAGCGCGCGATCTACATGATGCACCGGCACAACATCGTCTCCGTCTGGTCGGAGGGAAAAAACGTCGTTCGCCGATGAAAAGCGGGGGAGAGGGCGCGGTCCTCTCCCCGATTCCGGAAAATCGCAAAAATTTTTGGACAACCTATTGACAAAGGGCTATCTTATTTGGTATAGTAGCTTCTGTCCTGTCGAGCAGGAATATTTGGCGGCATAGCTCAGCTGGCTAGAGCATGCGGTTCATACCCGCAGTGTCCCCGGTTCAAATCCAGGTGCCGCTACCAGATGCACGGGATGCGAAAGCATCCCGTGTCTCATATGGCCCGTTGGTCAAGTGGTTAAGACACGGCCCTTTCACGGCTGTAACATGGGTTCGAATCCCGTACGGGTCACCACAGTTGGAGGCTTAGCTCAGCTGGTTAGAGCGCCTGCTTCACACGCAGGAGGTCACTGGTTCGAGTCCAGCAGTCTCCACCAAAACCTCACTTCTTCGGAAGTGAGGTTTTTCTTTTATCAAAAAATGATAGTTTCTTGCTTTACAGTGCTTTCCTTATATTTTCTCAGCAAATTGCTACATCTCTGATACGACTTTCAATCAAGTCGGATATGAGTTCGAAAATGCTTTGAAACAGGTTTTGAGCATATTTTGCTCAAAACTGTTGCACCTGTGTTGCACCTCGTTGGCACTTGAGACTCAGCCCAGTGCGGCGCAGACCTTCTGCGCCGTTTCTTTTTTGCGGCTTTCGTGCTGGTAGTGAGTGTAAACCCGCAGCGTCATATCAACGGTCGAGTGCCCTGCAAGGTATTGTATTTCCTTGATGTCGAGCCCGCTTTCAAATAATCGTGTGATGTAAGTGTGCCGGAGTTGATGTGGCGTGACATGGAAGTCAAGAGAACGTATCATTTTAGAGTTCCGTGCGGGCTTGCCCAGATCGGCGGCGTCATCGACCGTTCGGCGGCGCACCATGTCCCACAAATTTGAGAAGCTGGTTTGAGAAAGCGGCTTGCCATTGTTCATGTGAAGCACAAAAGGGCTTGCGTTGTCTTTCTGCGCGCCTGTGAGCACCGCTAAGAGCGTTGGGGGTATCAGTATAGTATATGGAGGACTATATTGCGGCACACGAAGATTATGAGACGGCAAAAGCCGTGCTCGACGAACTTGAGGAAATGCGGCTTATTTCTCAATGCCACAGCAAAGCGTTCCGCTATCCGACCATCAAAAAGTGGTTTTTGGAACGCTATCCAGAGGTTCGGAATTTTGGCGTGCGTAATGCAGAATATACGGGAGAGTTTGCGCTGTCCCAGAAGAATAAGGAGGTAGGGCTCAACGCCCAGAAAGGTGATCAGCATGGGGCTGATGACTGCGGCGGCGCTCATCCCGGCAAAGCCGGTGCCGAGCCCCGCGCCCATGCCCGCAAAAAATGTGACCAGAACGGTTGTCAGGATACTCATGGTTCGTTTGCTTCCAGAATTGCATCAAGATTGCTTTCGATCTCCGCGAGCGCCGCGGCGAAGGCTTCCCGCCGCGCTTCGTCCATGCCTGCAAAGAGGCTCTCGGAAAAATCCTTCTGGAGCTGCCGCCCGCGCGCGAGGATGGGCGCTGCCTTTTCGGTGCAGAGAAGTTCCGTCTTCCGCCGGTCGCCCGCCACCGCGCAGCGCGTGAGATAACCCTCCTGCACGAGCTTTTCCACATTGACCGACACGAGATTTGCCTTGAGGCGGCGGATCTCCACGATCTCGCTGGCCGTTTTATAGTCCGGGTTGTTCCCCAGGAACATCAGGATGTCGAAGGCCGTCTGCGGCAGGCCCAGCTCCTTGCAGAGCGGCTTGCACACTTCGCTGTAGGCCAGAGCGATCTTTCGGAAGATCGATATGCTTCGGTTCATGCCCTTCCTTCTTTCTTTTTTGAACTGTTCATTTTTGAAGTATTATGGTCTGCGATATCCCCTATGTCAACAGGCGGGACGGAAAAATTTTCGCTCCTTTTCCACAGGAACTGATCGCCCTGTGGAAGCTGCGGAACAAAAAATACGCTGCGGATTGCTCCGCAGCGTATTTTTTGTGTGGCCGCTTACTTGGCGGCGCGGTAGAGGAAGGAAGCGATCTGCGCACGCAGGCAGTTGCTGTTCGGGGAGAAGGTGGTGTCGCTCGTGCCGGTGGTCACGCCCGCGTTGACGGCCCACTGCACAGCGGGGGCGTAGAAGGCGCTCGCGCTCACATCGGCAAAGGCGTTCGTGCCCTCAGCCTTCGGTGCGCCGGCCGCTCTCCACTGGAAGGTGACAGCCTGTGCGCGCGTGACGGAAGCATCCGGGGAGAAGGTCGTGCTGCTCGTGCCGGTGGTCACGTTGTTTTCCACCGCCCACGCAACGGCCTTTTCGTAGTACGCGCCGCTCTTCACGTCGGTGAAGGACGTGGTCATGGACTTCGGCTCGGGGCTGCCGTTGGCTCTCCACAGGAAGGTGACCATCTGGCCGCGCGTGCAGCCCGCGTTCGGCGCAAAGGTCGTGGCGGTCGCGCCGGAGGTGATGTTCTTCGCAACGGCCCAGACAACGGCGTCGGCATAGTAGGCGTCGTCGGCGACATCGGTAAAGGGAAGCGACGCGGAGCCGTCATAGTTCTTGTCGCTCAGGACAGAGGAGAAGAGGAAGTTGCTGATGAAGGCATACTCGTCTCTCTGGTGGACCTTGTTGGTCAGGGAGTTTGCAAAGAGGACAACGTTCATGCCGTTTTCCTTGTAGGCAAAGCCCTGCACGCCGCCGTTCATGTAGGCCTTGAAGCCCGCGGCGCGCTCGGCAGTGTTCGTGGGGATGAAGCCCTCGGTGGGCGTCTTGGTCTTATCGCTCTTGACGAGGACCGTCGCGGAGGCGGGGACCTTGGAGAAGTATCCGAGGCCGTAGGCGTAGAGGATATCGTCGCCGTCAGCAATGTAGCTCGCGTTCACAAGGGTCTTGTTGGGATAGACAACGGGGGTCAGGCAGTCCATCGCGCCGTCCAGCTCGGTGTATTCCACGCCGGCGATGAGGTCAGAGGCGGAGGACGCTGCGGAATAGCTGTAACCGATGTACGGCAGGCCGTTTTTCACGGCGGTCTTTGCGGCGGCGTCGAGCTTCGTCGCACCTGCGGCGGCGTCCGCCTTGGTCACGTCGGAGGTCGTGGTGAAGCCCATGAGGTTCATCGCGGCGGTATCATAGTTCCAGCCGGCGCTCTGGCTGATCTGCGGCGTGTAGACAAATCCCTTCTCGCTTTCAGCAGGCGTGCCGGGGACGTAGACGGTCGGGGACTTGGTGATGATCTTCGCCTTCACGCTCGTCTTGTCGACGCCCGCGGCAGAGAGCAGATACTTGCCCGCGACGGTCTGATAGTCGGCGTAGGAGCAGATGAAATCGCCCATGTGGTCGCCGCTCGTGACCATGCCGACGGTCTTGCCGGCCTTGAGAAGTTCGTTGACGGCGGCGGTGGAGTCTTCGGAGGCATTGGAGAGGATGACGTCTTTGTTCTTGTCACCTGTGAAGTAGGAGGTCAGCGCCTTGGTGTAAGCGAGCGCGTCGTCGTGATCCATCGCGTCGCCGCAGACGGCGGAGATGCTCTTGTAGGCGGCGGGCTCGGCCACGGTGACCATGTCGAAGCCGCGCGTTTCATTGAAGGAGGTGATGCCCTCGGAGTAGAGGATCGTCCAGCTGTTGATGAGCGTGCCGTCATACAGCGCGCCGTTGGCGACAGAGCGCTTGGCCTGATACATCGAGACGACCATCGTACCGGCGGGGTAGGTAACGCCGTCATAGGTGAATTCCTTTTCGGTCACGTTGACCTTGACGTCGTTTCTCGTGAGCCACTCCATCATGTCAGAAGCGGCCTGGAGGTTGGTCTGGTTCTCGCCGTCGAGCGGAATGATGTAGCACTCGGGATAGAAATTGCCGTTCTGGCCCTTACCGGTGTACTCGGGACGGAAGAGATTCATCTCCGCGCCCTCCACGTCGTTCTGGTCGCACAGCCACTGGCCGACCATCTCAAAGGCATCGGAGTTAAAGTTCTTCACGCCGCGCTGGAAGATGGTGACCTGGGATTCGAGATAGGAAAGCTTCTCCGCGGCAACATAGACGGCGTTGCCGAGGATACCGTACTGCGCCGCCTGAGCGGTATCGTCGTTGTAGGCGGGCAGCTCAACGGTATAGGCAACGGTGCCCTGCAGCATTGCAAACTGGGGAGTGTAGCTCGTGGACATATCGTCCCACGGGTCTTCCCAGTAGGTCTCGGTGCCGTTGCCGGTGTAGCTCAGGTAATCGCGCTGAGGGATCACATAGCTGTTGTAGCCATCGTTGTTGGCGACCGCCGCGATGCCCAGCGCCTCGCCGCCGGTGATGAGGTGATTGGCGAGCAGGTCGTATTCAAAGTTCGGCTCGTGCGGGGGATCGCAGGGCTCGCACTGGAAGGCCTGCACGCGGCCGTGGAACTCGGTAAGCGACATGGGGTTGAACGTGCCGATAAGCTGCTGCATATTGGCCGTCTCGCTCGTGGTCTGGAAGGAGTTGTCGCGGTTGAGGTCGTAGCCGTTGGTGGAGTGTCTCGTGAGATAGGTACGTCCGTCGACATTTTCCTCGGGAACAAGGATAAAGAACACGTCGGACAAAAGCTCGTCCTTGACATTCACGGTGTTGCTCTTCACGGTGTAATACTTTTCAAGGTCGACCTTGCCGGACTTGCCGTTGTTATCGGCCGTCAGATAGCCCAAATAGCTGGCCTTGTCCTTGACGAGGTCGGGGATAGCGACGCTGCCCTCCGCTCCGACAGGGCCCATCTCTTCCTTGAACTCTTTTTCGCCCGCGGCGGTGAAGCCCGTGAGCGTCTTGTAGTCGATAGTCTTTTCGCTCGTGATCATCTTGGCGAAGTCGAGCACGCCGTCGGTCGCGGCGACCTCGTTGGAGTGGATGTTGGAATACATCACGGGCACGCGGATATCGTTGAGCTTGCCGGACTTGATCTGGGCGAGCACGGCATCGGGATCGGTCTCGGCCTGCTCGGTCAGGGCGAGCCACTTGCTCACGCTCGCCTTGGAGTCGGCGACGATCAGGTAGGGCATATCACGGCCCGCGGTGGACTGGCCCATGGAAAATTCTTCCACGTAGAGACCGTTTTTCGTGCCGTTCGCCGCGATCGTGTCGAGTTCCTTGTAGATCTCCCACATGGTGTTGAAGTTTTCATACGGCGCGACCTTGACGCTCACGGAGCCGAGATCCTTGCCGCTGTTTTTGGCGACGAGATCAAAGTAGCCGCACAGGTCGATGTAGTAGCCGCCGTTCACATGGGGCACGCTGTAGTCGGGCGTCGCCTCACCGGTTCTGCGGTTGGTGGAATAGAAGTAGTTGTTCACATGGAAGGAGACGTCAAGCACGGCCTTGCCGTTTTTCTCGCTTGCGGAGAGCTTGATGTCCGTGAACTGATGCTCGTCCTTGCCCTCGGTCATCCAGCTGTCGAGATCCCCGCCCGCGTAAGCGTAGGGGAACAGCTCCTCGTTGACGTAGGGGCGGGAATCGTCGCGCTCGAGCGAGAGCGAAACGGTACCGGCGCTGACGGCCGCGGCGAGCGCATCCTTCGTCATGCCCGACACGGGGATGGAGAGGGACACGTCCTTGCCGTTTTCATCGGTAACAAGGGTGATGGTCGCGTCGACCGGGAATTTCGTTCCCAGCAGCGCATCGTCCTTGGGGTTCATGTCCTGGTAGCTGACGGCAAACGCGGACGTGACCGCGAGCGAGAGCGTCATTACCAGGGCCATCAGCAGCGCGAGCGCTTTGCTGACAGAGTTTGGATAATGTTTCATGGTTTTCGTCCTCCAGAGTGGTCTTATGCCGCCACACACAGCGGCGGAAAGTTGATGGGTTTAGTGTAACTCAATAAAAATACATAGTCAAGAGAATATTCATACCTAATCATGCCAAATTTTAACGTTGAATCTGTATTTTTGTTCATCATTTTTCACAAAGCAGTGCGTCAAGCCCCTGTCTTTCAGATCCTTTTGTGAATGTATTCGCAAATTTATACAGAACCGTGCTGCATAGGATATTCTTCTTCGTCGCGATTGCAAATGACGGCGGGGCGCATTATAATAAGAGGCAATCATCATTCAAACGCAGGAGGAACCGAATATGCGGCTGCAAAGCGCAATCTTTACACTGGGCGATACGCTCTTCACCCCCGACGGCGCGGCGCGCGAGGGACTCGACAAGGCGCTTTCACTTTTTAAGATGGAGGGCGTGTGGCTCGGCGCGGTGACGGCGCTCAGCGCGGAGGACGCGCAAAAAGCGCTCGAAAAGGCGGGGCTTAACTCGTATTTCCGCTTCGTGCTGACAGAATCCGTCGCGCTCTGCAAGGCGGACAGCGGCACGATGTTCGAGCGCGCGATGAAGCGCCTGCACTCGCAAAAGGACGATACGATCGTCTTTTCCGGCTCGCTTGCAGCGATCCAAAACGCGAAGGACGCAGGTTTTCGCACCGTGGCGGTGCAGGGAAGTGCGGGCGCGGCGGACTGGTCGACGATGCAGCAACTCGCCACGCAGAGCCTTGCGCAGTACAGCGAATTGTTGGAAGATTCTGTGTGAATTTTGGAATAACGACAGGATTCGACGTTTTTTAGTTGCAGTTTTTCTCAACTGTGATATAGTAAGAATATAACTATCAGAAAGGAAGGTTCGCGCCATGTCGGATTTCTACTCGGCTACCATCTTCCTTTCGGTCTTTATTATGATTATCATGGACATGCTCGTGAGCGGCAATGATCTGATGGAGCATGACAAAAAGCAGACGGTTTACACGATCTCCGTACTGGTGATCGCATGCATGGTATCGGAATGGTTCGGCGTTTGGATGAACGGAGCTGACCCGTCGCTGCGGACGCTGCACATCCTCGTTAAGACCATCGAGCTGTCCACAGCGCCGATCATCACGGTGCTCTGCAGCGACCTGATGACGCCGCTCAAGCATAAAAAGCTCATTTATACCCTCATCGGCGTCCACGCGGGGCTCGAGGTGCTGTCGGCTTTCTTCGGCTTCATCTTCTCGGTCGACGCACAAAACGTTTATCATCACGAAACGTTTTACTGGGTCTACGTGCTGGCCTATGCCAGCGGCGTTCTGCTGTTCATTGGTCAGCTGCTGAGCGAGAGTTCGCACCATTATGGCCTGTATCGGGCGCTCGTTATCATCCTGCCGGTCTTTTTCTTCTGTGGGCTGTTCCTCCAGTATGGTGCCGGAGTGCACATCATGTGGGCGTGCTCAGCGGTCGATGTTCTGATGGTTTACATCCTGTATTCCGAGCTCACGCAGAAAATCGACACGCTGACTCGTCTTCTGAACCGCCGCAGCTATGAGAGCCGTCTCGCCTCGTTGCGCGGGCACGCAGTCATCTACTATTTCGACGTGGACGAGTTCAAGTCCGTCAACGACACCTTTGGCCATGGCGTGGGCGACGCGGTGCTTGCCGAGGTCGGCAGCACGATCCACGCCGTGTCCTCCAAGGTCGGCTACTGCTACCGCATCGGCGGCGACGAATTCTGCGTCATCGCGCAAATCTCCGACACGGCGGCGGAAAAGTATCTTTCGGAATTCCTGCGCGAGCTGACGGCACAGCGAGTGAAAAACGAGCACCTGCCGCACGTGTCGGTCGGCTATGCGTGCTTCAATCCGGTGCTCGGCAGCGTAGAGGATACGATCAAACGCGCCGACCGGATGATGTACCACTACAAGCGCAAGCGCAAAAGCGAAGCGCTCACAAATGATGATACCGTAAAAAGCTGACGATCTTTTGACCGTCAGCTTTTTGTATCTGCTTTTATTTCGCCTCAATCTCCGCGTCTTCCTGCGGCTGGAGCTTGCTGCCAAAATACGCAAGCACCGCGCCGAGGATGGCGCACGCGACGCTCCAGACCATCTCCGCTGTCGAGGCAAAGTCCGTCGGAATGATGATGAGCGTGGAGGCAAGCACGATGCCGATGACGGCGTGACAAGCGATCGAGTAGTGCGTATCAAAGAGCCTGCTCACGATACGGGCAAAGAGCGCCATCACGCCGACCATGCCAAGCCCCCATGGGACGAGCACGGTGAAATCAAGCTGCGCGATGCCGTCGATCAGCGGCGTGAGAAGGCCGACCGCCATCAGGATGGACGACGACGTCATCCCCGGGATGATGAAGCTGAAGCCCCACAGCACGCCGCAGAAGAGAAAGCCCCAGAAGTTTGCGGGCATCTCGGCAAATGAACTGAACTTGACGGCCATCAGCGCGCCGAACAGGGCGAGGAAGCTGACGATCAGGGAGATGTACGAGCCGTTGCTGCGCCCCTGCGTACCCGCCTCGTGCCAGAGGTCGGGCAGCGTGCCGAGGATGAGCCCGATGAAGAGGCACGTGGCGACGGTTTCCGACTGGTGAAACAGCGCAAGGATCACGCTGCCGCCGCCCAAAAAGCCGATCGCCCAGCCGATGCCGACGGCGAGCAGCATCCGCCAGTAGCGTTGAAGCGCGCGCCTGGGGTGCGTGAGCAGCTCCATCGCGGGGCGGTAGATGCCGAATACGACTGCGAGCACGCCGCCGGAGATGCCCGGCAAAATCGCGCCCGCGCCGATGATGATACCCTGCACAATGCGCATGATACCGTTTTTGATGCGGGAATTTTTCATATTGCTGCCTTTTTATGTGCTGCGCCCGCCGCAAAGCGGCGGAACGCGACGCGATTCAATAGCCCTTTCTGCGGTCGACGAGGTGATGCATCGGGCGGCCCGCGGCGTAATTTTCCAGATTTTCGCAGAAGAGCTGCACGTTGCGCTCGCAGGTGTAGCCGAGCGTCATGTTGCCCGCGACGTGCGGCGTGAGCAGGAGGTTCTTGGCCTTGCGCAGCGGATGATCCGCAGGCAGCGGTTCGGGCACGACGACATCGAGCGCCGCACCGGCGAGGTGCCCGGAATCCAGCGCTTTGATCAGCGCGTCCTGATCGATGGCCGTGCCGCGGCCAACGTTGACGACATAAGCGCCTTTCGGGAGCAGCGTCATGCGGTCTGCGTTCAGGATGTTCACCGTGTCGCTCACCGAGGGGAGAGACATGAAGAGAAGGTCAGTCTCGGGCAGGAGCTGATCGAGCTCCGTGACGGGATGAACAGCGTCAAAGTCCGCGTTTGCGCGGCCGCTGCGGCTGACGCCGGTCAGGCTCGCGGGATGGAACGCGCGCACGCGGCGGGCAAATTCCGTGCCGATGTCGCCCGTGCCGAGGCACGTGACGCGCGCGCCGTGGAGCGAGTGAATGCCGCCCGGGAGCACGCGCCAATCGCCCTCGCGGATGATCTCGGTGTACTCCATCTGGCGGCGCAGCAGCATCAGCGAGACCATGACGGAATGCTCGGCGATCGTCGTGCCGTAAGCGCCCGAGGCGTTCGTCAGCAGGCAGTCGGGATTCTGATACAGGTCGTCGCGGCAGAAGCGGTCCACGCCCGCCCAGCAGCTCGCGTACCACTTGAGATTGCGTGCGCCCGCGATAACGCGCTGGGACGGATGGCCGTAGAGGATCGTGCAGTCGTCCACATTGCCCTCCGCCGCCCTGGACGAGGGGAAGAAGACGATGTCGTAGCCGCAGCGTGCGGCGGTGTCGCGCAGCGTCTTTTCGTATGCCGGAGTCAGGAAGTCGATGATGACGCCGATTTTTTCATTCATGGTTCAATTCCTCCAAAATCATTTCTGCGACGCGCAGGCCGTCGGCCGCGGCACTCATGATGCCGCCGGCGTAGCCCGCGCCCTCGCCGCAGGGATATAGACCGCGCAGGGCGGATTGAAAACTCAAGTTGTCGCGCACGATGCGCACAGGAGACGAAGAGCGCGTCTCCACCGCCGTCAAAACGGCGTCGGGCGCATCGAAGCCCCTTAATTTCCGCCCCAGCATCGGAAGGCCCTCCTCGAGCGCCTCGCACACAAAGGGCGGGAGACAGCCGTGCAGGTCGCACCAGCGGACGGAGGGAAGATAGGTCGGCACGACCTTTCCCGCTCCCGTTGACGGGCGATGCTTGAGAAAATCTTCGACCCGCTGGGCGGGGGCGGCGTAATTTCCACCGCCAAGGCGATAGGCCGCGTCCTCCAGCTCGCGCTGGAACTGGACGCCCGCGAGGGTATCGCCGGACGGGAAATCCTCCGGCGTAACGGAGACCAAAAGTCCGCCGTTGATGTTCTCGCCGTCGCGCGCAAATTCGCTCATGCCGTTTGTCACGACGCGCTTTTCCTCCGACGCGGCGGCGACGACCTCGCCGCCGGGGCAGACGCAGAACGAGAACACGCCGCGCCCCTTTTCCGTGTGGCAGGAGAGCTTGTACGACGTGGGTGGGAGGCCGTAGCGGCCCGCCGCCTCCTTATATTGCGCTAAGTCCATGTCGCGCTGACGGTGCTCGATGCGCACGCCGACGGCAAAGGGCTTGGGCTCCATCGGCACGCCGCGCTTTTGCAGCATTTCGAACGTATCGCGCGCGCTGTGGCCGGGCGCGAGCACGACGTGCTTTGTGGGCAGCGTGTACTCCCCCTCGGGGGCGCTCACGCGCAGCGCCGTGACGCTGCCGCTGTTCTGCTCGATATCCACAACCTTGTGGGAAAACCGAACTTCGCCGCCGCGGTCGATGATCTCGCGGCGGAGGTTTTGCAGCACCACATATAATTTGTCGGTGCCGACATGAGGCTTGGCGTCGACTAAAATATCCTCGCTCGCGCCGAAGCGGACGAACTCCTCTAAAATATAGCCGTGGCGCAGGTCCTTTGTGCCGGTGTTGAGCTTGCCGTCGGAAAATGCGCCCGCGCCGCCTTCGCCAAATTGCACGTTCGAGGTCAGATCAAGCTCGCCCGTGCGCCAGAAGTGCTCGACATCGCGCTTTCGCTGCTCGACCGCGCGCCCGCGCTCTAATAAGATAGGTCTTGCGCCGCAGCGGGCCAGCAGCAGCGCGCAGAAAAGGCCCGCGGGCCCCGCGCCGATAACGACAGGGGAGACCTCCGGCGCTGAAACAGGCGCGGGCGGCGTATATTTCTTCGGCGCGTAGGGCTGCACATTTTTATTCTTGCAGCGCCGTAAAACGCCGGATTCGTTTTTGACCTCGACCGCGGCAGAGCAGACGAGCTTCACGCCCTCGCGCGCGTCGATGGAGCGGCGCAGGAGATGAACGGAAACAAGCGTCTCCTCGCTCACGCGCAGCGCGTGCGCGCAGGCAGCGCGCAGCTTGTCTTCCTTTGCCCCCACGGGGAGCTTCAGATTGTCGATGCGAAGCATGTGCGCCGCCTCCTTTTTCTCAAGTCGCGTTTCATTTTATTATGACGGAAAGGAAAGCGCAAGGGGAATCGCGCGATTATCACAGATTCTTAAAAAAGTCATCGGGAATTTAAGAAATCGTCAAATAGCGTTCAAGAAATATACATAAATATGCCCTATGATAGCACCATCGAAAGTCAAGAGGCCGCAAACAAGGGGCTCATTCCATAGGAGGTCATCATTATGTACGAAGACGAAAACAACCTGTATCACTACAGCTATCGCAAGGGCGACGAGCAGAACCCCAACGCCCCGATCGACACGAAGAACTACGCTGAGGACCCGTGGGATAAGAATCCCGGCGGCAGCCCGAAGAAAAAGGGTGGCAGCGGTCTTTCCGGCAAGATCGTGGCGCTGGCGCTGGTGTGCGCGCTCGTCGGCGGCTTCATCGGCGCAGGCGTGAGCGGCGCTGCGACCAAGGTGAACAAGACGAGCGTTCAGGTCAGCGACCGCGAGGTCGCGCAGGTGCAGGCCGTCAAGGTCGACGGCAAGACGCAGATGTCGATGTCGGAGGTCTACGCCTCGAACGTCAACAGCGTGGTGTCCATCAACGTTTCCGCCACGACCAACTACTTCGGCCAGACCGTGCAGACCGCCGCGAGCGGCACGGGCTTTTTCATCACGCAGGACGGCTACATCCTGACGAACCACCACGTCATCTCCGGTGCGAGCACCGTGAAGGTGACGCTCTACAACGGCGAAACGTATGACGCGACCGTCATCGGCAGCGATGAGGATTACGATATCGCCGTTCTCAAGATCGACGTGACGGGCGCAACGCCCGTGGTGCTGGGCGATTCGAGCAAGGTCGCCATCGGCGAATCCGTCGCCGCCGTGGGCAATCCCCTCGGCGAGCTGACGTTCTCGATGAGCGAGGGCATCGTTTCCTGCGTCAACCGCGCCATCAATGTTGACGGCACGCCCTTTAACATGATCCAGGTCGACTGCTCCATCAACCCCGGCAACTCCGGCGGCCCGCTCTTCAACAGCTACGGTGAGGTCATCGGCATCGTGTCCGCCAAGTATTCGAGCTATTCCAACACCACCGTTGAGGGCATCGGCTTCGCCATCCCCATCAACGATGTGCTCTCCCTCGTTGAGGACATCATGACAAACGGCTATGTGACGAGCAAGGCCTACATGGGCATCACGCCGCAGAACATGACCGCGCAGATGGCGCAGCAGTACCGTTACGACGTGACCGAGGGCGTCTTCGTCTGCTCCGTTGACCCGGACAGCGCCGCCGACAAGGCGGGGCTCAAGCTCGGCGACGTCATCACGAAGATGGACGACAAAACGATCTCCTCCTATGAAGACCTCGTCGCCGCTAAAAAGAGCTACAGCGCGGGCGACACCGTGACGCTGACCGTGTACCGCGGCGGCGAAACGATCGAAGTCCCCCTCACCTTCGACGCTGTTCCCGAATCGGCGGAAACGAACAATTCCGACCAGAGCACCGACAACAGCTACAATGGTAACGGCGGTTACGGCAACGGCGGTTACGGCAACGGCGGCAACGGCTACTACTCCAATCCCTGGGATTTCTTCAATAATTTCTTTGGATATAATGGCTGATGCCATCTGAAAAGGAGCCTCGAAAGAGGCTCCTTTTTTTATTGCCGCGCGCAAGCGCGGCTTTTTTCGCGCCCAAAGGGCGCGGGGAGTTTATGCAGCCCGAAAGGGCTGCTCCTTTTTTGCGCCCATAGGGCGCAGGGGATTCAATCGCAGCGCGGCAGCGCTGCATCCTTTTTCCCGCGCTAGCGCGGGAGGGGGAGCGGCGTGCGCGCCGCGGCACCAAAGGGGGTATTCTCTTTTCGAAGAGAATGCCCCCTTTGAATCCCCCAGAGAAAGACGAGGGGCGTCCCCCCTCGACCCCCGACATTGCCGGTCTGGGGCTTGAAGAACTGCTCAGCCTGCGGAATCGGGTGCGGTGTACATGGCTTCGCCATGAATCTTCTGCGAGTCGCTACGTCTTGCAACCGCGCCTTACTGTCGTGAGGCGCGTGTGACGTTTGTCCGGCGGCAGACTGCTTACCGAATGCGGCATTGCTGCGCTCGCCGCATTGATGAGTACTCCGGTAGGCGGAAATTAGTCTGTACTACTACAAGACAGGCAGAGCGGCAGCGGATAGTAGAAGCAGAGGCAAGTCGTCTTGCAGCTCTAAACGCGGCAACGCCGCGCGCAGGCATTCCCACTCCGGAGGCATAAAGGTTATTCAACCCTGAGACTGCTAATCAAAAGCCTTTCTCTTGGGGTTCCAAAGGGGCCATTCCCTTTCGCGAAAGAGAATGGCCCCTTTGTTTCGTTCCCCTGTGCAGGGGAAACCATCAGCTCCCGCGTAGCGGGAACTTATTTACTTCTCCTGAGAACTTCACAAACGAGTTTGTAAACCCTCTCCGTCGAGGCGACGTTCAGCCGCTCGTTCACGGAGTGAACATCGTGCAGCTCCGGTCCCATGGACAGCGCGTCGAGGCCGGGGATCTTTTCGATGAAGAGTCCGCACTCAAGGCCGCCGTGGGTGGCTTCGATCTTCCCGTCGCGGCCGGTGAGATCGCGGTAGACCTCCTCGACCTCCTTGCGGAGCGCCGAATTGCGGTCATACTGCCAACCGGGATAGTTGCTGCGCTCGCCGACGGTGCCGCCGCCGAATTCGACGATGGCCTTCACGCACTGAATGAGCATCTGCTTCTGCGAGGCGATGCACGAACGGACGGAGAAGGAGCACTTCACGCCGTGCTCGTCCGTGCACATCACGCCGAGGTTGAGAGAAGTCTGCACAAGACCGGGGAAGTCGGCGCTCATCTCCTGCACGCCCTGCGGCAGGGCAAGGAGCACATGCAGCAGTCTCGACGTGTCCGCTGCGGAGAATGCGACCGGAACGTCAGCCTTTTCGCACACGAGGGAAATGCCGCCGTCGGTGACGGCGTACTCATTTTTGAGCGTCGCGTCAAATTCTTTGATGAACGCCTCGAACGCGGGCGCGTCGGACGCGGAGAGCGCGACGAGCGCGTCGTTTCTCAGGCAGATGACGTTGTCGAACTGTCCGCCCGTGAGATCATGCACGCGCAGCGACGGGCAGCGCTCCATCGCGCTATACAGCGTGCGGCCCATCAGGCAGTTGGCGTTGCCGCGGCCCTGATTGATGTTCATGCCGGAGTGGCCGCCTTTGAGACCCGAGATCGTCACGCGGTAGCCGGTCATATCCGCCGCGCGCTCCTGCTTGAGTTCGAGCGCGCAGTCAAGGCGCACGCCGCCCGCGCAGGACACGGTGAAAACGCCCTCTTCCTCAGAGTCGAGGTTCAAAAGCTTTTTGCCCTTCAAGTCTGAGCAGTCCAGCGCGAACGCGCCGTCCATGCCGACCTCCTCGTCGACGGTGAAGACCGCCTCGATGGGGGGATGGGGGAGCGTTTCGTCGGATAAAATCGCGAGGATCATCGCAACGGCGATGCCGTTGTCGCCGCCAAGCGACGTCTTGTCTGCCCAGACCCATTCGCCGTCGGTACGGACGTCGAGCCCGTCGCGCGTCATGTCCTTGGTGCAGTCCTCGGTCTTGGCGCAGACCATGTCGATATGGCCCTGCAAGATAATGGGCGCGGCGTTTTCATAGCCGCAAGAGCCGTTCTTCCAGATAATGACGTTGTTGCACGCCTCCTGACGGTATTTAAGGCCCAATTCCTTCGCAAAGCCGACGCACAGGTCGCTGATTCTCTTCGTATTTCCGCTGCCGTGGGGAACGGAGCAGAGCTTTTCAAAATAGTAGAATACCTTTTCAGGTTTGATTCCGGATAATACAGCCATGATACCCTCCCATAGCGATTAGTTGATCTGCTTGCGGCGGCTCAGGTTCATCGTGCCGTCCTGCATGTCCTGAATGCTGTCGAGGCTTTTGCCCGTGCCCTCGGCCACGCACTGGATGGCGTTCTCGGCCACCATGGCGTGGATGCCGGTGCGGGCGGTGACGAGCTTATCAAAGCCGCGGACTAAGCTGCCGCCGCCGGTCATGACGATGCCGTTGTTCGAGATATCGGCCACGAGCTCGGGCGGGGTCTTTTCAAGCACGAGGTGAACCTCCTCCATGATGCGCTCGACGGGCTCTTCAAAGGCCTCGAGCATTTCCGCAGATGAGACGGAGATGAGCTCGGGAAGGCCCGTGATAAGGCTTCTGCCCTTGACCTCCATGGTCATTTCCTCTTCCGGCGGGAAGACGCAGCCGATCTGCATCTTCATCTGCTCGGCCGTGCGCTCGCCGACGAGCAGGTTGTGCTTGCGGCGCATATACTTGACGACGGCCTCGTTGAACTGGTCGCCCGCGATCTTGATAGAGGACGACTCGACGACGCCGGAGAGCGAAATGACCGCGATATCGGACGTACCGCCGCCGATGTCGATGATCATGTGGCCCTCGGGCTGGGTGATGTCGATGCCCGCACCGATGGCGGCGGCGACAGGCTCTTCAATGAGGTAGACGCGGCGCGCGCCGGCCTGAATGCCCGCGTCGATGACCGCGCGCTCCTCGACCTCGGTGATGCCGGAGGGGACGCAGATGATAATGCGCGGCTTGAAGAGCTGGAAGCCCATGACCTTGTGCAGAAATTCCTTGATCATGCGCTCGGTGACCTCGTAGTCGGAGATCACGCCCTCGCGCAGGGGACGGATGGCGATGATGTTGCCCGGCGTGCGGCCCAGCATGGCCTGCGCGTCCGCGCCGACCTTTAAGAGCTTGCCGGTGTTCTTGTCGAGCGCCACGACCGAGGGCTCGTTGAGCACGATGCCTTTATCCTTAATGTAGATCAGCACCGACGCGGTGCCCAGATCCATGCCGATGTCTTTGGTAAAAGAAAACATAGCGTGTTACCTCTTATTTTTCTGAAAACTAAAATGAGCAATGCTCATACTTTCCCATGATGTTTTTATTATAACGGCTCGAAATAGAGTTTGCAATAGCATTGTGCGCGATTTTCCGCACGGTATCAGGGGAAAATAAGGAAAAACATACCCCTGCGCCGCTGATTTTCGCGTCCGCAGACACGAAACATTTGAATCGTTTTTACCCGCGGCGTGTACGTGGGTAAAAACACTTTGCGCGGAGCGCGTGTCGAACCTGTGAGGCACGAAGCGCAGCGAAACTTTCTCAAAAAAGAGGCGTCGCCTCTTTTTTGAAGACTTTAGTCTTCGTCCGCCGCGGCGAGGGTGGCGCAGATGACTTTTTCCGCGCCAGCTTCCCGTAAAACTCTCGCGGCTTCGCGGAGCGTGGCGCCGGTGGTGAGGATATCGTCGATGAGCAGAATGCGCTGACCCTTGATCTTGTCCTCATTGACGGCAACGTATGCGCCGACGACGTTTTTCTGCCGCTCCTCACGGGACGAAAGCGACGACTGCGCGACGTTGTCCTTCGTCTTTTGCAGCAGCGTTTCGGGCGCGACGCTCCAGTGGCGGCAGGTCTCGCGCGCGAGCAGATACGACTGGTCGTAGCCGCGCTCTTGTTTGCGCTTTTTCGACACGGGGACATAGGTAACCAAATCGAACTCTCCGCCGAAATGCTCGGCAACGGCCTGCGCTAAAACATCGCCAAAGCCCGTGCAGCGGCTCTGGCTCGCGTGGAATTTGTAGCTTAGCAGCGCCTCGCGCACGATGCCCTCGTATTTGAGCGGGGCAAGGCACGCGCCGATCTCCGCTCTCTCATGGAGCGGCGTTTTGCAGTAGGGGAGCGCCTTTTCGCACTCAGAACACACGCCGTGAACGCCGGGTTTTCCACAGAACGCGCAGCGCGGTGGAAAAAGTAAGGACGCGAGCGATTCCAAAAAGCTCATTTTTCCTCCCCACCTTTCCGAAGCCGCCACTTGAGGCCGCTGTAGCGGCGGCTGCGGCGGTCGTTCTCCGCCATTTTGTTCACGGCGGAATCGTCGCCGACGATGACGAGCAGCTCTCGCGCGCGGGTGATGGCGGTATAGAGCACGCCGCGCACCATCAGCGACGGCGCACACGGCGCGCCGACGAACACGACGCCGCGGTACTCGCTGCCCTGCGCCTTATGTACCGTCATGGCGTAGGCCATGTCGAGCTCCGCGAGCATGTCAGACGTGTAGGTCGCGGTGCGGTCGTCGAAGACGATCTCCAAAAGTTCTCCGCTCGGGTCGATCTTTGCGATCTTACCGACATCGCCGTTGAAGATGCCCGTGCCGGCGGTGCCGTCCTCCTTCTGCCAGACGACGTCGTAATCGTTGCGCGTCTGCATGACGCGGTCGCCCTCGCGGAAGACGAGTTCGCCGAAGCGGCGCTCCTGTTTGCCGGGTTTTGGCGGGTTCAGCGCGGCCTGCAGGGCAAAGTTCAGCGACCTCGTGCCCGCGTCGCCGCGGCGGGTTGGGGTGAGCACCTGCAATTCGTCCGCGGGGATGCCCATTTTGTCGGGCAGCCTTGTTTTGCACAGCTCGACCACAGTCTCGACCAATCGCACGCTGTCGCGGCGGGGGAGAAAGAAAAAGTCGTTCGCCGCCGCGTTTTTGAGCTTGGGCGGCATGCCGGTGTTGACGAGGTGCGCGTTGCGCACGATCATCGACTGCTCGGCCTGACGGAAAATGTCGCGCAGGGCAACGGTCGTGATGCGCCCGCTGCGGATCAAATCGGAAAACACGTTGCCCGCGCCGACGCTCGGAAGCTGGTCGGGGTCGCCGACGAGCACAAGGCGGCAGCCCGGGCGCAGCGCCGCGAGCAGCGCGCGCATCAGCGAGAGGTCGACCATCGAGGTCTCGTCCACAATGAGCGCATCGGCCTCGAGCGGTTCCTTTTCGCCTTTGGTGAACGTCACCTCGCCGGTCTGGTCGTTGAAGGTCATGCCGAGCATGCGGTGGATGGTCTGCGCGTCGCGGTCGCAGAGCTCGCCCATGCGCTTGGCGGCGCGGCCCGTGGGCGCGGCGAGCAGGACATTCAGGCCCATGCGCTCGAAGAGCGCGACGATGGCGCGCACGCTCGTCGTCTTGCCCGTGCCGGGACCGCCGGTCAGCAACAGCAATTCTTCCTTTGCCGCAAGCTCGACGGCCTGACGCTGGAGCGGCGCGTACTGCACGCCCTGCTCGCGCTCGATTTCTTTGATGACGCGCTCTACGCCGCGCAGGGCGTCGGACTTGTCCGCGAGCATCGCCTCGATGCGCGTGACAACGTAGGTCTCGTCCTCCCACGACTGCCGCAAATAGCAGGCTGTCACATTCGCGACGCCTTCCTGCACGATGCGGTGGATGGCGATGAGATCGTCGAGGCTTTTTTCTGCGGCGTCAATGTCGCAGTCCAAAAGCTGGGCCGTCGCGGCGAGGAGCTTTTCGCGCGGGAGGAAGACGTGCCCGCCCGCGTCGCGGTTGTGGGAGAGCTCGAAGAGAAGCCCCGCCTCGGTGCGGAGCGATGCGTCGCCGCCAAAGCCCATGGAGAGCACGATCTCGTCGCAGACGGAAAAATCCACGCCGAACGCGCTGTCGGACAGTAAGTACGGGTTGCGCTCGAGCGCGGCCATGGCGTTTGCGCCGAAGCGGCGGTAGAGCGGCACGCTGAGCGCGGCGGGCAGATCGTAATGCGCCAGAAATTCCATCACGCGGCGAAGGCCCATCTGCTCGTTGAAGGCCGCGGAGATCTCCTGCGCGCGGCGGGCGGTCATGCCCTTGATGGCCGTGAGCTTTTCCGGCTCGGATTCGAGCACCTGCAGCGTCTCGATGCCAAATCTGGCGACGAGCTTTTCCGCCGTCGCGGGGCCGACACCGCGCACGACGCCGGAAGCGAGGTAGTTTAAAATCTCCGTCTCGTTCGACGGCAGGTACCGCTCGACCTCGCTCGCGGAAAACTGCTCGCCGTACTGCGGGTGGGAGGAAAACGAGCCGGTCGCCGTCAGATTTTCGCCCGGCGCCGCGCAGGGGACGCAGCCAACGAGCGTCAGCAGCTCGCCGTCGTCCGTCACAAGGCGCAGCACGGCATAGCCGTTTTCCTCATTCTGGAAAACGACGGACAGGACCGTGCCCATGATGGTCGTTTCTTCTCCCATAACTGTCTCCTAAGTGAAAAAATCGGTCAGTTCTTCCCTTTGGCAGAGGTAGACCTCGTATTCGCTGCGGCACAAGAGCTCCGCCACGCGGCGCGGCTCGTCGGCAAGGCCGCAGTCCACGATGACGACGCGCGAAAAGCCGCCCTCTTCATAGCGCGACCTCAGCAGCGCGCGCACCGTGTATTCGAGCGTCTTTGCCTCGCCGCACGTCTCGATGACCGCCGTGGCGGGGATGGTGCCGCGCCGCCGCGGGTGCACGATGGCCGAAACGAGCAGAAAGATCACCGCCGTTAAGCCGATGGCAGCGAGCGCCGCGACAACGCCGTCCTGTAAAAGCCGCATATCATCACCTCGCGCCATTCTACGGCGCGGACGGGCGATGGGTGAATCTTAACGCAGCATTTTCCTGAGATACTGGCCCGTATAGGACTGCTCGCACGCGGCGACCGCCTCGGGCGTGCCGCAGGTGACGAGCGTACCGCCGCCGCTGCCGCCCTCGGGGCCGAGGTCGAGCAGATAATCCGCGCACTTGATGACGTCCAGATTGTGCTCGATGACGAGCACGGTGTTGCCCGCGTCGACAAGGCGCTGCAAAACCTCAAGGAGCTTTTTCACATCGTCCGTGTGGAGACCCGTGGTCGGCTCGTCGAGGATATAGATGGTGCGCCCCGTGGAGCGCTTAGAAAGCTCAGTCGCGAGCTTGACGCGCTGGGCTTCGCCGCCGGAGAGCGTCGTAGACGACTGGCCGAGGCGGATATAGCCGAGGCCGACCTCGCTGAGCGTGCGGAGCTTGGCTTCGAGCTTCGGGAGGTCGCGGAAGAATTCGAGCGCCTCCTCCACGGTCATTTCCAGCACGTCCGCGATGCTCTTGCCCTTGTAGTGGACCTCGAGCGTTTCGCGGTTGTAGCGTTTGCCCTTGCAGACCTCGCAGGGCACATAGATATCGGGCAGGAAGTGCATCTCGATCTTGAGCTGACCGTCGCCCGAGCAGGCCTCGCACCGGCCGCCGCGGACATTGAAGCTGAAGCGGCCCGCGGCATAGCCGCGCGCCTTCGCGTCCGGGGTCGAGGCGAAGAGGTCGCGGATGTCGTTAAATAAATTCGTATACGTTGCGGGGTTGGAGCGCGGCGTGCGGCCGATGGGGCTCTGGTCGATGCAGATGACCTTGTCGAGGAATTCCTCGCCCTCGATAGCCTTACAGCGGCCGGGGTGGACCTTCATGCGGTTTAAGTCCGCGCCGAGCTTTTTGTAGATAATCTCGTTGACGAGCGACGATTTACCGCTGCCGGACACGCCCGTGACGCACGTGAACGTGCCGAGCGGGATCGAGACGTCGAGGTTTTTGAGGTTATTTTCCTGCGCGCCGCGCACGGTGAGGAAATTGCCGTTGCCTTTTCGGCGCTCTTTCGGCACTTCGATCTTCTTTTTGCCGCTCAAATACTGGCCGGTCAGGGAATTCGGGTTCGCCATGACCTCTGCCGGCGTGCCGCAGGCCACGACCTGACCGCCGTGCGCGCCCGCGCCGGGGCCGATGTCGATGAGGTAGTCCGCCGCGCGCATCGTGTCCTCATCGTGCTCGACGACGATGAGCGTGTTGCCGAGGTCGCGCAAACGTTTCAAGGTGGCGAGCAGCTTGTCGTTGTCGCGCTGGTGCAATCCGATGGACGGCTCGTCGAGGATATAGAGGACGCCCATCAGGCTTGAGCCGATCTGCGTCGCCAAACGGATGCGCTGCGCCTCGCCGCCGGAGAGCGTCGCGCTCGCGCGCGAGAGCGTCAGGTATTCGAGTCCTACCGAGCGCAGGAAGCCGAGGCGGTTTTTGATCTCCTTCAAAATGCGCTCGCCGATGCGCATCTGCTGCTCGGTCAGCGTCAGCTTATCCACAAAGTCGAGCGCGTCGACGACGGATTTTTCGCAGTAGTCGCTGATGCTAAGGTCCCCGACCGTGACGGCGAGGGATTCGCGGCGGAGCCGCTTGCCGCCGCAGGCGGGGCAGGGGCACTCGCTCATGCAGGACTCTAACTCCTCGCGCACGCCGTCGCTCTGCGTCTCCTTGTAGCGGCGCTCTAAGTTGGGGATGATACCCTCGAACGCCTGATACAATACCCCCTTGCCGCGCGGCTGGTCATACTGGAGCTCCAGCTTTTCGCCCTTTGTGCCGTAGAGAATGACGTCCATGACCTCTTTGGAGAGCTTTTCCACAGGGTCGCGGAGGGAAAAATGGTACTTTTTCGACAGCGCTTCAAAGTACATGCGCGAGATGCCGTCGCCGCGCACGTTGTTCCAGCCCGAGGCGCAGATCGCGCCGTCGAGCAGGGAAACGCTCTTATTCGGGATGACGAGCTCGGGGTCGACCTTGAGCTGCGTGCCGAGGCCTGTGCACGTCGGGCACGCGCCGAACGGGTTGTTGAACGAGAACATGCGCGGCGTCAGCTCCTCGATGGAGATGCCGCAGTCCTCGCACGCGTAGTTCTGCGAAAAGAGGATATCGCGGTCGTCGGGCAGGATATTCGCCAGAATGATGCCGCCTGAAAGCGCCGCCGCGGTCTCGCACGAGTCCGTCAGGCGGTGGACAACGTCGGGGCGGAGGATGAGGCGGTCGACGACGACCTCGATATTGTGCTTTTTGTTCTTTTCGAGGGAAATTTCCTCGCTGAGGTCATACATGTTCCCGTCGGCGCGGACGCGGACATAGCCCGAGCGGCGCGCGTCCTCGAAAATTTTTACATGCTCGCCTTTTTTGCCGCGGATGACCGGCGCCATGATCTGCACGCGCGTCCCCTCGCCCAGCGCCATGAGCTGGTCGATGATCTGGTCGATGGACTGCTGGCGGATCTCCTTGCCGCAGTTCGGGCAGTGCGGCGTGCCGACGCGCGCCCAGAGCAGGCGCAGATAGTCGTACACCTCCGTCACCGTGCCGACGGTGGATCGTGGGTTCTGCGAGGTGGTCTTCTGGTCGATGGAAATGGCGGGGGAAAGGCCCTCGATATAGTCGACGTCGGGCTTTTCCTTCTGCCCAAGGAACATACGGGCGTAGGACGACAGGCTCTCCACATAGCGGCGCTGGCCCTCGGCATAGATGGTGTCGAACGCGAGGGACGACTTGCCGCTGCCGGACAGGCCCGTGATGACGGTCAGCGCGTCGCGCGGGATCTCAACGTCGATGTTCTTGAGATTATTTTCTCTTGCGCCTTTGACAAAAATCTTACTTGGCATGAATCGATAACTCCTGTTGCTGGATTCGCAGCTGCGAGACCAGCGTACTCTTCTGAATTTTTTATGTCAACCTCATTCAACAATGATATCCGCAAATTTTGCGCGCACGAGCGCGGCGAGGTCGTGGGGCGCAAGCTCGACCTGATAGCCGATTTTGCCCGCCGAGACGATCATCGCTGCAAGGTTTTCTGCCGAACTGTGGAACACCGTGGGGAAGAGTTTCTTCATTCCCACGGGCGAGCAGCCGCCGTGGACGTAGCCCGTGAGCGGCAGCAGCTCTTTCTGGTGGATCATTTCGATGGACTTTTCGCCCACAGCCTTCGCGGCCTTCTTGAGGTCGAGATTTTCCGCGACCGGCACGTCGAAGACGTAATACTGTTTGCTCGCGCCGCGCGCGACAAGGGTCTTGAAGACGATGGCGGGGTCAAAGCCCATGGACTTCGCCACCGTGACGCCGTCGACCGCGACGCCCTCCTCATGCGGGTAGGTGTGCGCGGTGTAGGCGATCTTCTTCTGCTCGAGCACGCGCATGACGTTGGTTTTTTCTTCTTTATTCTTTGCCATAAGGGACCTCCTATGTGGAAAACGGGGATAAAATCACCGCAGAATGTACACGCAGGCTAAAATGCAGGCGAGGCCTAAGAAAACGCCCGCGCTGATGGGCTCGCCGAAGACGAGGGTGCCGACGAGCGTGCCGACGACCGGCTCGATGCTCGCCATGATACTGGCCTTGCCGCTCTCGACGTTGGCGAGGCCCTTGGTGTAGAGGATGTAGGGCGCGACGGTGGAAAGAAGCACCAGCCCCGCAGCGAGGAGGGCGTTTTGCGGCACGCTCAGAACCGTCATAAGGTTGCCCCAGTCGGCGGCGAACAGCGCGCCGAGCGCCGCGAACACAAACGTCCAGAACACGACGGCGAGCGGGCTGTAGTGCCGCAGGCCGAAGGGCGCGAAAATCGAATAGAGCGCGTAGAAAAATGCCGCACCGAGGCCGAACAAGAGTCCCTTTGTCGTCAGCGACAGTCCGCCCGTGAAAACGCCCGTCACGAGCGCACAGCCGAGCAGCGCCAGCGCGAGGGCAAGGAGCTTTTTGCCCGTGATCTTCTCTTTGAAGACGAGCGCGCTCATCAGAACCACCATCGCGGGCGCGGTGTAGAGTAAAATCGCGCTGACCGAGAGCGAGCAAAGCTTCTGCGCGTTGAAGTAGCAGAGCGTGAAGAGCACGACGCTGATGATGCCCGTCGCAATAAAGATCGGCAGGTGCTTTGCCTTCATTTTGAAGACGCTGCGGTCGGTGCAGAGGAAGAAGAGCGCGAGCACCGCAAGGCCGCCCAGATTACGGATGACGACAAGATTTTCCGGCGCGATGCCGGCATTGAGCAGCGGGCGGTTGAATAGGCCGATGCAGCCCCAGCAGGCGGCGGCCGCTAAAATGCAGGCGTAGGAAGCGTATTTTTTCACAGGTTTTGTCTCTTTCTCGTTATTTCGTGTTTTCCTTGCGCAGCTCGATGATGCGGTCGCGCAGGATGGCGGCGTACTCGAATTCGAGCATACGGCTTGCCTCCTGCATCTGCTTTTCGAGCTTTCTGATCTCTTCGTCCCGCTCGCGCTCGGAGAGCTTGCGCTTGCCGCGGCGGCGGGCGGAGGCCTCGTCCTTCTTGGAAATTTCGATGACCTCGCGCACGTCCTTTCGGATGGTCTGCGGAATGATGCCGTGCGCCTTGTTGTAGTCGTCCTGAATTTGGCGGCGGCGCTCAGTCTCGTCCATGGCGCGGCGCATCGAGGGGGTGATGGTGTCGGCGTAGAGCACGACAAGGCCGTCGGCGTTTCGCGCGGCGCGGCCGATGGTCTGGATAAGGCTCGTCTCGCTGCGAAGGAAGCCTTCCTTATCCGCGTCCAGAATCGCGACCATCGAGACCTCGGGGATGTCAAGGCCCTCGCGCAGGAGGTTGATGCCGACGAGCACGTCGAACTCGCCGAGGCGCAGGCCGCGGATGAGCTCCATGCGCTCGATGGTCTCGACATCCGCGTGCATGTAGCGCACGCGGATGCCGACGCCGGTCAGATACTGCGTCAGGTCCTCGGCCATCTTTTTCGTCAGCGTGGTGACGAGCACGCGCTCATTGCGCGCCGATCTTGCGTTGATCTCGCCGACGAGATCATCGATCTGGTCTTCGACAGGGCGCACCTCGACCTTCGGGTCGAGTAAGCCCGTCGGGCGGATGACCTGCTCGACGATCTGGCCCGCGCGGTCCTTTTCATAGTCGCCGGGCGTGGCCGAAACGTAGATACGCTGGTGGACGCGCTGCTCAAATTCGTCGAATTTGAGCGGGCGGTTGTCGAACGCGCAGGGCAAGCGGAAGCCGTACTCGACAAGGCTCTCTTTGCGCGCGCGGTCGCCGTTGTACATCGCGCGCACCTGCGGCAGCGTGACGTGCGATTCATCCACAAAAAGCAGGAAATCCTTGGGGAAGTAGTCGATGAGCGTCAGCGGCGGCGAGCCGACGGGCCGCCCGCTGATGACGCGGGAATAGTTCTCGATGCCCGTGCAGTAGCCCAGCTCGCGCAGCATCTCGATATCGTAGCGCGTGCGCTGGCGGATGCGCTGGGCCTCGACGGCCTTGCCCTCGGCCAAAAACTGCGCCTCGCGCTCGTCGAGCTCCTTGTCGATCTCGACAATGGCACGCTCGAGCTTGTCCTTCGTCGTGACATAGTGCGACGCGGGATAGATGGCGATGTGCTGGAGCGTGCGCGTCACCTGACCGTTGACGGGGTTGAATTCGCTGATCCGGTCGATCTCGTCGCCGAAGAACTCGACGCGCACGGCCTTGTCGCGGTAGTACGCAGGGTAGAGCTCCACCGTGTCGCCGCGCACGCGGAAGCGGTTGCGCTCAAAGGCGACGTCGTTGCGCTCGTAGCGAATTTCGATGAGCCGCTTTAAGAGGAAGTCGCGCTCCATTGTCATGCCCGGGCGGAGCGAGATCATCAGCTTTTCAAAGTCCTCCGGCTCGCCGAGGCCGTAAATGCACGAGACGGACGAGACGACGATGACGTCGCGCCGCTCAAGCAGCGCGCAGGTGGCCGAAAGCCGCAGGCGGTCGATCTCCTCGTTCGTCGAGGCGTCCTTGGCGATATAGGTGTCGGTGTGGGGGATATATGCCTCGGGCTGGTAATAGTCGTAGTACGAAACGAAGTATTCCACCGCGTTTTCGGGAAAAAACTCTTTGAATTCCGCGCACAGCTGCGCGGCGAGGGTCTTGTTGTGCGCCAGCACGAGCGTCGGGCGCTGGACCTTTTCGATGACGCTCGCCATCGTGAACGTCTTGCCCGAGCCCGTGACGCCGAGCAGCACCTGCTCGTCGAGGCCCATCTTCACGCCCTGCGCCAGCTTTTCGATGGCCTCAGGCTGGTCGCCCGTGGGCTTGAAGGGCGCATGCAGCTTAAATTCCATATCCGTTTCCCTTTCTTTCGGGCAGAAGTCCGTTGTGCCGCAGGGAGACAAAGTCGTCGTCCGCGACGATGATGTGGTCGGCGAGCTCAACGCCCACGGTGCGCAGCGCGTCGAAGACCGACAGCGTCGTCGCGTTATCCGCGGGGGAGGGGAGCGCCACGCCGCTGGGGTGGTTGTGGGAAAGAAGCACGCTGCTCGCGCCGCACTTGAGCGCGTTTTCCACAATTTTTCGCATATTGAGCTGGACGCTCTCCGTGTCGCCCTCGGCGACCAAATGGCAAGCGAGGAGGCGGCCCTTGGCGTCAAGGCACGCCTCGTAGAGCTTTTCCTCCCTCTCGCCGAAAAAGAGGTCTAAAAAGTACGCGCCCGCCTGCTCAGTATCGCTGAGGATCGTCTCGTGCGCGCCGGAGGAAGCGCGGATGCGGCGCATCAGCGGGAACATGAGAGAGATGAGCGTCGAGGCGTTCTCGCCGATGCCCTCGACCTCTTCAAGCGCCGCGTGATCGGCGGCAAACACCGCGTCGAGCGAGCCGAATTTTTCCATCAGCCGGTGCGCGATAGGGTTCGTATCCTGCCGCGGCACGGCGTAGTAAAGGAGAAGCTCGAGCACCTCGTGGTCGGCGAACGCATCGAGCCCGTGGGCGCGGAACTGCTCTTTTTTGCGCGAGCGATGTCCTTCGTGTACCGGCATGTGTGCTCTCCTTTCCGGGGCGTTTTTGCCGCAAAACGCGGCAGTCTTCTCCTATTTTTGTCTTAATATTGTATTTTATCACGGAGGGAAAAATCGTACAAGTGTTTTTTGAATTTTATCTCCCGTCGGGAGATGCGCGCTAAAAGGGGGATACTCTCTTTCTCGAAAGAGAGTATCCCCCTTAAACCCCCGAGAGAAAGGACGAGGGGTCTTGCCCCTCGACCCCGCTTACATTAGCAGTCTGTGGCTTGAAGAGCTGCACGCGCTGCGCAATCGGGTGCGGTGTACGTGGCTTCGCCACGGGTTCCTACGTTTCGTCACATTTTGCAACCGCGCCTTACTATCGTGAGGCGCGTGTGACGGCAGCATGGCGGCAGACTGCGTGCTGTCGGCATTGCTTCACTCGCCGCGGTCGGGTTTGCTGTTTTTTAGTCTTGTACTGTAATATACATTTCTTCTGCTTTTTGCTGGGCGGCGATGAGTGTGGATTTTGCGTCGCCGTAATTTTGCTTTTCGATCTGAGCAAGTGCGTCGGTGATGGCGTTAAACAGGGTCAAGTACATTTTCAGATAGTCTGTCATAGCAAAACCTCCGAACATATTTTAGATATATTATATATCTATTAAACGCATAATACTTCAAAACGAGCTTATTGTAAATACACAATAACTGTATTTTGAGGTTTTTCTATGGCTATTAAGAGCTTATCTATTCGCATTGATGAAACGATGCTCCATAAACTTCACGTCGTTGCCGACTACGAGGGCCGCAGCGCAAACAACGAAATTCTGATCTTAATCCGCGACGCGATCGAAGCCTACGAGGAAAAACACGGCAAGATCGAACTCTGATTTTCACAATGCGGCGAGCGCAGCAATGCCGCCTTGGCAGGCACTATCGAAACGGAATCATCCCAAGTAGGCGCAGTGCTTACCGGAAGTGCCATTGGGAGGATAATCCAAAAAGGAGGGGCAAGGCCCCTCCCTTTTGGTCGTTAGGGGTGCAGGGGCGAGATCGAAACGCCCCTGCCGTTCTCTTGGGGGATCAAAAGGGGGTATTCTCTCACGTGAGAGAATACCCTCTTTGCCCTGCGCAGTCCCATGCCAATGGGACATCTCCCGTCCCTCAGCGGGACAAGACCTTTCTTGCCAAAGGCCCGATTACGCCGCCGGCGGCGTTGCCGACCGTCATCACGAGCAGATATAAAACCGCGCGGCCGCTCCACGCGCCGCCCATCGTGAAGTAGTACATATTCGCCACGCAGTGCTCAAAGCCGCAGAGGATGAACACGCACACGCCGAAAAAGAGCGCGAGATATTTGCCGAGCTCGTGCGGGTTGGAGCGATAGCCCTCCACGCCGATGTAGATCATCACGTTGCAGAAAACGGCGAGGATGAACGCGCCGAACAACGGCTCGGAGAGCTTCAGTTCACAAATGCTCTGCGCGCGGGCGCTGAGAGAGGCAAGGCGCGTGCATTTCTCGGCAAGCGCGATGAGCGATGTGCCGACGAGATTCCCCAACCAGATGACCGGCAGCGTTTTGGCGTAGGCCATATCGTTATCGAACACGTAGCAGACCTTGCCGGTAAACAGATGCAGCCCGCGCGTACAGACGACAAAAAGGCCGATCGTGAAAAACAGCGACCCGACGACCGTATTTTCCACCGACAGAAACACCGTGCCGCCAAAGGCGATGACCGCGCCGGCAAGGATCGCGGAGAGAAAGATCTTTTTCATGCGGAAACTCCTCCAGACCGTGTGATTGGGTCTATTTTACCGTATGTCAGCGAGCGTTGTAAACGCTTCTCTGTGGAGAGATAAAAAGTCCGCAGAAAATGAGGGTTTTTGCCACTTTGGCTTAACAGAACGCGGCATTTTGCGCGGCATGGAGGGAGGCTCGCCGTGATTTTTATTGCTTTTCCCTCCCCCGGATAGTACAATGGTCTCACCATCAAACTTTCGGAGGACTTTTCCCCAATGAAACTCATCTCATGGAACGTCAACGGCCTGCGCGCGTGCATTGGCAAGGGCTTTTTGGATTTTGTGAATTTCATCGACGCGGACGTCATCTGCTTACAGGAGACGAAATTGCAGCCGCATCAGATCGAACTCGACCTGCCGCAGTACCACATCTACTGGAACAGCGCGGACAAAAAGGGCTACTCCGGCACGGCGGTGTTCACCAAGCAGGAGCCTCTTTCCGTCACCTATGACTTTGGCGAGGACATCCACCGCCATGAAGGGCGCGTCATCACGTGTGAATATCCGGACTTCTACCTCGTCTGCTGCTACACGCCGAATTCGCAGGACGAGCTGCGCCGCCTTTCGTACCGCATGGAATGGGAGGATGCGCTGCGGCAGTACCTCTGCGAGCTCGACACGATCAAGCCCGTCGTGTACTGCGGGGACCTGAATGTCGCGCATGAGGAGATCGACCTCAAAAATCCGAAAACGAACCACTTTAACCCCGGCTTTTCCGACGAGGAGCGCGGCAAGATGACGCAGCTTTTGTCCTCGGGCTTTCTCGATTCGTTCCGCACGCTGTACCCCGACAAGACGGACGCCTACTCGTGGTGGAGCTACCGCGCCCAGTCGCGCGCACGGAACGTGGGGTGGAGAATCGACTATTTCATCGTCTCCGAACGCCTGCGCTCCCGCATCGAAAACGCGGATATCTTAGCTGAGGTCATGGGCAGCGACCACTGCCCCGTGCTGCTCGAGCTCAAGGAGGAATCAAAATGAAAAAGGAAATGACCGGAGGCACGAAGATCACCCTGATCATCAGCGGTGCGGCCATGCTTGCCGGCATCGTGATCGTTGTGCTGTTTGCCGCCGGCGCGCTTGCCCTTTCCGAGCAGAGCCGCAACGTGCTCGCGATTGCGATCTCCGCCGCGCTGGTGGTGTTTTCCTACACGCTGTGCAAATCGTTGGGGGTACTTAAAAATCAAAAAAAGTGATTCTCACCCCCACGCCCACGTGGGGAACGGGTAAAAGGGGGATATTCTCTTTCACGAAAGAGAATATCCCCCTTTTGAACCCCCAAGAGAAAGGACGAGGGGAGGCCCCCTCGACCCCCGACATTGCGGGTCTTATTCTTGAAAGACTGCACGCGCTGCGCAGTGTAGGTGCGGTGTACATGGCTTCGCCATGAATCTTCTGCGAGTCGTTACTACTTTCAACCGCGCCTTACTATCGTGAGGCGCGAGTGACGGTAGTCTGGCGGCAGACTGCTTACCGAATGCGGCATTGCTTCGCTCGCCGCATTGATGAGACTGGTGATAGACGGAAATTAGTCTGCACTTCTACAAGATCGGCAGAGCGGCAGCGGATGATAGAATCAAATCAAATCGTCTAGCAACACCCAACGCGGCAACGCCGCGCGCAGGCATTCCCATTCCGGAGGCACAAAGGCCATTCGAGCCCGAGACTGCCAATTTAAAACCTTTCTCTCGGGGGATCAAAAGGGGGATACTCTCTTTCGTGAAAGAGAGTATCCCCCTTTTATTCGCGCCCCCCTGCTTGCAGGGGACCCTATTTCTCCACAGAATGTGGAAATCACTCACGCCTTGGTGCGATCGTACGAAACGACCACACGACGGTTCGGCTCGGTGCCGATGGAGAACGTTGTCACACTCGGCGTATCCTGGAGCGCGGTGTGGATGACGTGGCGCTCGTAGGCGTTCATGGGCTCGAGGGTGACATTGCGGCGGTACTTCGTCACCTTGCCGGCGACCTTTTCCGCCAGGCGCTCGAGGCTCTGCTCGCGCTTTTCGCGGTAATTCTCTGCGTCGACCTGCACGCGGGCGCGGTTCTTCTCGCTGCCGCGGTTGATGCTGTAGTTCGTCAACTGCTGGATGGCGTCGAGTGTTTCGCCGCGGCGGCCGATCAGCGCGCCGAGCTTTTCGCCCTCGAGATAGACCTTGTAGCGGCCCTTCTCACTCTCGTAGACCTTGACCTCAGCGGCGGAGTCCATGTGCTCAAGAAGGCCCTTGAGAAACGCGCGGATCTGCTCGCTCTTCTCGTCGTGGCACTCTTCGCCGAGGTCGACAATGGGCTTGGGCTGCGGGGCGGGACGCTCCGCGCGCTCGGCGCGGGGAGCGCGGTTCTCGCGGCGGTCTTCGCGCGCGGGACGGTCGCCGCGTTCGGTACGCGGCTTGTCGTTTGCGCGGGATTCTTTTTTCTGCAGCACCTCGGGCGCGTACATGGGCACGGCCTTGGGCGCAGAAGCGGGTTCAACTTTCTTTTCGGGCTTGGGTGCGGCAGGCTTTTCCACCGGCTTGACCTCTTCGGCCTTGCCGTCGTCATAGCTCACGCGAACGCGCGCGGGCGCGCTGCCGATGCCGAGGAATCCGGCTTTCGCGCGCTCTAAAATTTCAACAGAAACGTCGTCTCTGTCCATTTTGAGCTGCGCGAGCGCGCTCTGGATCGCCTCGTCCTCCGTCTTGCCCGTTACGTCAATAAACTTGATCATTCAGACAAGCTCCTTACAATTATTCTCCGTAGTGCTCGGGGTCGTAGGAACGGCCGCGGGCATAGGGGCGGTCGCCGACGCGTCCGCTTTCGTTCGTGGAATTTTTCTTTTTTGTGGCCTTGGCAGCCTGCTTTTCCGCACGCTTTTCCTTGAGGCTCTTCTTCTCGGCCTCTTCGGCAGCGTACTTGCGCTGCTGCTCGCGGGCGGCTTCCATACGGCGCAGACGGTCGTCGCGCTTCTGCTTTTCCTTCTCGCTGAGCTCGTCCTCCATGTGGCTCTTATAGTACTTGGTCAGAACCTTTTCCTGGATGGCGTAGAGCAGCGAGTTGACGATCCAGTAGACGCCGAGAGCCGCGGGCAGCGTAAAGCCGATCCACAGCGACATGAGCGGCATCATCCACATCATCATGCGGCTGGAGCGGGCGGTGGCGTCGTTGCCCTCAGCGGCGACGTTGCCGGCCATGGACGCCTTGGACTGCAGAAAGCTCAAAGCACCGGAAATGAACGGGATCAGCACAACGCCGATCACGGGCCAGCCGCCGGTGAAGAAATCTTTCCACACATCCCCCGGCATGACCGTAAGGTCAAGGCCGAGGAAGTTGTAGTTCACGTTGAGAAGGCCGTCAAACTTGCCGGAAAAATCCGCAAAGTTGTCGGAAATGAACTTGGCAAGGCCGATCTCTTCATAACCCACGCGCACGCTCTCAGCATTGTAGCCGAGGGTTGTGGCAAGGGTTGTGATCTCCGTCACGACGTCCTTGGAGAGCATCATGAAGCGGCTGAGCGGCTGACGGATGATGGAATACAGAGCGATGAGGATGGGGAAGGGCAGGAAGCTCCAGAGGCATCCGCTCATGGGGTTCACGCCCTCCTGAGCATAGAGCATCTGCATCTCTTCGTTCATGCGCTGGGGATTGTTGGCATATTTCGTCTGGATCTCTTTGATCTTGGGCTGGAAGAGATTCATGCGCATCATGCTCTTTTTCGACTTCATCTGGAAGGGCAGCGTGATGAGCTTCACGACGAGCGTGAAGAGCACCAGCGCCCAGCCGTAGGAGCCGGTCAGCTCATAGAAGGTGCGCAGGATCCAGGCGAAGGGAACGCAAATGTAGTAACCAATGATAGAAAAAATATTCTGCATGGTTTCGGTTTCCTCCGTGGTGATTGAGTTCGGTCACGGGACCGGGTCGTAGATTTTTCCGCCCTTGTAGAACGGATGGCACCGCATGATACGCTTGAAGGCAAGCCAGCCGCCCTTGACCGCCCCGTACTTCTCGATCGCTTCGAGCGCGTATTGAGAGCACGTGGGGATAAAGCGGCAGCAGGGGGGACGGTAGGGTGAGATGGCCCTGCGGTAAAACCGGATGAGAAACAGCAGAAAGCGTTTCATGCCTGCGTCTCCCACAAATCGAGCTTTTTGCACGTTTTTTCAAACGCGCGCTTGAGCTCCCAGTAGTCCGCGTGGGCGGCCCTTGTGCGGGCGACGACGATGCAGTCGTAGCCCTGCTTCATCTTCCCCTGGCTCAGGCGGAAAATTTCGCGGATGCGGCGGCGGACGCGGTTGCGCACGACGGCGTGGCCGAGCTTGGTGCTGACCGTGACGCCGAGGCGGTTGTGTCCGAGCCGGTTTTTCCGGTAATACACCACAAGGCAGGACGAAACACCGGACTTGCCCTTGGCATACATCCGGCGGAATTCGTAATTCTGCTTGACGGTGGTGGTGCTTTTCACGCGCGATCTCCCTGCTTTTGCGGATTTCTCCGCATAGCCTGCAAGGGACGGCGATCGAAACACATTCTCATCGGCCGTCCCTCATTGTTTCATGTGTAGCATACGATACGCAAGTTGCTCCCGCTTTAGTGGGTCAGACGGGCGCGGCCGCGTGCACGACGGCGGGCGATAACCTTGCGGCCGTTGGCAGTGGACATTCTCTTGCGGAAGCCGTGCTCCTTGGAGCGCTGGAGCTTCTTGGGCTGATAGGTGCGAGAAGTAGCCATTTCGTTTTACCTCCTGAAAAAATTTTACCGGCAGCACCCCTTTTTGAGGCGCTGCACTTACTCGACGGCGGGCGGAGAAAGCTCCCCGCGGACCGCAGTTGATAAAAATAGTGCCGTATTGATGCGGCATACGGGGAGTATTATATCGGTTTTGCCGCATTCTGTCAACCAAAAATACAAAAATTGGTGCATGTTTCCATTTCCCGCAAAACCTTGTGGCGCGTATCGAAACATGCAACTATCTCTTGTGTCCTTTTGCCTGTTTTTCAGGGCTTTTGCACTGCAAAAAACAGCGTTTTATATTTAGAATATGTGTTGCGTTCGTGCGCGTTTTTTGGTATAATGTAGGGAGTAAATTTTCGGCTGTCACAGCCGTTTATTCCAAAGAAAGAAAGGAGCGCTTCCGTGAACTCTGTTGCAGACATCTGGAAGATCGTTCTCTCCCGCCTCAGCCAGGACTTGTCCGAGACGACCATCTCCACCTGGTTCGACGAGGTGGAGGCCGTGTCCATCAAGGACCGCACGCTGTACCTCCACTGCCCGAACGATTTTAAGCGCAGCACGATCGAATCCATGTTCTCTGACCGCATCAAGGATTCCCTGCGGGACATTTACTCCGCCGATTTCGACGTCAAGCTCCTCTCCACCGCGGAGAGCACCGCCCTTTTCGAGCCCGAGGTCAAAAAGTCCACCGCGCTGCTCGATTCCGGCGAATTCACGTTCGACACGTTCGTCGTCGGCGAATCGAACAAGATGGCCTATGCCGCCGCGCGCGCCGTGGCCGACGGCGTGGGGCACTACAACCCGCTATTTATCTACGGCGACTCCGGCCTTGGCAAGACGCACCTCATTTACGCCATCGCTCATCAGATCCGCACGACACGCCCGTCGGCGAAGATCATCTACATCAAGGGCGATGATTTCATCAACGAATTCATCGAGCTCGTGCGCGCGGGTCGCGGCAGTGAGTTCCGCGCGAAGTACCGCGACGCGGACCTGCTGCTCGTGGACGACGTGCAGTTCGTCGCGGGCAAGGAGCAGGTGCAGAACGAATTTTTCCATACGTTCAACACGCTCTACGAGGCCGGCCGCCAGATTGTCCTGACCTCCGATCGACCGCCCTCTGACATGCACCTTCTCGACGACCGCCTGCGCACGCGCTTTGAGTGGGGCTTACTTGTCGATGTGCAGCCGCCCGATTTTGAAACGCGCCTTGCCATCGTGAAGAATAAGGCTGCGCAGTGGGGCACCGTCATCGACGACGACATCGCCAAATACATCGCCGAGAATGTTACGTCCAACGTCCGCCAGCTCGAGGGCACGATGAACAAGATTCTCGCCTACCGCGATCTCATCGGACGCGAGATGGATGCCGACGCCGCGCACCGCGCGGTCGAGGACTTTATGAAAAAGAACGCAAATCTTGCCCCCACGGCGGCGATGATCATCACCGAAACGTCGCGCTACTTCGGCATCGACGAAGAGGTCATCAAGGGCCCGTCTCGAAGCCGCGAGGCCGTCAACGCCCGTCAGGCCGCGATGTACCTCGTGCGCCGCATGACGAATCTGTCGACGCCCGATATCGGCCGCGAGTTCGGCAAGCGCGACCATACGACCGTGCTCCACTCACTCGAGCAGATCGAAAAGAAGATGAAATCCGATCCCGTCTTCAACCAGACGATCAAAGAGATCACGATTAACATCAACTCCAAGAGATAACAAAGTTTTCCACATTATCCACAGGGTTGTGCAGAGGGAAGCTGTGGAAACATTTTTTCAAAATTTTGGGTGTGGAAAGTGATAAAACTTTTCAACAACCCACGAGGGATAAATTTTCCTTGCCATTTCGGGCTAAAATTTGGTTTTCCACATTTTTGCGCCCCTACTGCTGCTATTTCTAAAAACTATCCTTTTTCTTTTCTAAAAGAGAAAAAATCACCCGTTTTACGAAAGGAACGCCGCTATGAAATTCTCCTGCGAAAAGCTGCTGCTGCAAAATGCAGTCAATACCGCCTCCCGCGCCGTCGCGGCGAAAAGCTCCATCCCTGCGCTCGAAGGACTGCTGCTGACCTGCGGCGGCGAGAGCCTGACCGTTTCGGGCTACAACATGCAGACCGGCATCCGCACGAAGTTTGCTGCCGAGGTCGAGGAGTCCGGCGAGCTGGTCGTCAACGCGCGCCTGATCAGCGAGATTTTAAGAAGACTGCCCGACGACGTCGTGACCTTCACCGCGAACGACAAATTTTTGATCCACCTGACCTGCGGCGATGCGGATTTCGATATCATGGGCCTCTCCGCCGCCGATTTTCCCGAGCTGCCCGAGGTCGAGGAGAAATACGCCGTCCAGATCGCCGAAAAGACGCTCAAGTCCATGATCCAGCAGACGAGCTTCGCCGTTTCGACGAACGAGGCGCGCCCCGTGCACATGGGCTCGCTGTTCGAGGTATCTGCCGAAGGGCTGACCGTCGTCTCCGTCGACGGCTTCCGCCTTGCGCTTCGCAAGGAAGCGCTTGAAAAGATCGAGGGCGGCGCGTTCTCGTTCGTCGCGCCCGGCACGGCGCTCAATGAGGTCGAGCGCATCTGCGAGGAGATCGACGAGGTCGTGACCATCACGCTCGGCCAGCGCCATATTCTCTTCGAGGTCGGTGAGACCGAGCTCATCTGCCGCCGCTTAGAGGGTGAATTCCTCGATTATAAGAACGCCATCCCGCGCAGAAACCCCATCAACGTCGTCGTCGACACGAAGACGATGCTCCAGAGCCTCGAGCGCGTGAGCGTCGTCATCAGTGAAAAGCTCAAGAGCCCCGTGCGCTGCCAGTTCGGTGAAGACAAGGTGACGATGTCCGCCAAGACCGCCAACGGCGACGCAAAGGACGTCTGCCGCATCGCGGGCGACGGTCAGGGGCTTGAGATTGGCTTCAACAACCGTTATCTGATGGACGCGCTGCGCTACGCACCCGCCGACACCGTGAGAATGGAGCTCAACACCGGCATTTCGCCGGCCATCATCGTTCCCGTCGAGGGCGAAGAGAACTTCCTCTACATGGTGCTGCCCGTGCGCCTGAAGGCAAATTGAGACAAAAAACTGAATCCATATCGTATAAAATGGTACAACGATTTCTGATAGGAATCGCTTTGTAAAGGACTTTTTATGACTGACATTACCATCACCACGGAATTTATCAAATTGCAGGACCTCTTGAAGCTGGCGAATTTAGTCGGCACGGGCGGCGAGGCAAAGATCGTCATCCAGAACGGCGACGTTTCGGTCAACGGCGAGGTCTGCACGATGCGCGGCAAGAAGATCCGTCCGAGCGACACGGTCGCCTTCGACGGCAAAGAGCTGACGGTCTCCTATGCGAATTGACGCGTTGGCGCTGCGGAACTTTCGCAATTACGACGCGCTGAATGTCACGTTCGCGCCGGACTGCAACGTCATCGTCGGTGAGAACGCGCAGGGAAAGACGAATCTGCTCGAAGCCATCGTCTATCTCTCGTCTGCCCGTTCGCCGCGCGCGAGGGCGGAAAAAGAGCTTATTTCGTTCGGCAAGAGCGAATGCAGCATCAAGGCGAACGCGTTTGCGCGCAACCGAGATTTTCTGCTCGAGATCGCGTTCGCCGCGGGGAAAAGACGAAAAATTCTCATCAATAAGGTGCCCGTGAAAAAGGGGAGCGACCTCAGCGACGTGCTCGGCGCGGTCTACTTCTGTCCGGAGGATCTGCTGCTGATCCGCGACGGCGCGGCGGCGCGGCGCAAGTTCATGGACGACGCGCTCTGCCAGCTGCGCGCGCGCTACGCGCAGGCGCTCAGCGACTATCACCGCGCCTACGAGCACAAAACGCGCATTCTGCGCGACAGCGAAGAGTATCCGTCGCTTCTTGATACTTTGCCGGAATTTGACCTGCGCATGGCGCAGAGCGGCGCGGTCATCATCTACTACCGTGCGCGGTTCTGCGAGCGATTGAAGGAATATGCGAGCATCGCGCACCGCGAATGCTCCGGCGGCAGGGAAGAGCTGGGCGTCGAATACCAGACGGTTTCGACCATTTCAGACCCGCTCGCGCCAATTGAAACGATTTACGACCAGCTGCGCGCGCATCAGGCATCGCACGCGGCGGCGGAACGGGCATCAAGAATGTGCCTTTCCGGCCCGCATAAGGACGATATCGCCGTGACGATCGGCGGCGTGAACGCAAGGCAGTTTTCGTCCCAGGGGCAGACCCGCACGGCGGCGCTGGCGTTCAAGCTCGCCGAGCGGGAGATTTACCGCGAGATCACATCCCGCACACCGCTGCTGTTGCTCGACGACGTGCTGTCCGAGCTTGACCCACGGCGGCAGGAATATGTGCTCAACCGCATCCTTGGCGGGCAGGTGTTTATCACGTGCTGTGAAGAAGATAGACTTGGAACCTTGCTCAGTGGCAAGGTGTTTCACATCTCACAGGGAGCTGTCGTGTAGCTGCACTTCGTGCAGCGGAGAAATGCAGCGCGATACGCTGCTGCCCATCACACCCCCCATTTTCTTTCCCGAGAAAGAAAACGGGCGGTGTGACCGTCCAAAAGAAAGGCGTTTAGATTGGCAGTCTCGGGCTTGAACGGCCTTTATGCCTCTGGAATGGAAATGTCTGCGCGCGGCGTTGCCGCGTTGAAGTTGCTATACGATTTGGTTTGCTTCTATTATCCGCTGCCGCTCTGCTGATCTTGTAGAAGTGCTGACTAATTACCGTCTACCGCGGCACCCATCAATGCGGCGAGCGAAGCAATGCCGCATTCCGCACGCAGTCTGCCGCCGAGGTAACGTCACTCGCGCCTCACGACAGTAAGGCGCGGTTGCAAGACGTAACGAAACGTAGGGATTCATGGCGAAGCCATGTACACCGCACCCACACTGCGCAGCGCGTGCAGTTATTCAAGCTGCAAACCCGCAATGTCGGGGGTCGAGGGGGACTCCCCTCGCATTTCTCTTGGGGTTCCAAAGGGGGGATTCTCTTTGGAAAGAGAATCCCCCCTTTGACTGCGCACTCCCATGCCAATGGGAGACCACCCCGCGCCCTTTGGGCGCGATATCTGAGGAGGTACCATGTACCTGCACATCGGCAACAATGTCATGCTGCCAGAAAAGCACATCATCGGCGTCTTTGATCTCGAGATCACGTCGCAATCGAAGAGAACATCAGAATTTCTTAGGCGGGCGGAGGAAGAGAGCCTTGTCATCGACGCCTGCGAGGACATTCCCAAGTCGTTTTTAGTGTGCGACCATCCGTATCACCCGCAATTGGTTTATTTATCCGAGCTTGCGAGCCAAACACTGCAAAAGAGAATGGAGGAGCAGACATGAAGATCCCCGTTGCTTTGACAATGCTGGCAAGTCCCTTTTCCCTTCCCCACAATGAGCGCTGGATACTGCCCATCGCGCTCGGCTTTTTCACGCTGCTGACGGTGTATTTCACGTGGCGGCTCAAAACGGACGAGGGCGACAAGTGGCTCTTTCGGAAGAAAATGAAGGTGTCCGCGCTCTTCTGGCTTGCATGCGAAGTGCTCTGGCAGTTCCACGGTGCGGATTCGACGTTTCCCGTTGGGCCGATCACGGGCATTTTGTTCCTGTACCTAATGAGTCAGGCGCTGGTGTACGGTATTTACTGCGTGATTCAAAAGAAGAAAACAACAGCCGCGATGTAAGCGGCTTTCCCATCAAAATAGTGCTCGAGGCAGGGAGAAACGGGCCGGAAAGGGCTCCGACCCGGTTCTTCCTGCCTGATGACGAAAGGAGAACCCAAATGGCAGAAAATGAGATCCTGCAATCCACGGCGGTGGATGAAAACAACGACTATAACGCCTCGGAAATTCAAGTTCTCGAGGGGCTTGAGGCGGTGCGCAAGCGCCCGGGCATGTACATCGGCTCGACGTCGGTGAGCGGCCTGCACCACCTTGTCTATGAAATTGTGGATAACTCCATCGACGAAGCGCTTGCGGGCTACTGCACGGAAATTCAAGTGACGATCAACGAGGGCAACACCATCACCGTTGTGGATAACGGCCGCGGCATTCCGGTCGACATTCAGGCGCAGACGGGACGTCCCGCGCTCGAGGTCGTCTACACCGTGCTGCACGCAGGCGGCAAGTTCGGCGGCGGAGGCTACAAGGTCTCCGGCGGTCTGCACGGCGTCGGCGCGAGCGTTGTCAACGCGCTGTCTGAATGGCTGACGGTGCAGGTGCACAAAAACGGCAACATCTACGAGATGAAATTCTCCCGCGGCAAGATCACGCAGGAGATGACCATCATCGGCTCGACCGACCACACGGGCACGACCGTTACGTTCAAGCCCGATCCCGAGATGTTCGAAGAGCTCGAATACTCCTACGAAACGCTGCACACCCGCATGCGCGAGGAGGCATTTTTGAACGCGGGCCTTCGCATCACGATCGAGGATAAGCGCCTTGAGAGTGAAGAAAAGCCCGAGAGCGAGCGCCGTGACTCGATGTGCTATGAGGGCGGTATCCGCGAATTCGTCACGTGGCTCAACAAAAAGAAAGAGCCGCTGCACAATAACGTCATCTACATGAGCGGCATGAAGGGCGATTCGTTCGCAGAATTGGCGCTCCAGTATGACGACGGCTATCAGGAAAATATCCTGTCGTTCGCTAACAACGTCCACACGCCCGAAGGCGGCATGCACGAGACCGGCTTCAAGGCCGCGCTCACGCGCGTTTTGAACGCCTACGGCATCAAAAACGGCATCATCAAAGAGGGCGACAAGGTCAGCGGCGAGGACTGCCGCGAGGGCCTGACCTGCGTCATCTCCGTCAAGCTCACGAACGCGCAGTTCGAAGGTCAGACGAAGGCAAAGCTCGGAAATTCCGAGATCCGCACGCTGGTCGACGGCATCGTCTCCGACCGGCTGATGCAGTTCCTTGAGGAGAACCCCGTCGTGGCGCGCACGATCTTAGATAAGGCCATGACGGCCAACCGCGCGCGCGAGGCCGCGCGCAAGGCGCGCGAGTCCATCCGCCGCAAGAGCGCCCTCGGCGGCGCGGCGATGCCCGACAAGCTGCGCGACTGCAACGAAAATAACCCTGAGCTCACCGAGCTCTACATCGTAGAGGGCGACTCGGCAGGCGGCTCTGCCACCCAGGGACGCGACTCGCGCTTTCAAGCGATCCTGCCGCTCTGGGGTAAGATGCTCAACGTCGAAAAGGTGCGCGCCGATAAGATTTACGGCAACGACAAGCTCCAGCCCGTCATCATCGCGCTCGGCGCCGGCCTTGGCGAGGATTTCGATATCAATAAGCTCCGCTATCACAAGGTTATCATCATGGCGGATGCCGATGTCGATGGCTCGCACATCCGGACGCTGCTGCTGACGTTCTTCTTCCGCTATATGCGCCCGCTCATTGAAAACGGCTATGTCTATGCCGCGGTGCCGCCGCTTTTCAAGCTGACACGCGGCAAGACGCAGCGCGTTGCCTTCTCGGACGAGGAGCGCGACGCCGTTTCCGCCGAGCTTCGCGGCGACAATCCGAACGCGAAGGTCGATATTTCGCGCTTCAAAGGTCTTGGTGAAATGAACCCGCACGAGCTGTGGGAGACGACCATGGACCCCGAAAAGCGCACGCTCAAGCGCATCACGCTCGAAGACGCGGTGCTCGCCGACGAGACGTTCACGGTGCTGATGGGCGAGAAGGTCGAGCCGCGCAAGGAATTCATCGAACAGAACGCGAAATACGCGGTCAATCTGGACTTTTAAGAGAGGAGGACGAAGAAAATGGCACACAAAAACGTGGATTACAAACCTGAAGACATTCAATTCCCCAACCAAAAGATCGTGCAGAGCGAGCTCGTGCACGAGATGCAGTCCTCCTACATCGAATACGCGATGTCGGTCATCGTCGGGCGTGCGCTGCCCGATGTGCGCGACGGCTTGAAGCCTGTCCACCGCCGCATCCTGTACGCCATGTACGAAGACGGCCTGACGAGCGACAAGGCGTTCAAAAAGTCGGCGACCTGCGTCGGCGACGTGCTGGGCCGCTATCATCCGCACGGCGACGCGTCGGTGTACGACGCGCTCGTGCGTCTCGCGCAGGACTTCTCCATGCGCTATATGCTCGTCGACGGTCACGGTAACTTCGGTTCCATTGATGGCGACCCTCCGGCCGCCTACCGATACACCGAGGCCAGAATGTCGAAGATCGCGAACGAAATGCTGCGCGACATCGATAAGGAGACCGTCGACTGGGACCCGAACTTCGACGAGAGCCGCAAGGAGCCCCGCGTGCTGCCCGCGCGCTTCCCGAACCTACTGGTCAACGGTTCTTCCGGTATCGCCGTCGGTATGGCGACGAACATCCCGCCGCACAATCTCACGGAGGTCATCAACGCCTGCGTCTGCGTGCTCGACAATCCCGAGGCGACGCTTTATGACCTGATGCAGCACGTCACGGGCCCCGACTTCCCAACCAAGGGCATCATCATGGGCCGCAGCGGCATCCGCGCGGCTTACGCCACGGGCCGCGGTAAGATCATCCTGCGCGCCCGCACGGAATTTGAAGAATTCGGCCGCGACCGCACGCGCATCATCGTCACCGAGCTTCCGTATCAAGTGAACAAGCGCATGCTCATCAAGAACATGGCCGACCAGGTGAACGACAAGCGCCTTGAGGGCATTTCCGACATCCGCGACGAGACCGACCGCACGGGTATGCGCATCGTCATTGAAGTCAAGCACGACGCGAACCCGCAGGTGGTCCTGAACCGCCTCTTCGCCCAGACGCAGCTTCAGACGAGCTTTGCCATCAACATGCTGGCGCTCGTCGACAACCAGAAGCAGCCGAAAATTCTGTCCCTGCGCCACATCATCGACGAGTATCTTGCCTTCCAGGAAGAGCTCATCACGCGCAGAACGCAGTATGACCTCAAAAAGGCGCGCGAGCGCGAGCACCTGCTGCAAGGCCTTCTCATCGCGCAGGACAACATCGACGAGGTCATCCACATCATCCGCACGAGCTACGACGACGCGAAGGAAAAGCTGATGGAACGCTTCTCGCTCTCCGACGTGCAGGCGCAGGCCATCCTCGATATGCGCCTGAAGGCCTTGCAGGGCCTCGACCGCGAAAAGCTCCAGAACGAGTTTGACGAGCTGGAAAAGAAGATCGCCTACTTTGTCGAGCTTCTCTCCAACGAGACGATGCTCAAGGGCGTCCTCAAGGACGAGCTCATCGAAATTCGCGACAAGTATGGCGATGAGCGCAAGACCGAGATCCAAGAGGTCGAGGACGAGATCGACATTGAAGACCTCATCGAGGAGGAGCAGTGCGTCTTCACCCTGACCCGCAACGGCTACATCAAGCGCACGAGCGCGAGCGAGTACACCGCGCAGAGTAAGGGCGGCATGGGCAAAAAGGGCATCACCACCCGCGACGAGGACACGGTGGTCGACGTGTTCACCGCCTCGACCCACGACTATATCCTCTTCTTCACGGATACCGGCAAGGTGTACCGCAAGAAGGGCTATCAGATCCCCGAGAGCGGCAAGGCTGCCAAGGGCACAAACATCGTCAACATCATCCAGGTGGAGACGGGCGAGCGCGTGCAGGCGATGATCCACTTCCGCGACTTGAATGCCGAGAATCTGTTCCTCACCATGGTGACGCGCAACGGCACGGTGAAGCGTCTGCCGGTCGAAACGCTCAAGAATCTGCGCAACAACGGCATCCGCGCGCTGAACCTCGACGAGGGCGACGAGCTGGTGTCCGTTCGCGAGACGGACGGCGAGCAGAAGATTTTGATCGCCACGCACGACGGTATGGCGGTCGTCTTTGACGAGACCGATGTCCGCGCGATGGGCCGCACGGCGGTCGGCGTGCGCGGTATCAAGCTGCGCGAGGGCGACTACGTCGTCGGCGCCGCCCGCGCCCAGGAGGGCAAGGAAGTCCTGACTATCACCGAAAAGGGCTACGGCAAGAAGACACCGGTCGAGGAATACCGCATCACGAACCGCGGCGGCCTCGGCATCAAAAACTACATGGTCACGGAGAAGACCGGCGGCATCGTCGGCGTCAAGGTCGTGGACGGCAGCGAGGATCTGCTGCTCGTCACGCGCGCGGGTATCCTCATCCGCACGCCGGTCGAGGCGATCCGCACCACTGGCAGAGCCACGCAGGGCGTGATCGTCATGCGCTTCAAGGAAGAGGGAGATAGCGTCATTTCCATGGCGCTCACAGAGCATGAGGAGAGCGAGGAGTAAACTCCTCGAACCTCTTGTCCCACTGCGTGGGACGAAACCACACCCCCCATTTTCTTTCCCGAGAAAGAAAATGGGCGGTGTGACCGTCCAAAAGAAAGGCGTTTCCCATTGCAAGCGAGCAGCTCGAAGAGCTGCAATGCTTGCCGATTGCACTGCCCATAGCGCGGCGTTGCCGCGTTTGGAGTTGCTATACGATTTGCCGCTGCTTCTATCATCCGCTGCCGCTCTGCTCATCTTGTAGAAGTGCGCAGTAATTCCCGTCTATCAGGGCACTCCACAATGCGGCGAGCGAAGCAATGCCGCTATTTCGCACGCAGTTTGCCGCCGAGAAAACGTCACTCGCGCCTCACGATAGTAAGGCGCGGTTGAAAACGGTGACGAATCGCAGGGATTCATGGCGAAGCCATGTACACCGCACCCACACTGCGCAGCGCGTGCAGTCATTCAAGAATAAGACCCGCAATGTCGGGGGTCGAGGGGTCCCCCCTCGTCCTTCTCTGGGGGGATACAAAGGGGGTATTCTCTTCGAGAAGAGAATACCCCCTTTGACAGCGCACTCCCATGCCAATGGGAGCCCCCCTTCAGCGCTTTTGCGCTGAAAAAACACGATGTAACATCAAAGTTGCATGCAAATGCAACCCATGTAAACCCCAGCTTGCTGGAAAGACAAAACTCTCTTCGGTAGAATAGAGCCAAAAGGAGGAGGGCATGGCAATGGCAAATATTTTGCAGTCGCTGGGCGACGCAATAGAGCGCCAGCAGCAGCGCAAACACGAGAACAATATGGAGGTGCTGCGCGCTATCTATACCCGCCCGGGCATGATCGTGCTCGGCGTGATTTTGCTGGGTGCGGCGCTGGCGTTGATCTGGCCGCAGATCGCGCCGGAGGCTGACAATACAAACAGCATTGTGATCGATATGAGCGACTTTGACTTCGGCGATGAAGAGATGAACCGCACCGTTCAGGAAATGGTGGAAAACGATCGGAAGCAGAAGGAACAGAGCGGACGCTCCGGTGCAATTTTCTTCGGCCTCGGTGCGGCGGTCTGCTTTGTCCGCGCGGCGATGCCGTGGAGAAAGAAGGAGCGGGCAGAAACAATTTCTGACGATTCTGCGTCTAAAGAGGCAGAAGAGATCCCCGTTTCGCCAAAGCCTGTGGAAAACGCCGCGCCGCAGAGTGCGGAGACCGACAGCAGGGAGGACTGGCTTGAAAATCTCAAGCGGCTCTACGAGTCGGGCATTCTGAGCAGGGAAGAGTACGACGAACGCAGAAAGAAGCTGTGAGGAGGTCACCATGAGAAGAAACATCCACTATAAGCCCAGCAAGGGCATGAGCGTCTTTTCCGGCGTCATCGCGTGCGCGATGGGCGTGTTCGGCCTGTTTACGATCCCGAGCATCGGTGCGATAATCGGCTTCAAGGCCATCTGGTGCCTGATGACGTTCGGCATGGGCATCTACAATTTTCTGCTCGCGGCGGGCGTTGTGAAGTACAACGGCGGCTACGAGATCACCGACGAGTCGGACGAGAGCGCAAAGGGCGGCAAGTCCGACGCCGAAGCGCGGCTCGAGGAATTGCAGACGCTCTACGACCGCAGACTCATTACGGAAGAAGAGTATCAGGAAAAGCGCAAGGACATTCTGGACCGACTGTAAGAGAAAGGAGCGCGGACAATGGGAGAAGTTTTGATCCTTATTATCATCGCACTTGTCTGGGGGTTTAAGGCGGCTGTCGCCAACGAGGACAAAAAGGTCAACGATCGGGAAACGGGCAGCGTTTCGGCATCGCCCGACGAGTTGATCAAAAAGGCAAAGCGCACAGCCGAGAATCTTGATGCGCTGCGCGGGCAGACGGAAAAAAAGCGCCCGAGCCCGACAGAGATCAAGGCGCTCCACAAGCAGCACCGCGCCGACGAGTGGGAGAGAAACGAGCAGCGCCACGCCGATGAGCGCGCACACAGCGAGAAACGCTGGGCTGTCGCACGTAAGAAGCAGGCCGACAGCGGCGAGGTGCATTCTGTCCACATGGACAGCTGCGAGGACCGGCTTGAGAGTTTGAAGGTCTTATATGACGCGGGCATTCTGGACCGCGAGGAATACGCCCAGCGCGTCGCGCGCGTCAAGAAGGCGCACGCGCAGAGCAGAGGGTAAGCAAAACAAAAGGAAGCGAACACACCATGTATGACGAACTGACACAGGTCGACATTGACAAGATGAAGGCAGAGCTGGAGCACCGCCGTTTGGAGCTTCGCCCCAAGCTCATCGAAGATGTGCAGACGGCGCGCGCGTTCGGCGACTTGAGCGAAAACTACGAGTACAAGGTCGCCAAGCAGGAGAAAAACCGCAACGAGAGCCGCATCCGTTACTTGGAGCGCATGATCGCGACGGCGAAGGTCATCGAAGTGAATGAAAAAGAGGGCACCGTCGGCCTTTTTGACCACGTGGTGCTCTATAACGAAAAGCTGGGGAAAGAGCAGAACATCCAGCTCGTGACCACCCTGCGGCAGAACGCGCTCAAGGGCCTCATCAGCAAGGAATCGCCCGTCGGCAAGGCCATCCTGGGGAAAAAGGTCGGCGACCGCGTCGAGATCGTCGTCTCGCCGGAAATGAAGTACACGGTCGAAATTCGTTCGATCACGCCGGGCGAGGACGATGCATCGCTCGAGATCAGCTCTTATTGAGGAAACGCATGAAACAGGTCATTATCTATACCGACGGCGCGTGCTCGGGCAACCCCGGCCCCGGCGGCTGGGGCGCGGTGCTCAAATACGGCGCGCACGAGCGCGAGCTCTCCGGCGGCGAGGCGAGCACGACGAACAACCGCATGGAGCTCACCGCCGTCATCGAGGCGCTGCGGCTCTTAAAAGAGCCGTGCGTCGTGGAACTCTATTCCGACTCGCGCTACGTCATCGACGCGCTTGAAAAGCGCTGGGTCTACGGCTGGAAACAGCGCGGCTGGGTCAAAAGCGACAAAAAGCCCGCGCTGAACGTCGATTTGTGGGAGCAGCTCTTGTCCCTCATCGCCCGGCACGAGCTGCACTACCACTGGGTCAAAGGCCACGCGGAGAATGAGTACAACAACCGCTGCGATGAGATGGCTGTTAATGAGTGGCACAAGTTTAAGTAAGAGATAGCGTGGCCTTTCGCCGGAAGTCCGGCGGCGCGAGCGGCGGATTCACTTCGCCGCCGCAAGACATGGAATAAAACAGGGCTCCCGCGCGGCCTGCCGCGTGGGAAAATAATGCCGCGACGGTGAATCAGTTTAAGTAAGAATAAAACCAACGACAATTACAGAAAGAAGGTTGATTCCGGAGAAGACGGTTGGAAAGCTCAGGCAGGGTTGGGACAGCATTTGCTTCCTTTTAGCGCCCTGGTGGAAGTACGGCAAGACCTTAATGGTCGGCTCGTTTATCTCATCGGTGCTGTTTGTGCCGGCGGCGGGGTATTTTTCCGCGACGCTGGCGCAGGCGGTGATCGAAATGATCGAAGCGGGAAAGCCGTTTGAAGCGGCATTTTTGACGGGCCTGACATACCTTTTGCTCGCGCTGGCGCTCAATCTGCTCCACGCGGTGTACGAGGATTTTTACCTCCGGTGGAAAAAGCAGGAGATCGAGGGGACGATCGAGCGGTCGATCTACGAAAAAGCCCTGATGGTCGACTACCGGCACTTTGACGATCCGAGCTATTTCGACAGCTACAAGCTAACGACGGAGAAATTTGCCTCGCAGTCGTCGGAGACGCTGCAAAATCTCTTCTCGCTTTTGAGCGGCGTCGCGAAATGCATTGTCTACGGCGCACTGATCGCGTCGCAGGGCGTCGCGCTGCTGCTCATCGTTCTGGGCTGCTCTGCGTTTGTCGCGTATGCGCAAATTTACTGGAGCAGGGTGTCCGTGGAGCGTGAGACGGCCATGGTCAACGACCAGCGGAAGGCTGACTATCTGCGGCGGCTGTTTTTTGACCATACGGCGGTCGCCGACCTGCGCGCGTCAAACATCAAAAAGTCGCTTTTTTCGCTGTTCGACGGCTCTGTGAAGAGCAGGGCCGCGATCTATCGAAAATACGGCGCAAAGGAATTTTTGACCGATATTCTGGTGAACCTCGCGCAGCTCGGCACGACGTTTGCCGTGCCGGTCTATGTCGCATGGGGCGTGATGTCTGGCAATATCGGCGGCATTGGCGTCTATGCGACGCTGATCGCCTCGTCGCTCGCGCTCAAGGAGGCGCTCAACGCGCTCGGCTGGTGGAGCTCGCAGGTCGCCTTAGGCGTTGCCTACGCGCAGAAGGTGCAGCGCTTTTTCGACACAGATTCGACCATCGAAGCGTCGACAGACGGCGAAAAAGCGTCAGACGGCCCGTTTTCCGTCCGATTCGACCATGTGTCCTACCGCTACGGCGGCAGCGATGAGTTTGCCATCCGTGATCTGAGTCTTGCCATCGCGCCCGGAGAAAAGATCGCCATCGTCGGCGAAAATGGCGCGGGGAAGACGACGTTCACAAAGCTCCTGCTCCGTCTGTACGACGCGGACGGAGGAACGGTGCAGATCAACGGCCGCCCGATCGCGGACTATGACGTGAGCACGCTGCGCGGCAGGATCGGCATCGCATTTCAGCAGTCCCGCCTGTACGCGCTGTCTGTCCGCGAAAATATGACGGCCTACGCCGACGCGGACGATGCGCGGCTCAAATCCTGCCTTGAGGAGGTCGGCCTGCGGCTTTCTCTGGACGCGCAGGTCACGAAGGAGTTCGACGAAAACGGCGCGGTGCTCTCGGGCGGAGACGCGCAGCGCCTATGCCTGACGCGGCTGCTGCACAGCGAATTTGGGCTGCTCATCCTCGACGAGCCGTCCAGCGCGCTGGATCCGATCGCCGAGTACCGCATCGCAAAGCTGATCTTCGACCGCTCGCCGACGACCACCGTTATGGTCGCGCACCGGCTCTCCACGGTCGTGGACGCGGACCGAATTTATCTTCTCTCCGATGGAAGAATCATAGAATCCGGCACGCACGCGGGGCTGATGGCGCAGAACGGAAAATATCGGGAAATGTTTTTAAAGCAGGCCGAAGGGTACTTGAAAGCTTAGTGGAAGTGTGGTACAACAAAAGCAAATTTTTTCTCAGCAGGGAGGGGAGCCTTCCCGCTTTGCTGAAGTAATATGAAGGAGCAAAAGACTATGGCAGAATTCAACGCAAAGCAGCAGCTTCCGGGCCTTCTCGACTGGATGCGCGCGCAGATGAAGGCTTGCGGAGGCAAGACCGCCGTCATCGGCATTTCGGGCGGCAAGGACAGCTCCGTCACGGCGGCGCTGAGCGTGGCGGCCTACGGTCGCGAGAATGTCGTCGGCGTGCTGATGCCCGACGGCGTGCAGCCGGACATTGACTATTCCAACGGCCTTGTCGACGTGCTGAACATCCGCCACTACACGTTCAATATTCACGGCGGCACGAGCGGCATTCTCGACGAGATGGCGCGCGTGGGCATCGAGGCGAGCCGCCAGACGAAGGTGAACCTGCCGTCCCGCATCCGCATGGCGACGCTGTACGCCATCGCGCAGAGCGAGGAGGGCGGCATCGTGCTCAACACCTCGAACCTCTCCGAGGACTGGGTCGGCTACTGCACGATCTACGGCGACAGCGCGGGCGCGTTCTCGCCGCTCGGCATGTACACGACCGAGGAGGTCATCGCGCTGGGCGCGGAGCTGGGCCTGCCCGAGCGCTTCCTCATCAAGCCGCCGTCCGACGGCCTGACCGGCAAGACGGACGAGGACAACCTCGGCTTTACCTACCACGCGGTGAACGAGTACATCCGTAAGGGCGAGGTCGACCCCGCCATCAAGGAGCAGATCGACCGCAAGCACAAGGTGTCGAGATTCAAGTTCCAGACGCTTCCGGTGTATCAGAACGGGCTGCCGATCGTCCTGCCGGAGGAGACGGATTATTATAATCCTAACAAAAAGTAAGCAGCGCGCAGCGCTGCACCTTAGTCCCTGCGTGCCGCAGGGGTGCGAACAAAGGGGGCCATTCTCTCACGTGAGAGAATGGCCCCCTTACCTGGCAGCAGCGCCAAGCGCTGCATTACCCCTCCGCGCATCGCGCGGATCAGCCAGTGCCCCTTTGGGCACAAAAAAAGAGCCATCCTTTCGGATGGCTCTCATTTTCGCTCGATTAGCCAACGCTGTTGAGCTTCAGGGTCAGCGCGCTCTTCTTGTGCGCGGCGTTATTCTTGTGCAGAATACCCTTAGCAGCAGCCTTATCGACAGACTTCACTGCGACCTTGTAAGCGCTCTCGGCCTCGGTGCGATTGCCTTCAGCGGCAGCCGCCTCGAACTTCTTGAGTGCGGTCTTCAGTGCGGACTTGTCGGCCTTGTTGCGCTCATTACGCACACCAGACACCTGAACGCGCTTCTTGGCAGACTTAATATTCGGCAAACCAAACACCTCCTCCGGTTGGAATTCGCGCCGGCGGACAAAAAATCCACCGTGCAGAATGGTATTTTAGCAAAGAATGCAAGAAATTGCAAGCATTTTTTCGAAATTTTCTGATTTTTTTGTATGACACAAAACTTTGTGGATAAAATAGGGAAGGAAAACAAGATTTAGTAAAAGGAGAGAGGCAAAATGCTCCAATACCGCACCGATCTTGCCATGGAGGCGCACGAGCTGCTCTGCGCGAAAAGCCGCGCGCAGACGCTCTCCGGCGTGGACAGCCGGACGGTTTTTCGCCGCGGGTGCAGCGTGACGAGCGTGCACATCGACACCGAGGGCGCGGCGCGCCAGCTCGGCAAGCCCCGCGGGCGGTATGTGACGCTCGACCTCTCGCCGCTGCAAAAAAACGCGGACGATGTGCTCGAGCGCGCGTCGCGCGCCGTGGGGGCGGAACTCAGGGCGCTGCTCGGCGAGAATGTGAAAAGCGTGCTCGTCGCGGGACTCGGCAACGCGAATATGACGCCGGACGCCATCGGGCCGAGGAGTGCGGAGCATGTGCTTGTAACGCGCCATCTGCGGCAGAACGGTGCGTTTTCCGCATTTTGCTCTGTCAGCGTGCTGACACCGGGGGTTTTGGGCCGGACGGGCATTGAGGCGATGGAGACGCTGCGCGGCACGGTGCGCGCGGTGCAGCCCGACGCGGTCATCGCGATCGACGCGCTCGCGTCCCGCTCGCTCATGCGGCTCTGCTCCACGGTGCAGCTCTCTGACACGGGCATCGTCCCAGGCAGCGGCGTGGGCAATCACAGGTGTCCCCTCAGCCGCGACACGCTCGGCGTGCCGGTCTATGCCATCGGCGTTCCCACGGTCGTCGACGCGGCGACGCTGACGCTCGACGTGCTCGAAGAGGCCGGAAAGTCGGACGTCGATCCCGCCGCCCTGCGCGGCCACGAGACCGTTATGGTCACAACGCGCGACATCGACGCGCAGATCCGCGAGCTTTCCCGCATCATCGGCTACGGCATCGACCTTGCGCTCCAGCCGCTCGATTTTTCCGAGCTCTGCGCGCTCATGGGCTGAAAATGTGCAAAATTTCCGGTGGTATTCATAATTTGTTTACAACCGATTCAAACTTTAGCCAAGATTGACTGGTATCTTAATACTTGCAAAGGGGAACTCCCCCCGATGTGATTTTCTCCCTCCTAAAAATACACACACAACACAGCAAGAAGCCCTCGCCGATCCCGGCGGGGGCTTTTTGTTTCCCTAAACAGGGAAACGGGGAGGGTTCCGCGCGCTGCGCGGAGGGGAGGTGCAGCGCTTGGCGCTGCTGTCAGGTAAGGGGGATATTCTCTCACGTGAGAGAATATCCCCCTTGGACCTCCAAGAGAACGCGAGGGGTCTTGCCCCTCGACCCCGCTGCATTGGCAGTCTGTAGCTCGAAGAGCTGCGGCGCTTGTCGATTCATGTTGCAACCGCGCCTTACTATCGTGAGGCGCGTATGACGGTAGTCCGGCGGCGGACTGCCTGCGGGGGCGGCATTGCTGCGCTCGCCGCCGGTGGGATTGCTGCTTTTCTATTTCAACAGTGTTCTTTTCTGTGAACGGTCCGCAGCTTATGGAAATACGCACCGGACAGCTGCGAGATTTGGCATAAATAAGGCAGATAAAAACAAAGCCCGCACTGTCGCTTGACAGCGCGGGAGAATTTGCTATAATGGGCGTAGAAAGGGCGCTGCGACAAGCGGTCAGCCCGGGAAGTTAGGAAGACTCAAAATGAGAAACCGTCACTTGGCCGAGTGGCGGTTTTCGCTTTTTATACGGATCGTAACCACATATCCAAGGATATGTAACGTGATCGTAATAGGCATATCTACCACCTCCTCTCGGAGGATGTAGCCAACCGCCTGCCGTTCGTGCAGCGCCTTGCTATTACCGTATCATAAGTTCCGACAAATTGCAACATTTGTTTCATCCCACGCGCGGCGAGCGCAGCAATGCCGCACCCGCAAGATGCCTGCCGCCGTGCTCTTGTCACTCGCGCCTCACGGTAGTAAGGCGCGGTTGATACCGGTAACGATTCGCAGGGACTCGTGGCGAAGCCACGTACACCGCACCTGATTCGGCAAGCATTGTAGCTCTTCAAGCAAGAGACTGTCAATGTAAGCGGGGTCGAGGGGCAAGACCTCTCGTCTTTCTCTCGGGGGTTCAAGGGGGATACTCTCTTTCGAGAAAGAGAGTATCCCCCTTACTGCGCACCCTGCGGCACGCAGGGAACAAAGTGCAGAGCACCGCGCTGCCAAAAATCCCGCCTTTCAGCAAAGAAAGAAGAACGCCTCGGAAGAGGCGTTCTTCTTATTTTTGCGAAAGTAAAATTTACAGATACTTCTGCATGCCGTCGGTGGCGAGGGCGGGGTCGCCGGAGACGGAGATGGTGAACTTGACGCCGGTGGCGTTGCTGAAGCGCTCGAGCTCGTTCAGGAAATCGTCAGCCGCCTGGTTGCACTCGCCGCCGGTGATCTTGAACAGGTTGTCGATGAAGATGTGGGAAATATCGTAATTGCCCGCGTACAGGCCGAACAGGAAGCCGCGCAGGGCCTCGTAGTTGGACAGGTCATACTCGTAGGCAGAGATCAGACGAACGTGATAGTGCAGGTCAAAGGTCATGGTAGACTTTGCTTCGACGCAAACGACGCTGCCGTTATCCTCCTGCGCAGTGGTATTGATCATTTCGATCAGCTTCTTGGTCTTACCGGTGCCCTTTTCACCCATGATGAGTCTGACCATAGAAATCACTCCTTTCAATAGATCCCCGCCTCTTTTGCGGGGGATGGTCTTTCTGATGGCATCAGCATAGCATAAATGAAACAAATTTGCAATGCTGAATGGAAAGTTTCAGGTTTATTCAAAAAATTCAGCGCAAGCGCTTACGCAGCTCCTCGCCCATTTCCTCGTATCCGGGCTTGCCGAGCAGCGCGAACATGTTCTTTTTATACGCCTCCACGCCCGGCTGGTCGAAGGGATTGACGTCGAGGAGGTATCCGCTCAGCCCGCAGGCGTATTCAAAGAAGTAAATGAGCTGGCCCATCGTGCGGGCGTTGTTTTCGCCGAGGTTCAAAATGATGTTCGGCACGCCGCCCTCGACATGGGCGAGCAGCGTCCCGTCCATGGCCTGACGGTTGATGAAGTCCATCGTCTTTCCCGCAAGGAAGTTGAGCCCGTCGCCATTGACTTCGTCAAAGGGAACGATCATCTGCTGCTCCGCGGGCGCAAAGCGCACAACGGTCTCCATCAGCATGCGCTCGCCCTGCTGGATGTACTGGCCCATCGAGTGGAGGTCTGCGGTGAAGTCGACGCTCGCGGGGAAGAGACCCTTTTCCTCCTTGCCCTCGCTCTCGCCGTAGAGTTGCTTCCACCACTCGGCCATGAAGCGGAACGCGGGCTCAAAGCACGCGAGAAGCTCCACCTTCTTGCCCTGACGGTAGAGCTCGTGGCGCATGGCGGCGTACTGCCACGCGGGATTGCTGTAATCATTTTTCGAGCAGAGCGACATCATCTCCTGCGCGCCGCCCATCAGCTCATTTAGATCAACGCCGGCAACGGCGATGGGAAGAAGACCAACGGCGGTGAGCACGCTGTAGCGCCCGCCGATGTTGTCGGGCACGACGAATTCCTCGTATCCCTCCTGATCGGCGAGGGACTTGAGCGCGCCCTTATGCGCGTCGGTCGTGGCGTAGATGCGCTTTGCGGCCTCGGCTTTACCGTATTTCTTTTCGAGCTTTTCGCGGAAGAAGCGGAACGCGACGGCGGGCTCGGTCGTCGTGCCGGACTTCGAGATGACGTTGACGGAGAAATCGTCGTCGCCGATGAGCTCCGTCACCTCGCGCAGCGCGTCGGAGGAGAGGCCGTTGCCGATAAAGTAGATGTTCGGCGTGGACTTCTTCTTTAAGTTATAGTTCGGGGAGCAGAGGCATTCGATGACGCCGCGCGCGCCGAGATAGCTGCCGCCGATGCCGATGACGACGAGCGCCTTGGAATCGCCCTGAATCTTCTTCGCCGCGGCGAGGATGCGGGCGTACTCGCCTCTGTCATAGTCGCGCGGGAGCGTGACCCAGCCGATGAAATCAGAGCCCTTTCCGCCGCCGTTTTGCAGCCAGCCCGCCGCGCGCTCGAGACGCGGGCGCAGCGCTGCTTGATAGGGAAGGGGAAGAAACGAAGCGGCATGGGAGATATCAATAGACAGCATAAAAATGGCCTCCTGCGATCAAAAATTCTTGCTTGCATTGTAGCACACGGCAGAAAAAGAAACAAGCGCAAAGCGGGGAAAAACGGGAGGCAAACACCGCGCTGCCGTCCAGAAACCGTGAAAACTGTGGAAAGCGGCAAAAAACGATTCGCTTTACCGCTCCATCTTTGTAAAGTGCGTGTATTTACTGCCGCACGTTATTGTGTTATCGTGTTACCACACTAAATCAAACGGCCAAGCGCCGGAACTTACAGGAGGAAGAAACGATGAAAAAATTCTTAGCAATGGCGCTTGCCGCCGTGATGGTACTGGCCCTTGCCGCCTGCGGCAGCAAGAACGACACCGCCGACGATACCGGTGATGCGCAGGACGCGCAGGGCGGCGAGACGCAAAAGCTGATCGTCGGATTTGATGCCGAGTTCCCGCCGTTCGGCTTCATCGCCGCCGACGGCAGCTACGACGGCTTTGACCTCGCAATGGCCAAGGAGCTGTGCGCGCGCCTCGGCTGGGAGTACGAGGCCGTGGCCATCGACTGGAACAGCAAGGACGCCGAGCTTTCGAGCGGCACGATCAACTGCATCTGGAACGGCTTTACCTACACCGGCCGCGAAAATGACTACACGTTCTCCGACCCCTATGTGGATAACTCCATCGTGATGGTCGTGAAGGCGGACAGCGGTATTACCTCGCTCGCGGACCTCGCCGGTAAGAGCGTGATGGCGCAGGCCGCGTCCTCCGCGGTCGACGCGATCAACGAAAACGAGGACTTCAAGGCGTCGCTCAAGGAGGTCGTGGAGCTCGGCGATTACAACATGGGCTTTATGGACCTCGCCCAGGGCACGGTGGACGCCGTGGCCGCTGACCTCGGCGTTGCGCAGTATCAGATCGCGAACAACGACGGCGACTACGTCATCCTTGACGAGCCCCTCTCCACCGAGCAGTACGCTATCGGCTTCCTCAAGGGCAACACCGAGCTGCGCGACGCGGTGAACGCCGAGCTTCTCGAGATGGCCGAGGACGGCACCATGCTGGAGATCGCGCAGAAGTACGTCGATCAGGGTCTCGTGCTCGACAGCCTGTGCCTCATCAACAAGTAAAAACGTTTACCTCGGGCGACTGTAAAAACCAATTATAACTCATAGGTGCCCATCCTCTTCTCAGGGAGGGAGCGGGGGCGAAAGCCCCCGCTTTTTCCCGCTTATGACCGAATAAGGGAGAATCATTTCATGACTGTATCCACGATGCTTTCACTATTATCCGAGGGCTTTGTCACATCGCTTTTGATCTTTGCGCTGACGCTGCTATTCTCGATGCCGCTGGGCCTTGCGGTGATGTTTGGCCGCCGCAGCAGATTGACGCCGCTGCGTGGCTTCATCAAGGCGTATATCTCCATCATGCGCGGAACGCCGCTGATGCTGCAGCTGATGGTCGTCTTCTACGGGCCGAAGCTCCTGCTTGGCGTCACGGTGCCGGGCAACTGGCGCTTCACGGCGGTCATCGTCGCGTTCGTCATCAACTATGCGGCGTATTTTGCCGAGATCTACCGCGGCGGCATCGAGTCCATCCCGCGCGGGCAGTATGAGGCTGCGCAGGTGCTCGGCTATACCAAGGCACAGACATTTTTCAAGATCATCCTGCCGCAGATGGTCAAGCGCGTCATCCCTGCGGTGACGAACGAGGTCATCACGCTGGTGAAGGACACGTCGCTCGCGTCTGTCATCGGCACGGTGGAGATGTTCACGCGCGCCAAGCAGATCGTTGCCTCGCCGAATACGCCGGGCATGCTGGCGCTGGTGGCGGCGGGGGTGTTCTACTATGTCTTCAACTATGTGGTCGCCTTCGCCATGGAAAAATGGGAGCAGGCGCTGCGCTATTACCGCTAAAGGGAGGGGAGAGCAATGGCAGTTTTTGAAATGCGGAACGCCAGAAAGGCATTCGGCGCGCTCGAAGTCTTAAAGGGCGTGTCGCTCAAGGTGGAAAAAGGCGAGGTCGTGTCGATCATCGGTCCCTCGGGCGGCGGCAAGTCGACGATGCTGCGCTGCGCGACGCTGCTTGAGACCATGGACTCTGGCACGCTCGCGTATGGCGAAAACGTCGCCGCGCGCAAGGAAAACGGCAAAAGCGTCTACGCCGGAAAAGCCGCGCTTGCGCAGGTGCGGCGGCAGTTCGGGCTGGTGTTCCAGCAGTTTGACCTCTTCCCGCACTACACAGTGCTGAAAAATGTCTGCGACGCGCCGATCTCGGTGCAGAAGCGTGATAAAGCCGAGGTCGAGGCCGAGGCCATGGCTCTGCTCGACAAAATGGGACTAAAAGGCAAGGAAAATGCCTATCCCTATCAGCTCTCGGGCGGGCAGCAGCAGCGCGTGGCCATCGCCCGCGCGCTCGCGATGAAGCCGGAAATTCTCTTTTTCGACGAGCCGACCTCCGCGCTCGATCCGCTGCTCACGGGCGAGGTGCTGCGCGTCATCCGCTCTCTTGCCGACGAGCACATGACCATGGTCATCGTGACGCATGAGATGCCCTTTGCCCGCGCCGTGAGCGACCGCGTCGTGTTTCTGGACGGCGGCGTCATCGTGGAGCAGGGCAGCCCCGAGCAGGTCTTCGAAAACCCGCAGCAGGAGCGGACGAGAGAGTTCTTGCAGTCTTACCGCGAGACGAGCAGCGCTCAGGCGTAGTAATTCACAAGCAGGTCGACGACCGCGCCGTAGCTCTGCGTGCCGAGTTCATCGCCGTAGGATTTGATCATCTTATCATTGAGCGACTGGGTGACGGTGGCCGTGAGGCCCTTGTACTGCGCCCAGTAGGCGCTGTTGTAGCGCAGGTCGAGCACGATCTCGTCGGGTAAGCTGTCGCGAATCTGCTGCCATGCGTCTGGGTCGGCGCGGTAGAGCGCGTTGCCGAGGTGAATGTAGCCGAGCATCCAGCCCGCATAGTTGTAGTTTGCGTCGTCGCAGCGCGTGCAGGCGAGGACCGCAAGGAAGTTGCTCTGCTGCTCGGACGTGATGCCGCGCTGGTGCGAGAGCTCGTGCGCGCAGGTCGAGGCCAGCAGCATCGCGGGCGAGTCCATGTTCACGTTTGACTCGCCCGTGAACGGAAAGTAGAAGCCCGTGAAGTTCATCGCGCTCATGATCTTTGAAAAGAAAATGCCCTTGGGCTTCTGGTCCGGCATGTCGAGGAACGGAAATTCGTCGTACAGGCAGTCATACACCGTGTCGGCGTAGTCTAAAATCTCCTGCCGGTCGGCGGTGAAGAGGCCGTTTTCGTCGCGCGCGATGTGCGTCGACGCCTCGGCGAGATGGTCCGCGAAATACTGCGTGACGCGGACCAGATCATCATACGCGACGGGCTCGGGCGAAAGGCCGCTTCTGTCGCAGAAGTCGTCCGCATAGTAGTTCGCGCCCCAGAGAAGCGAGAACGCGGCGCAGACTGTGAGAAACAAATCGAGCACGAAGAGCGCGCAGCGGTACGCGGCGCGCCCTTTTTGACGCGACTTTATAAGATAGCGTACCATCAGCACGAGCAGCACGACCGCCGGGACCGCCGCGAGCACATACAGAAGCTCCGCGACCGAAAACGGCAGCGCCGCGCACGCGCGGCCCAGAAACTGCTCGAAGGGCAGCGTGACCGAATAGACCCAGAAATTGACGGCCGCGCGGTTTCCGCGGAAAAGATAGAAAAGCACAAGGACTGCGCCGCAGGCGAAAAGCCAGCGGTGCAGTCCTTTGTTGTCACGGTACAGGGTTTTCATGGGGAAATCAGTCCTTTTTTTCATCCGGAGAGGCGAGCGGCGCGGGGTCGAACATCGCGTCGTCCGTCACGCCCTTTTTCGTGAGGCTGCGGTTCGTGAACCAGTTCACAAGCGAGCTGATGCACGCGAAGATCGGCACGCCGAGGAACATGCCGAGCACCCCGCCGAAGCCGCCGCCGACCACAATGGCCACGATGACCCAGAAGCTCGAAATGCCGGTGGATTTGCCGAGGATCTTCGGCCCCAGAATATTGCCGTCAAACTGCTGCAATGCGATGATGAAGAGAATGAAATAAAGGCACTGCTTGGGGCTGACGAGCAGGATGAGGAATGCGCTCGGAATGGCGCCGAGGAACGGGCCGAAGATCGGAATGATGTTCGTCACGCCCACGAACACCGAAATGATCGGCGTATACGGGAACTTGAAGATCGAGCAGCAGATGAAGCAGAGGATGCCGATGATGAGCGAGTCGAGCAGCTTTCCGCGCACGAAGCCGCTGAAGATGCGGTCAGCCTCGGCCACGGCGCGCAGCGTGCGGCGATACGGCGTTTCGGGCAGAATGGCGTAGAGGATCTTCTTCGACTGCTTGGCAAAGCTCTCCTTGCGCGCGAGCAGATAGACCGAGATCATCATGCCGATGAGAATGTTCTTGAGGAAGATGACGACGCTCCAGATGCCGCCCGTCACGGCGACGATGGCGACCTGCGCCTGCGGGATGACCGTGTCGGTGACCCACTTGACGAGCTTATCGTAGTAGCCGTTGAGTGCGGAGAGCAGCTGGTCGGAGTAGATGTCGTCGGAGAAGATCGTCTGATTCTCCACAAGGCTGTTGACCCAGTTGTAGACGGTTTTATAATAGCTTTCAAAGTTGTCGGCCAGTGTCTTCGTGCTGTCGACCAGCTCGGGGATGAGGATGCTGAACATCAGGTAGATGAGGGCGATGACGCAGATCCACGTGACGAGGATGCTCAGCCCCCGGACGAGCGAGGACTTGACCTTCGGCAGCCCCTTTTGGATATACCGGTCGAAAAAGTCGACGATGGGGGCGAGAAGGTACGCGAACACAAGGCCGTAGATGACCGGCGAGAGCACTTGCATCAGCTTGTCGAAAAAGTCCAGCAGCACGCGGGACTGGAAAAACGTGTCGTAAAACATCAGCACCGCGCAGGCCGAGACGATCAGCGTTACGCCGAGGTGAAGATAGGTTTTGTTCTGCTTCATGGGCTCCCCCTTTTTTGGCAAAAGGCGTTAAATGACTGCTAAAAAGATACCAAAAACAGCTTACTATTTTTTGCTGGGAATTGCAACCGCTCATTTCGTGTGTTATGATAATCTTTACTCTCTGTTAATGAAGATGAACAGAACTTGACTTTTTTGGCAGAGGGTGATTTTGACCGACAGGGCGCAGGGTGCTTTGCCGGTCTGATGCTGTGAAGAGCAAACGAGGAGGAACCCATGGACGACAAAAAGCTGCTCTTTATCGTCAATCCCCGCGCGGGAAAGACCAAATCCCTCGCGCCGCTGTTTGACGCCGCCGCGATCTACTCTGAGGCGGGCTATCTCGTCTCCGTGCGCAAGACCACGCACCGCGGAGAAGCGACGGAGCTCGCCGAATCGCTCGGGCCGGAATTCGACGTCGTCGTCTGCCACGGCGGCGACGGCACGCTCAACGAAACGGTGAACGGGGTGATGCGCATTCCGCGAGAATACCGCCCGCTCGTGAGCTACCTGCCCGGCGGCAGCACGAACGACTTTGCCGCGAGCCTGAATATCTCGTCGAATCCCGCCGAGGCGGCGGCCTCCGCCATGCGCATGAAGCCGAGATCTCTCGATGTGGGCAAATTCGGCGAGCGGAACTTTGTCTATGTCGCGTCGTTCGGCGCGTTCACGAAAACGACCTACACCGTCCAGCAGGATATCAAGAATATGTTCGGGCACTTTGCCTACTTACTCGAGGGCGTCAAGAATCTCGATACGCTCTGCCCGTACCGCATGAAGATCACGGCGGACGGCGAGGTCTTCGATGGGGAATATCTCTTCGGTGCGATCAGCAATTCGACGTCGATCGCGGGACTGATGAAGCTCTCGCCAGACGAGGTGTCGTTCGACGACGGCAAGTTCGAGCTGCTGCTCGTGCCCGTGCCGAGAACGCCGGCTGCGATGCAGGCGCTCATTTTAGCGCTCATCAACAAGGACTACTACGACTCCGAGGGGCTCATCTTCCGCCACGTCAAGCACGTCACGGCGGAGACGGCCGAGGACATTCCCTGGACGCTCGACGGCGAGTACGACCCCGGCGCGCCGGTCGTGGAGATCGGGATCGAAGATAATGGGGTCACGATGCTATTATGACTTCAAAAAAGAGAGGCTGGCCTATGGGCCAGCCTCTCTTTTTTGAGGGGGGAGGCAGCCCGCTGCGCGCATAATTCACCCGCCATTGGCGGGCGAATTCCACACTTGCGGGCTGAGAGGAATAAATCGCCACGCGCATGTCGCGGCGATTTATGATTGAAATTTATTTGCGCCGTGCGCGGCGCTTGGGCAGCCGTTAGCAGCTCTGCTGCTTTACGGATGCTGCATACCCCTTGCGGGTAAAAGTCTGCGACGCTGGCGCCTGTTTTCTGCCCGTGAGGGCAGAAAATGCGGCGGGTGGTGGATGGGAGATGCTGCGCCGATTTGGGTGCGGGGGCCTGTTTGCTGCCGTAAGGCAGCTAATGCGGCAAGGGAAGGGCCGGAAGGCCGTAAAGGCGGTGCGGTAAACATTATTTTGAACGGGTGATTGACGGGCGCGGTGCTTGACAAGGCGGCGGGGGTTGATATATCCTTTACTGATAATAAAAACAGGGGCGGTGCGCGGTACAGGGCTGCGCTTGGGTTCCTGATGGGTGTAGAAAGGACACGGCAGATGATGAAGATCGGCTTTATCGGCACAGGAAATATGGGCGGCGCGCTGGCGAGCGCGGCGGCCAGAAGCGGCGAGGTGGAGGAGCTGCTCGCCAACCGCACGAAGGCAAAGGCGGAGACGCTCGCAGAGCGCATCGGGGCCGTTGTGAGCAGTAACGAGATCATCGCGCGCGAGGCGGACCACATCTTCCTCGGCGTGAAGCCACAGATGATCGTGGACGTGCTCAAGGGCATCGCCCCGGCGCTCAAGGAGCGCAAGAGCGCGCCGGTGCTCATCAGCATGGTCACGGGACTGGACATCGCGCGCATTCAGGAGCTTGCGGGCGGGGACTATCCCGTCATCCGCATCATGCCGAACATGCCCGCCGCCGTGGGCGAGGGCGTGATCTTCTATGCGTGCAGCGGCAACTGCGACAAGGCGCAGCAGGAGGCGTTTTTGCGCTACATGGCGCCCGCGGGCAAGCTCTTCCCGCTGGCGGAGGAGCTGCATGCCGCGGGCTCGGCGGTCGCGGGCTGCGGCCCGGCCTTTGCCGCGATCTTCTTAGAGTCGATGGCCGACGGCGGCGTCGCGTGCGGCCTGCCGCGCGCGTCTGCGATCCAGTATGCCGCGCAGATGATGCTCGGCACGGCGAAAATGGTGCTCGAGACGGGCCAGCACCCCGGCGTGCTCAAGGACAGCGTTTGCTCGCCCGCGGGCTCGACGATCCAGGGCGTGCGCACGCTCGAAGAGCGCGGCATGCGCGCGGCGGTGTTAGACGCCGTGACCGTGGCCTACGAGAAAAACGTCGAGCTCAAAAAGGCGAGCGACTGAGGCTGCGGCGGAAAGGTATCTTTCCTGCGCGGCAGGCATAGTTTGCTGTGCGGGTATTTCCAGTTTTTTGCAAAAAGTGAGGAATAGATCCTATGGCAGCGATCTCTCAGCAGCTCGCAGATATCACGGTGCTCTCGATCGTGGTGCGCATCCTGCTCTCCACGTTCTGCGCGGGCACGCTCGGCTTTGAGCGCGAGCGGCACAATCAGGCGGCGGGCTTTCGGACGTATATCATCGTGAGCGATGCTTCGGCGCTCGTGATGATGACGAATATCTTTGTTGCCGGCATCGGCGAGACGGACCTTGTGCGCATGTCGGCCTCGGTCATCACGGGGCTGGGCTTTCTCGGCGCGGGCACGATCTTAGTGACGCGCAATCAGGAGGTGCGCGGCCTGACGACCGCGGCGGGCCTGTGGGCGGTCGCCATCATCGGCACGGCGTTCGGTGCGGGTTTTTACGCGGGCGGCATCATCTGCTATGCGTTCATCTTCCTTGCGATGCAAGTGTTGCGGCGCGTGGACCTTCACATCCGCAAGACGCAGCGCGTCTCCACTGTGTATTTCGAGATGGAGAAAAAGAGCACGGTCGGCCAGATCATCCGCCAGGTAAAGGGCCACGGACACTACATTTGGGACCTGAACCTCTTCAGCGAGACGCAGGAGAAGAGCGGCGGCCCCGTGTGCGGCACGTTCACCCTCTGGGTGAACGGCAAAACGACGCTGGACGAGGAGATCCAGGCGCTTGAAGCGCTCGACGGCGTCAGCTATATGACGCTGATGTGAAAACGGAAAAGCAAAAAACGGCGCGGGAGACCGCGCCGTTTTTCTTTGCTGTGGAAAAGTCGGGGATTGCCTTATGCCGCCCTACGGCTGCACGCAAGGCTGACAAAATAGCAGCCTACGACAGTCAGATAGACGAGTACCGAGCCGAGGCCGCGCCCCTCCCGCAGATAAGCGCCCCAGAGCATCAGGGCGCAGTATTCCTCCGCCTGCGAGTTGATGGCGTAGTCGCCCATGGTGGCCAGGTAAATGAGCGCGGACAAAATCGTATAGGCGACCGTAAACGGCGCAAGATAGGACCTTTTGCAGTACAGCGTCAGCCAGAGCAGAACGAGCGCGATCGCAGCACAGACGATGCTCTGGAAAAACAGCAGCGCTCCAAGGCGCGAGTCCTTCGTTAGGAGCACAAGACTGTAAAAGGTGGCGTCCCCGGTCACTTTCCGCAAGAAACCGCTGCCAGTCGTATTCTGATGTACCCAGTCGATCAGGGGCGAGCCGTCCTCGAAACCGAGGAGCGGCAGCTGCGAGCGGATTTCGAGGGTGAAGAAAAGAGGGACGAGAATTGCGAGGAAGAGCGCGGCGAACAAAAGCCTTTTGCGCGACTGTGTGGATATCTGCATGGTGTTATCCTCCCTATATGAATTTTCCACTCGGCGCTTCGCCGACCCGGCAGAGAGCGGCGGCGAAGCATCGGCTTTTATCTCATTAGACGTAAAAAAGCGCGCATTTTTCGCCTTTTGGAGAAAAAACTGCAAGTTCGGCGCTTCGACTAAATCCGCGCGGGCTGTTCTGTGCAAAGCGTACGACGATTTTTTGCAGAAGATGGGATTTTGCACACGGGCGGCGAAAGCGCGGCGTTTGCGCCGCCTTTATACACCTTGTTAAGAAAAAGCCGCGCAGCGGGGCGGAATCCCGCCCGTTCGTCGATTGACAGGGGAAAGTGTGCGCCGTACAATGAAAATTAACACACAAAGAGAGGAAAAATCATGAAATATGTCAAGGAGTTCGGCATCATCCTCATCGTCTCGCTTGTTGGGGAGCTGCTGAATTATTTTCTGCCTCTGCCCGTTCCGGCGAGCATCTACGGCCTTGTGCTGATGTTTCTCTGCCTGATGCTCGGCATCATCAAGCTCAGCGACGTGCACGATACGGCCTGCTTTCTCATTGAGATCATGCCCATCATGTTCATTCCGCCCGCCGTGGGGCTGATGGCTTCGTGGGACGTCATTCAGGCGAATCTTGTCGCCTATCTCATCATTGCCGCGGTGACAACGATCGTCGTTATGGCCGTGTCCGGCCTTGTGACGCAGGCGGTACTCAAAAAGGGCAAGAAGGGGGCGGAGAAGAAATGACATTTTTTGAACAGTCCGTCTTTTTCGGCGTCTCTGTCAGTCTTGCTGCCTACGGCATCGGCGTGCTGCTGCAAAAAAAGTTCAAGTTCGCACTCTTCAACCCGCTGCTCATCTCGGTGGTGCTGACCATTGCGGTGCTTTTGACGGCGCACATCAGCTACGACACGTTCTACGAGGGCGCGAAGTATTTGAGCTACCTGCTCACGCCCGCGACCGTGTGCCTCGCCGTGCCGCTTTATGAAAAGCTATCGCTTCTGAAGAGCAACTGGAAGGCCATCTTCGCCGGTATTCTCTCCGGCGTCATCACGACGCTTTGCAGCGTGTTTGTGATGAGCAAGCTCTTTCATCTTACACACGAGGAATACGTGACGCTTCTGCCTAAGTCCATCACGACGGCCATCGGCATGGGCGTTTCCGAAGAGCTCGGCGGCTACGTGACGCTGACGGTCGCCATGATCATCATCACCGGCATTTTCGGCAACGTGATCGCAGTTTCGGTGTGCAGGCTTTTCCGCATCACCGACCCCATCGCCAAGGGCGTGAGCATTGGCTCGGCCGCGCACGCGCTGGGCACGGCCAAGGCGCTCGAGATCGGCGAGGTCGAGGGCGCGATGAGCAGCCTGTCCATCGTCGTGGCGGGACTTCTTACGGTCGTCGGCGCGTCGATTTTTGCCAACCTTATGTAAAAAAAGGGGCATTCGAAAGAATGCTCCTTTTTTGCGCGGTTCCCCCGCGGTGTGCGCAAAATTTGCATTTCTCAAAATGGGGATTTGACATAGCGAACAAAACGTTATAAATAAGGGAAGAAAGAACAGAAAAGCAGCCGGTGCGAGCATTCGTGCCGCGACTGCAAAGGATACGCATTAGGAGGCATTGCAATGAACAGAGCAGAACAGGCCGAAAAGACCACAAAGGCGCTGTACGGCGGAGCGTCCGCACTCGGCGTCACCGACCCCGAGTTTGCCGCCATCAAGGAGCGGCTCATCTACGGCGAGGTTTACGCGGAGGAAAAGCTCAGCGCCAGACTGCGCGAGCTGGTCATTTTGGTCGTGGCGACGACGAATCAGACGATGAACGAGGTCAAGCGCCACACCGCCGCGGCGCTCGCGTGCGGCGTGAAGCCTGAGGAGATCAAGGAGGCCGTCTACCACTGCGCGCCGTACATCGGCCTCGGCAAGGCGGAAAACGCCGTGAACGCGGTGAACGCCGTGTTCGCCGAAAAGGGCATCGTCCTGCCGCTCACGAGCGGCCAGACCGTGACGGAGGAGAGCCGCCTTTTAGACGGCATCGCGGCGCAGAAGTCGATCTTCGGCGACCACATCGACGCGATGCGCGCAGCCGCGCCGGAGAACCAGAAGAACATTCAGGACTATCTCTCCGCCTACTGCTTCGGCGATTTTTATACGAGAAAGTTTTTGCCCATCCACGAGCGCGAGCTGCTGACGTTCTCGATCCTCGCTTCTCAGGGCGGCTGCGAAGGGCAGGTCAAGGCCCATGTCGGCGGGAACGCCGCCGTCGGCAACGGGAAGGAGGTCCTGCTCGCGGCGCTCACGGTGTGCCTGCCGTATATCGGCTTCCCGCGCACGCTCAACGCGCTTTCCTGCATCAACGAGGTCCTTCCGGAAGCGAAACAGTGAGAAATTTCAATAGATAGGAGTGCAGTAGAATGAAAACCTTAGTTGCCTATTTTTCCGCCAGCGGCCAGACCGCGAAGCTTGCCAAGACCCTTGCCGGTGTGACCGGCGGCGACCTCTTCGAGATCGCGCCCGAGACGGCCTACACCGCTGCCGATTTGGACTGGATGGATAAAAAGAGCCGCAGCACCATCGAGATGAAGGGCCCCAAGAGCCGCCCCGCCATCGCGGGCAAGGTCGCGGATATGGCGCAGTACGACACGGTGTTCGTGGGCTTTCCCATCTGGTGGTATCAGGCCCCGCGCATCATCGAGACGTTCCTCGAAAGCTACGACTTTTCGGGCAAGACCGTCATCCCCTTTGCCACCTCCGGCGGCAGCGGCATGGGCGGCGAGGACGTTTTGAGATCCGCTTGCTCGAAGGGGACAAAGTGGCTCCCCGGCAAGCGCCTGAGCAGCCGCGAGAGCATGGCAAGCGTGCAGAAATGGGTCGAGAGCCTGGGGCTGTAAACAAAAAAAGCGGCCCAAGTGAACCTTTAAGCCGTCTGCGGAAAAACAAAAAAACGCGCCGAGTGGCGCGTCACAAGCGTTTTCGCTTTGCGAAAACCTTGGTGCACAAGCAATTCACTTGCTTGCGCGCTGTTAAATGTCCCACGGATACCAAAACCGGCGCATTTGCGCCGTGCAAGCATTTTGCGCAGCAAAATCTTGGCGGAGGTGGGATTCACTTCCACCGAGCATTTTAATTACCCTTGGGTTAAGCCGCCTGCGGCGCGTGAAACAAAAAACGCGCCGAGTGGCGCGTCACAAGTGTTTTCGCTGTGCGAAAACCTTGGTGCACAAGCAATTCATTTGCTTGTGCGCTGTTAAATGTCCTACGGATACCAAAAAGAAGAGCACCGCAAAGCGGTGCTCTTCTTTTTGGTGGAGCAGAGCAGAGCTTAAACGAACACTCTGCCGCGTTATTTTCTACCGCATTGACTGCGGACTCTATCGGGATCTGAATTGTATTTTTATTGCCGGAGAAGCTGAACACCAGCCGCAGGTCATCGTCGTAAACATACACCGCGACCAGGAATGTGTCAAATAGGCGCGCCTGGTACTTCTTGTCGTACACATCACCATCTCGGAACATCTCCAAGCCGGATATGATGTCATCGCGGCTGACGGTCACGATATCAGCCCGAGCCGCTGCGATCTTGGCCTTGATGGTGGCGCGCTCGGATTCCAACTCGACCAGCCTGCTTTTCGTGGTTTCGGTGATGATGCCCTGCTCAATGGCCGACATGATATTCTTGATGCCGCGCTCTGTTCCGGCGAGCTGGTCTTCCAGAATACCGACCTTACTCTCAGCTTCCTTGCGCTCATTGTAGGCAACCGTGCTGTCAGCGATCCACTCGATAACATCGTCTTTCAGCGCATAGTCCTTGATGGCCTGCGCGACCTGCAGTTCGATTTCATCCCGGCGCACGTTCTTCTTGTCGCAGGTCTTTTCCGTTCGGTGCTTCTGGCAGACATAGTAGTAATGCAGCTTTCCGCTCCGGCCGGTGCCGGAGATACCCACCATGGGGCTTTTGCACTTACCGCAGAAAAGTTTGCCGGTGAGCAGATAGTCACCGTTGACTCTGTGCCGACCTTGCGGATTTTTCTTCGTGGTAATCACCTCCTGGACTTTGAAAAAGAGTTCGTCGCTGATGATCCGCGGGATACCATCTTCCTTGCGAACATCGCCGTAGATGTAGATGCCGCGGTACCGCTCGTTGGACAGGATTTTCTGAAAGCTCGACCGCCCCCAGGGGCGATTGTACGAGGTTTTGATTCCCCGGGCGTTTAGGCTGTTCATGATATCCACGAAAGGCTCGCCGGCAGCAACGCGGGTAAATATCTCTCGGATAACCGCAGCCTTTGGCTCGTCGATGACATAGTGCAGCGTTTCATCACGCTTGTAGCCATAGGGCAAATGACCGTTTGCCACCATGCAGTTTGAGGCGTTGTCGTACAGCCCGCGCTTGATGTCCTCGGCCATGTTCTCGGAATAAAACTGGTTGACATTCATCATCGAGCGGGCGGCGAAACGGCCGGCAGCGGTGTCGTCGAAGTCCTCTTCCACATAGAGCACACGGACGCCCAGCTCCTGGAGCCGTGCTTCGTTGATCAAAGCCTCCAGCATATTGCGCCCCATGCGGTTAGACTTCCACGCGATTACATAACGAAACTTCCCTTTGGCTGCCTCCGACATCATGCGCTGGAAGTCCTTGCGCTTGTCGGTGCGGCCGGAGACGGCGCGGTCGGCATAGGTGTCGATGATCCTGATGCCATACTCCGCGGCCAGCTCGTAGCCCTTTTCAAACTGCTGCTCTACGGAAATGTCCTTCTGGTTGTGGCTGCTGTACCGGCCGTAAAGAACGCCCGGCTCCTCGATTTCCAGTTTCTTGCCCCGCTTCGGCTTTGCCGGGTGCTTTGCAGTCTTTTTCGGCAACAGCGCCATCCCCCTTCTAACGATAGATTGCAGTAGTAGAATTTCAGAATTAGAAACAGATTACAGATACAGTCTCAGATACAGAGACAGGTACAGAGACAGTGCGCGCATGATCGCGCGCACACGCACGCGCGCACGCGAAGTATCGCTACGGTATGGATACGGTATAGATACCCTATCCATAGGGTATCGAATATTGGCTTAAATTAAGCGGACAGCTGTCCCGGTCGCGCAGATATTCATGCCGAAAGGTTCATACCGCACGCCAACAATAGCATCTGCTCCGAGCGATACGGCCTGTTGCAACAGGATTTCGGTCACTCCATCGACGCCAGCCTGCCAGCCGCGCTGGACGCCTTTGTTCCCACCGGGCATGACCATAACCTGCGCTGCTGATACAATGCCAAGGTATTCGGAAATCGTGCGCCCTTCGACAGATAAGGTGGTTGTAACAATCATATAATTACCTCCAATTTTCTATCATATAGCAACAAAATGTCGCTGTTTGTCAAAAGTGATTTTATTTCTTTTTGAGCAAAAGCGTGCGCAAATCTGTTACAATTCTTGCATACACCGCCGGTAAGAATATACGATTGGAGTTGATTAGATGCCATCAAGCAAGGAAGCAGCTGCGATACTTCGGATTGTGGAAAAACTGACTCAGGACGAAAAAAGACAAGCTATCAGTCTTCTTGCCGGTTGGCGAGATACTGGAGATAGTGAAGAGCCTCCGCTTTCTTCGAAGGAGAAAGCTGGAGAATAAGCGTTGTAAGAGCAATGTCCATATCATTCATCGGTCCGCCCTCTTTCGTGAGGGCGGACAATTCGTTTGCGGAGTCTTCGGAGATATCAGACAGCAATTCGACAGGCATATCGTCCACGGTTGTGAGCATATCCGCCAGAGAAATTCCCATGCCATCAGAAATTTTCTTGAGTGCGGGCAGCGATGGCGTCAGAGGAAGCCCGGTCTTGGGGTTCATGTTCTTCTCCAGCATGGAAATATAGCCGTTTGACAGACCACAAATAGCCGCAAACTGGCGCTGCGACAGGTCATGTTCTTTGCGATATTCCTTTACGAAATCACTGAGCGTCATAAGAATGTCCCCCTAAATTTGTTTAATACATTATACAGTCAGCGAAGCCCCGTGTCAATGCGACTGTGAAATTTATTGAACATTTTTTGTGTAACCCACTTGACATGCCTATGTGCTTAGTGTAGTATGTCTGTGTAATCGGTTGAACACTTCCGTCAACCACGAAAGGAGGAAAAGGCATGGGCTACAAAATCAAGGAGCTGCGCGAAGCCATGAAAATGACACAGGAAGAACTGGCGGAGAAGAGCGGAGTAAGCCGCGGGACTATTTCTGCCCTCGAAAACGGCATCGACCGAACAACTACCTCGAAGACGCTGGTAAAGCTTGCGCAGGCGCTCGATACCACCGTAGACCGTATTTTTTTTACCGAGGGTGTTTAATCGGCTAAACAGTATGTGAGGAGGTGACCGCTTTGAGCAGCACTCGCTGTTGCAACGATTGCCCGATACCCCTCGAAGGTGAGCCGGTGGACGAAGTACATATCCGCACAGAAGACATTCCCGAGTTCATGCGGGACAACCTGGCCGCCGCGACGCTGGATCTAATCCACTCGATACTGCGCCAGCCGGGAGGCCGGGAGGCGCTGGACGCGAGGACTGCCGCCAGGCACGCGGCCAAAGCCGTGAAATGAAAGGAGCTGAAAGAATGGCATATTACCGGACTTGCCCGCTTTGCGGGAGCAATAATGACCCGGGTGAAGCCTGTGATTGCCGCGAAACGAAAAAAGAGGCCGCCCCGCTGCATCGGGAACGACCTCAGGCAAATGCTTACCCATTGCCAGTTTATCAACCGTTTTGCCCTAAGTCAAGGGCGAAGGAGGTGCGACCGTGGCTGAAGAGCTGAGAGAGCTGCGGCTTTCCAAGCAGATCCCCGCCAAGGACATGGTCGCTGTCGTGCAGCAGATTTATCCCAAGTACGACAAGACCGTCCAGAGCAAATGCGAAAACGGCGAGATTTACGGCGTAAGCCTGCGGCCGGATGCGATGGCTGCGCTCTACGCGCACTTCGCCCCAGAGGTCGTGGAGCAGCGAAAAGCCGCCAAGAAAGATGCGCACCGTCTGACCTGTCGTATCTCGGCAAGGCTTGAAACCGCTGACTACGAGGCGTTGCAACAGCTTATTGCCGCCGATGGCTACGCTACCACGCAGGACTGGCTGACCGCTATTGTTCGCCGCTACATCGCAAAGGCAGGTGACGCCGAATGAGCTATGACCTGCCGGATCATCCCGTCATCCAGAACATGGAGCGCACCGGCTACCCCAATGGCAAAGAGCCGGAATATCCGCGCTGCCCCATCTGCGGTGAAGAGTGCGAGGACATCTACAAAGACAAAGATTTGAATATCGTCGGCTGCGATATCTGCATCAAGCAGTCTGACGCCTGGGAGGAGCCAGAGTGCTTCCCCGGAAAGGAGTAATGATGAAAGGACTGGTTATTACCACGGACAGCCTCATGCGGACGGAGGAATACACCACCCCGCTGCATGAGAGCATCGGAAAGACGGTCGGCGGCTGGATCGAAGTTGTCCACCCGAAGCTGCTGCCCGCTCCGTATTGCATGATTGTCAACGAGGAGGGCCTGTTGCTCGGTCTGCCGGTGAACCTGCTCGGGAGCATTCTCTATGAGAGCTTCCGTCACGGAAACCCCATTGTCGGCAATATCGTGTTCTGCAAAGAGGGCTTTGTCGAGGGCGAGCGCGACATCATCGGTCTGGACGATGACGACCTCAAATGCCTCGGTGCGCTGATCTCCGCCGTAAGCGGCGGCGCGGTCAAGTGGGAAAGCGAGGCACAGTAATGAGGACGTTTTACTTCACCTATGGTTCAAGCGGCCAGCCGTTTATCGGCGGTTGGACTGAGGTCAACGCCCCCAATTATGGCGCTGCCTGCGCCGCATTTCGCGCCTACCATCCCGACAAGACCGAGGGCCTGCTGAACTGTTCCAGCGTGTATGACGAGGAGCACTTCAAGCAGACTGAGATGTATCGCAGCGGAAACTTCGACCGCCGCTGCCACGAAGTTATCACCCTGCGGCGTGAAGCCGCTACCAACTGAAAGGAGCTATCACAATGATCAGAAACCCGAACGATATCCAGGAGGGCGCGAAGAAGATCCGTATGCTGATTGCCGGATACCCCGGCATTGGCAAATCCACGCTGGCGCTGTCCGCTCCCAATCCCCTGCACATCGACGTTGACTTCGGTATCGACCGCATCGAGCCGCGCTACCGCAAGCCGTACATCCAGCCCCAGAGCTACGATGAAATCCTCGGTGATCTCACCCCTATCAACCTTCAGGACTTCGACACGCTGGTTTTCGATACCGGCGGCAAGCTGATCTCCCTCATGTCCCTGTGGGCCATCAAGAAAGACCCGAAGTATGGCCAGCGCGACGGCAGTCTCTCCCTCAAGGGCTACGGCTTCGTCGGCAAAGAATTTGTCCGGCTGATGGACTACTGCTTCTATGAGCTTCAGAAGAATATCGTCATCGTGTTCCACGCCACCGAGGAAAAGGACGGCGACAATACCCGCCTCCGCATCAAGGTCGAGGGTCAGACCAAGAACAACGTTTGGGAGCCTATGGATCTGGGCGGTTTTGTGGAGATCTACGGCAACGACCGCACCATCGGCTTCTCCAACTGCGAGCGTTACTTTGCCAAGGGTACGCGCGGCATCTCCGGTATTCGCAAGATCCCCGCGCTCGGCCCGACCAGTCCGAACGACTTCCTGACGAAGCTGTTTGCCGAGTACAACGCCAAGGCCACCGCTGAGGTTGAGCAGAACGCAGTCGATCAGGCGGCATACGAGGCCGCGATGGTCGAGGGTACGGCCATCATCGCCAGCATTGTCGACGCCGACACTGCCAACGCTGCCATGCCGAAGTATCAGGCCCTCAAGCACGCGCTGACCTCCAACAAGGAGCTGGGCGTTCTCTGGAATAAGAAAATCAAGGAATGCGGACTGTTCTTCGACAAGGTTTTGAAGAAATACACGCCTGCGCCCGAGGAGGCAAAGGAGGCGGAGTAAATGGGACGCTACCTGATGACTCATTCCCTGCTGGCGTCCTGGCTCTACACCATGAAGGAAAATCCCTATGAGGATATGACGACAGAGCGCGATCCGATGGGCGAATTCATGCAGACGCTGCGCCGCGAGCCGACGCTGACCACGGAAGCCATGCAGAATGGCATCAAGTTCGAGGACATGGTGACGGATATCATCAATGGCCGCGCAGCTCCCGATGATCCGTGGTATGGCGCTGCCGAAAAGGTCGCGCGGCGTTGTGCAGGCGGTATTCTCCAGTACAAGGCGAAAAAGACCATCGAGGTTGGCGGCATGAGCCTGCTTCTGTACGGCCGTCTGGATTGCATGAAAGCTGGGGAGATCATCGACATCAAATTCACCAAGAACTATGACGCCGGTAAGTTCTTCTCCAGTACGCAGCACCCCACCTACTTTGAGCTGATCCCCGAAGCGCGGCAGTTCACTTATCTTGCCAGCAACGGGAGCACGGTGTGGCCGGAGACGTACCGCCGAGAGGAAGCGCCCAGCATTTTCCCTGTCATTTCTGATTTCCTCGAATGGCTGCGCGCAACCGAGCTGATGCCGGTCTACCAGGAGAAGTGGGCGACGCTATGAACGGCAAGCTGAAAGACTGGTCGTTCTCCCGCACCGGAGAAAGCGTGCTGACCATCACGACCAGAGAGAGCTGCAAGAGACTGTGGGACGCGCTTGGCGATCAGGAGATCACATTCTCCATCAAAAAGCGCGTCATTCCCCGAAGCCTCAACGCAAACAACTACGCGTGGTCGCTGATTGAGAAGCTGGCCGTCGCGGTGAAGTCGGACAAGGACTCCGTTTACGAGGAAATGCTCCGGCGCTACGGCACCGGCGAGACATACACCGACGAGGCCGGGAACGAGTGCAAGGTGCTGTTTTCGCTGCGGGAGGGCGTGCCGCCCGCGCTGGTGGCGCGGCACTACGCCGAAACCGGCGTCGGCTATGTCGATGGGAAGAAATTTATTCATTACCGAGCGATCAAAGGCACCAGCGAATATTCCACGAAAGAAATGAGCGTCTTTTTGGACGGTATCATTTCCGAGTGCCAGGAGGTCGGCATAGAAACCGATACCCCCGAGCAGATCGCCAGATACAAGGAGGCATGGCATCCGTGAGAAAAGTCTATTGCGACTACTGCGGTCGAGAGACTGAGTATGTCGACAGCAAGGTCATCTACGGCAAGAGCTACGGCAAAATCTATCTCTGCCGGAACTGCATGGCGTATGTCGGTGTGCATAAGGGGACGGATAAGCCCCTTGGCCGCCTCGCCAATGCGGAGCTGCGGAATTGGAAAAAGGCTGCACACGCCGTATTTGACCCTCTGTGGAAGTACGGCCGCTTTCGCGGCCACCGCAACGCGGCTTATGCGTGGCTGGCTCAGAAGATGGGCCTGCCCGTGGAGAAGACCCACATCGGTATGTTCGATGTCGGACAGTGCCGCAAGGCTATCGAGATCATTGAGAAAGAGACGAAAGGAGACCGTTATGGAAGACACCAAAAAGACACCCGCTGAGCTGGTCGCTGACCTGATGCTCGATCCTGGCTTTGTCCTCGTTCCGCAGGATCGTTACGAGGAGCTGGTTCGTGCCGAAACGGAGCGTGATGTGCTGGAAGCGACCATCAAGGGTGAGAACAGCTACAACGTCGACAGAGTTCTCGCCGCCATTCAGAGGGCAAGAAAAGCGGCATGGCTGAAAGTGTCGGCGGCTGCCCTCAATGCCGAGGGAGCACCGGAGGCGGGAAACGATGCTGAATAAGATCGTTGTCATGGGCCGACTGACCCGCGACCCGGAACTGCGTCGTACACAGTCCGGCCTTTCTGTGACCAGCTTCTCCGTGGCCTGTGACCGCGATTTCAAAAATCAGTCTGGAGAAAAGGAAACAGATTTTATTGACTGCGTTGCTTGGCGGAATACCGCTGAATTCGTCTGCAAGTATTTCAGCAAGGGCCGCATGGCGGTTGTCGAAGGTCGGCTGCAGCTTCGCGACTGGCAGGACAATAACGGCAACAAGCGCCGGTCGGCTGAGATTGTGGCCGACAATGTTTACTTCGGGGACTCCAAGCGCGATGGAGACGGCGGATATCAGCAGGGCGGCTATGCGCCGCAGGGAGGCTATCCCCCACAGGGCCAAAGCTTCGGCGCCCCGGGCGGTGCTTATGGCTCTGCTCCCGGTGGATATCCCACATCGGATTACGGCGGGGGCTTTACGGAACTCGGCGAGGATGACGGAGAACTGCCGTTCTGAATAGGCCGCCCGGTTATCCGGGCGGCACCCCGCCAAAGGAGGTGACACACTATGGCGAGCTATCGGAATATCAGCATGGACTTTTGGACGGACAGCAAGGTTGTTGACGATTTTACCCCTGAGGACAGATACATCTACCTGTACTGCATGACCAACCCGCACACCAATCTCTGCGGCTGTTACGAGGTCAGCATCAAGCAGATTGCCAATGAAACGGGGTACAACAACGATTCCGTGGAACGCCTGCTGAAACGCCTGGACGGCGCGCACAATGTTATTCGATATAGCGCGCAGACCAAGGAGCTTCTAATCCTCAACTGGTGCAGATATAACTGGTCGGCGTCTGAAAAGCTCAACAAGCCTTTGCTGAGTGAGATCCGCAGAGTTAAGAATGATCGCTTCCGCGAATACCTGGCGGCACGCTACAACGAGCGCGGTACAGTAACGGCTCAGTATAACGCCGCAGAGGACGATAGGCCTGAGGTCCCCCGTCATAAGCACGGTGCGCACGGCTGGGTGCGCCTTACAGAAGAGGAATATGCCCGTCTGATTGATGACCTCGGCGAAGAAGAGTTGACGCGCTGCATTGACTACATAGACGAGTCCGCTCAAATGCACGGCAATAAGAACAAATGGCGCGACTGGAATCTTGTCATTCGGAAGTGCAGCCGTGAACGCTGGGGCCTCCGCAGCGGCAACGGCAATCGGCCGAGTTCCAGCGGGACAGCGATGGATGATCTGCAGCAGCTTCATCAAATGTATGCCAGCGAGGAAAGCCTATGACACACAAGGAAATGAGCGAGATATTCGCTGTAATGCTCCTCGCCTATCCGAATGCCGAGGTTTTCAAGGGAGGCATCGCCAAACTCGGCCCTACTATCAATCTGTGGGTGACCTGCTTGCCGGAGATTGATTTTTGGACAGGCCAGCAGGCCGTCGTAAAGCTGGTTCGTGAGTGCAAATTTCCACCGACCATCGCAGAGTTCAAAGAAAAGGCCGAAGCCGTTCAAGCTGAGGTGAAGGCAAGAATAGGCCGCGCATGGGACGCCTTTAAGCTTCAGGCGAACCTTGGAAAGACTCCTCTGGAGTTTTTTGCCGGGCTTCCGGCTGACTCAAATACGCGCCGCGCCATCGAAATGATCGGCGGGCCTGACCGCCTTATCATCGCCGAAGAGCACACGTTCGGAGACGGCCACAAGGAAATGGTGGAGAGGTACAACTACTACGAGTTTGCGGAAGCGTATACAAAGGTGCTTCGCCAGGCGAGCGCGCTCAACAGCGGGCAAAGCAAAGCGGTCGGACCGGGCATGAAGCAGATAGGAGGAAAAACATGAGTCGAAGAAAGAAAAGGAGGGTTTCGCCGGCGCCGCTTATCTGCCTGCTCGCAGTTTTAGCCTGTATCGTAGCTCTCCGTATCAGCGCCAACGAGGAAACCGCCGCGCCGGTGCAAATGACCGGCAAGTTAGAAAATCCAGCAATCGCAGTACCTGTCCAGCTGTTGGAAGCAGAACTGGAAGATACCGCGCAAGTTAATTCCGCAGAGGAGCGCCCCGCCCGCGCCGCCCGGTATATCAACATCGAAATGACCGAGGAGGAGCTGAACGAGCTGGCGGCGGTCGTATTCCTCGAAGCCGGCAATCAGAGCGCCGAGGGCCAGCAGGCCGTTGTCGAAGTCGTTTTCAATCGCGTACTGCATTCCGCTTTCCCGGACACGGTACATGACGTGCTGCATCAAGGTGAGGGCAGCGATGTTCCGCAGTTCTCCACTATCTACGCGGTCAGCACCGCAACACCGACGCAGGCGCAGTATGACGCCATCAACGGCGCTCTGTACGGAGATACGATCCTTGACGCCGACGTGGTGTTCTTCTCTCGCAACGGAGAGAACGGCCGCGTATGGGGGCAGATTGGAGATCACATCTTCTGTCGCGAGTACATCTGGGGGTAATGAGTATGGCGCAAAAGAGATTTCGGCAAGCCTGCGGCATCGTCGCCGCGCTCGGCTTCCTCCTGATCCTCGGCACCGCCGGTGCCAGCGATTATGACCTTATCCCCATGAGCCAGATACTCCGGCAAAGCTGTATCGGGCTGGTTATGTTCGGCGGCGGGTTGTGGCTTGGAGGGTATCTCTCATGAGTGGAAAGAAAGACCCGAAGCGTCAGCTGCTCGGCAAGATAGCAAAAGCCCGCGGTAAGCAGTTTGAGAGCCGCATCGACGATTCCTTTGCCTACTACGCACAGAAAGGCTTCGCGATCATCGAAAAGACGCCGGAGCCGATGCACCCCACGAAAAATCTCGGCAACGGCAAGTTTATCGCCTACTACGAGAAGCAGGCACAGCCGGACTACAAAGGCACCATCAAGGGCGGCAGGACAGTCATGTTCGAGGCGAAATTTACCGCCGCCGACCGGATGGAGCAGAGCCGCGTCCTCCAGAGCCAGCAGGACTATATGGACAGGCATCAGGCGCTCGGCGCTCGCTGCTTTGTCATCGCCGGTTTCAGCTCCGGCATGGTCTATTGTGTCCCCTGGGATATCTGGAAGACCATGAAAGACCACTTCGGCCGCAAGTATGTGACGGAGGCCGACTTGGAGAAATACCAAGTGCAGACGGCGTGGAACGGCACGCTGCTCCTGCTCAACTGAATTGAAAGGAGTTATCACCATGAGCGAAATTTCCATGTATGAGGCCCAGAAGAAGAAAATGCAGGGCTTGTGCGACGAGCACGACCTCGTCTACCGCTTCGAGAAAGATAAGTACCCCATCATCTTCACCATCAAGCCCGTGCAGGGCATGGACGCACAGATCTCCATGCTGGAGAACGTCGAAGAGGTCGGCTACCGCAGCCCCGACGCCTCCATGTCCTGGATCTTCGAGGACGGCGGTCTGGACACGAAAGTAACGGGCGGCACCTTTACCATCAGCAAGACGCTCCGCACCAAGATTGAGTCCATTCTGGTGAAGATGATCACCTACTGGCAGCAGTATTTCTTCCGCGATGTGCTCGAAAAGGGTGCGCTGCGTAGCGGCCTCATGCCGGTCATCGACGAGGACGAGGCGGACGATACCTGCGAAGAGCCGGAGGACGATGAGGATATGCAGGACGAGGACGGCCCCGAGGTTGACCTGGACGACCCCGATATTCAGCAGGCCATTACCATTGTCCGGGCAGAGAACAAAGCGACTGTGGGGCTGTTGCAACGCCGTATGAGCGTCGGCTACGCCAAGGCCGCGCGCCTGCTTGACGCGCTGGAAGAATTGGGCGTCGTCGGCCCGTACGTCGGAGCGGAGTCCCGCGAAGTGCTCCCCACCGACGAGCCTGATGATGAAGAAGGCGGTGAGGAATGATGCCGACCGGGAACGCCAACAAACATACCGCGCATGACCTGCAGCTTGCCGGTCAGATGCGCCGTGAGGACTACAAGACCATCAAGCACATGGACAAGGTGGCGCTTGCGGCTTACCTCAGCCGCGTGTGGAAGCGTGGGTATGACGCCGGATACCAAGCCGCCGTCAAGTAGGCCGCTCCGCAGCTGCGCGAAGCCGCAGAGCTGAAAGCGGCGAACAAGGAGGGCTAAGTTATGGGGAACGCCCTGCGGCACGTCAGAGGGGAAAGTCAGAAGAATATCGTCCGCCTCATAGAAGGGCTGAGCGGGAAGTATTCCCGCTGGGACATCTGGCAGGACTTCATCATCATGTCGGCCATTGCAATCGCCAACACGATGGGTGGTCCGCAGGTCAAGGCCAGGGAGGAAATATACCGCAGCCGCGCAGAGAAGTATTCCGCTAAGGAGCTGGAAGTCTTTGCGGATATGCTGTTTGAGGTTGTAGCCGAACTGGAACGCGACCAGGAGCAGGATTTCCTTGGTGAGCTTTTTATGGCGCTCGGCCTTGGGAACGAATGGAAAGGACAATTCTTCACTCCGTACGATATCTGCAGGGCGATGTCCGCAATTACCTATGGCCCCGATATGGCGGCACGGATAGAAAAGCAGGGTTGGATATCCGTGAGCGATCCCGCCTGCGGTGCTGGTGCGCTGCTGATTGCATTCGCCAACGAGTGCCAGAGACAGCACATCAACTATCAGACCTCGGTACTGTTTGTGGCGCAGGACATAGACTTCCTCGCCGGGTGTATGTGTTACATCCAGCTTAGCTTGCTCGGCTGCCCCGGCTATGTTGTCATTGATGACTCCATCGCGCGGCCGACTACCAGTTATGATGCTCACGGCCTGCTGCCAAAGGACGGCCCGCAGGTCTGGTACACGCCGATGTATTTCCGAGATGTCTGGCATTACCGCCGCATCGGGGCGCAAATGGATCTTCTGTTTCGGAACGCGGCCGAGCAGGCACCGGCGGATCTGCCGGTACCTGCCTCGCCGCCGGAACAGTCTCAACCGCTGGCGGAAACGAAAACCGGCCAGCTCACTCTATTTTGATGGGAGGGAACGGAATGCGGCAGCAGCCGCCTCTCGGGAGCCGGACATGGAAGCCCGAGGAAGAAGATTATTTGATGGAAAAGTGGGGACAGATTTCTGTCCCGGCCATCGCAAAGAAGCTCAACCGTACAACAAATGCCGTCAAGGTCAGAGCGCAGCGTCTCGGCCTGGGCGCGGTACTGATGGCCGGTGAGTATGTCACTCTAAATCAACTCCTGCTGGCAGTAACGGGAGGAAGCAGCTCCTACGGCTACAAGATGAAAAGCTGGGTGGAAAACAGGGGGTTACCCGTCCATACGAAGAAGGTTGACCGCTGCAGCTTTCGGGTGGTCTACATTGATGAATTCTGGGAATGGGCCGAGCGATACCGCAGCTTCATCGACTTTTCCAAGATGGAACCATTGGCGCTTGGTGAGGAGCCTGACTGGGTAGCCGAGCAGCGCAAGAAAGACTTCGAGGCATACGCCATTCAGAGGAAAGACCCGTGGGGCGAGGACGAGGACTCCCGGCTGAAGATGCTGCTCAGTAAGCACAGGTACTCATGGGCGGAAATTTCCGAGATGATGCATCGCTCTCACGGTGCGATTGCGCGCCGCTGCCGTGACCTCGGCATCAAGGATCGCCCTGTTGCGATGGAACTGACCGGCAAGCGCGGTACATGGAGCAGCGAGGATTTTGAGATACTGGCTGATGGCATTCGCCACGGCGACAGCTACGCTGCCATAGGTAAGGCGGTCGGCCGCTCTGAAAAATGCGTTCGTTCCAAGGTCTACAACGACTATTTGACCGAGAACGCCGATAAGGTGCGAGAAATGCTCGGTGACGGAGCATGGGGAACCGGCACACCGGAGATGGATGTTCGTCACGGCTTCTACATCTCCCGCACTCGTCAGCAGGTCAGGCGTGATTTATCCGTGCTGGATGCATTGCTTCGCAAGCGCATGAACGATCTTGGCTATGACCCCTACTGGCAACGGTTTATGTGCATGAACTGGGACGATGTCGGCGGATGCTCCGCAGGGTGTACGGACTGCGACAGCTGCACAGCGTTCCGGCGCATTCAGCCTCAGTATTGCGCACGGTGCGGCGGCACCTTCTACGAGCGCAAGGAAAACCGTTTTTGCGCGGCCTGCCGCACCGCAAGGAAGAAACAGGCCCAGCGGCATTGGTGCCGCGTGAACGGCATGAGCCGAAAATAATAAACAGTCCCAGCCGAGGGGCAAAGCTCGGCGTAAGAAAGGAGCATTTTATGGCAGAAATCAAGTACATTCCGGTCAAAAAGCTGTGGCAGCATCCTGATAATCCCCGCAAAGACCTGGGCGATGTGAGCGAACTGGCCGAGAGCATCAAAGTTAATGGTGTGCTCCAAAACCTCACCGTTGTTCCGCTGATTGGGGAAATTACGAAGAAGTGGGACGGAGAGAGCTACCGCGTCATCATCGGCCACCGCCGCCTTGCGGCCGCAAAGCTGGCTGGCCTGGAGGAGCTTCCCTGTGTTGTGGTCGAGATGTCGGAGCGGGAGCAGCTGAGCACCATGCTCACCGAGAATATGCAGCGGTCGGATTTGACCGTCTATGAGCAGGCGCAGGGCTTCCAGATGATGCTCGACATGGGCGATACTGTCGAGGACATTGCAGAAAAGTCCGGCTTTTCCGCTACTACCGTCCGGCGCCGTGTGAAGCTCCTGGAGCTGGATAAGGACAAATTCAAGAAGTCCGAGGAGCGCGGCGTCAGCCTTTTCGAGTACATGGAGCTGGACAAGCTTAAAAGCCCGGAGCGCAAGAATGAAATGCTTGATTACATCGGCACCGAGAACTTCAAGTACAAGCTGAAACAGGCCATCAATGATGAAGCCGCAGAGGCGCGCAAAGCCCTATGGGTAGAGCAGTTGAGTACCTTTGCGACGCAGATCGCCGACAAGACCGGCTATAAGAGAGTCAATAGCTTCTATACTAACGGCGAAGTCAAAGTGGATCGCCCGGAGGATGCCGATACCATTGAGTATTTCTTCTTCGTCGAAACATGGGGTTATATTGTGCTGATGGTCAAGGATGAGCCTACCACCCTTACCCCGGAGGAAGAAGCGAAAGAGCGCGAGGAGCAGTTGAAGCAGGAGCAAAAGGACGCCGCAGCAAAGGCGCTGTCCGAAGCAACCGCCCGCGCCTATGAGCTTCGTGCCGACTTCGTGGCTACCGTTTCTGCAGCCGCCATCAAAAAGCGCCTTGCGGACATCGTGGCGCTGTGGGCCTACGCCGAATACTGGGACGATACCGGTTGGCTCACTGAAGAGGAGATCGCGCAGGCTACCGGCGCCGAGACCCTTGCCGAAGATGACGAGGACGGCGAGGACGATGCCGCATTTACGCTCCAGGCCGTGACCGACGCGATCGGCAAGACGCCTGAAAAGGCGCTCCTGCGAATGATCTATGCGCGCCTGGGCGACGGAAAGTCCGAGGGCTATTTCCGCAGCTACTGGAACAGCTACCCCATGGAGCATGAGGAAAACGAGAAATTGGACCGCATCTATGCGTTGCTCGTCAAGCTGGGCTACGAGATGTCCGACGATGAAAAGGCGCTTCAGGACGGAACACATGCGCTTTTCGGGGAGGCGACCGACGAATGAGAGCATCTACCTGCAAAGGCTGCGGCGCGGCTATCGTCTGGATCAGAACACCCGGCGGGAAGTCCATGCCGTGTGACGCCACCCCGCGCTATTACATCGAAAAGCCCCGATCCGGCAGTAAAAAGATCGTCACGCCTAACGGCGAGGTCATTTCCTGCGAGTACACGGAAGATCCTCACAAGGCCACCGGCACCGGCTTCGCTCCCCACTGGGGGAGCTGCCGGGCGGCGGGCAATTTCAAGAGGTAAAGCAAAATGGCAATTAAGAATTATACCAGCGGCGTGGACATCTACACGAGCCTCGGCGAGATCCAGGGCGCGCTTGCCCGCGCTGGCGCGACAAAAATCATGGTGGACTATGAATCCGGCAAGCCGACAGCGGTCACGTTCGCTATCGAGACCGTAGCCGGTACGAGGGGCTTTCGGCTCCCTGCGGCCGTGGATGGGACATTGCGAGTGTTCGCGGCGCAGAAGATCAAAGCTGACCGCGCACAGGCTGAAAGGACGGCATGGAGGAATATCCGCGACTGGGTGCTGGCGCAGCTTGCCCTTGTGGAAGCCTGTGATGTAGCCGTCGATGAAGTGTTCTTCCCGTATCTCACCGACGGAAACGGCAGGACGCTCTATCAGGCGTATGCGACAGGGCAGCTCATGCTGGAGGGCGCAAATGGATAAAAGTGTGCTTATTAGCATTCGTCCGAAATGGTGCGAGTTAATCGCTTCCGGCGAAAAGACCATCGAGGTACGCAAGACGCGACCGAAACTGGAAACGCCGTTTAAGTGCTACATCTACTGCACAGCGGAAAGGGCTGGGTATGATGCGCTCTGGGTTCTGGACGCTCCAACAAGAGAAAAATACTCGTTTATGGCGGTGTCTGCTTACTTAGAGAACCCAAATGGTGCAAGCAAAGGAAATGGCAAGGTCATTGGAGAGTTTACCTGTGAGCGAATCGTCCCGATCACATACGATGGCGGCAGGCTATGGTGTCCGACAAATGCCGCCTTTTCCCCTGCGACGTGCTTATCTCAGGCAGAAATTATAGCTTATATCGGCGATAAGGGGCGTTGTTACGGCTGGCATATTTCCGACTTGCGCATTTATGATACGCCGCGTGATCTGGGTGAGTTTATCGGCTTACGGACAATGAAAAACGGCTTTGAGCTGCGGGAACTTGACCGCCCGCCGCAGAGCTGGTGCTATGTGCTGGAGGATTATCATGCTTGAAATATGCCCCATGGCACTAAAAAAGGCCAGCGCCTGGGCGTGCAGCAACGGACACTTTCACGGCCAAAGCACGGCCTGCGGTTGCGTGGCGCCGGAATGAAAAGGAGTTTCTATGGAACGATTTGAAAACCTGCTCGATTTTGTCAACGAGCTGAACGAAACCGGGCGTATTCAGTACGACGATTACAGCCGTCTTTTTGACTTGGTGCAGGAGTTCGCGGGAGCGGAGGAGGCGATCAACGCCGCCGCGACCGATATTGCCGCTCTGCTTTGGCTGAACGGCAACTGCGAATACTGCGAGCATGGAGAGAAAGAGGAATTCAGCGGCGCGAACAGATGGTATTGCCGTCTCGGAAACGGGATAGACTGCCGCCCTGTGTGGCGCGGAGCTGCAACGAAGGCCTCCCTGCCGGAGATACACAAGGCAGAGCCGACTTTGCTTCGTGCAAAGCCCAGCCGCGCGGAGACTATGTTCGGGCCGAAAGAGACCTGGGCTATCCCTGATAGAGCGGAAGCCGAGGAGATCACGCCGAAGACATACAAGGGATTTCTGCTTATTCGGTGCGCACAATGCGGCGAGCTGCGCGGCTTTTGTGCAAAACAGCCTATCTCGTCCTATCGGTGCGCAACCTGCAACGGAGAGACGCCGCTGCACGATCTCACGTCGGCGCACATCCGCTGTAAGTGCGGGAAGATCTTCAAGTATCGAACGAACATTGAAGAGGACAGTATCACCTACAACTGCCTTTCCTGCGGCGCGCCGGTCGATCTGGTCTATAACAAGAAAGCTCGCGCCTATCAGACGGTGCGATGATGCTTGTAATCACTGTTCATGTGAACGCTCCGGCGGGGCAGGCCATTGGCATAAAGGAGCAGATTGCTCAGGATTTGGAGCGGTATGGAGATACCCGTGTGGTGTCGGTAGAGGCAGTGCAGCCATCATACCGGCAAATGCAGATTGGAGAGACTGTCAGCCGACAGGGCGGCAAGAGGAAGTAAGAACAGATTGGGGTGAGCTATTACGACGCTTTCGGAATTGAATCAGCATTTTGAGCTGATAGAGAAACTGGCAAGGGCAAGGGAGATGCTACAGTCCTTGCGTGACGCGGCTTGCCCCGGCGCGGCTGCCCTCACAGGTATGCCGCATACTCCCGGCATAAAGGATAAGGTCGGTGACCTCGCGGCTGAGATTGTGGACATGGATGCGCGTGTCGGCTTTCTGGAGGAAGAGGTCAAGGCCAGCGAGGGACAGATCATGCCGTTCATTCAAGGCATTGACGATGACCAGACGCGCCTGATCTTCCGGCTGCGCTTCCTGAGAGGGCTCGCATGGAAAGAGGTCGCAGCGGTCATAGGAGGCCGCAATTCGGAGGATTCGGTAAAGATGGTGTGTTACCGCTACCTCGGTAGTTAAAAGCTGTTCTTCGCTGTTGCAACTCGTTTCTTGATATTCCCCGCACCATGTATTAGGATTAGACTCGTAAAATCCTACATAAGCCAGGCGGCCATCCCTCGCGGGGTGGCCGTCATTCGTTTGGGAAGGAGGTTGAGGCCTGCGCGTTACTCCTTGCGCGCCGGTCATGCGCCGGGTCCGATGTTCGCCAGCAGAGGGCAGCGGTGACATCATAAAAGGAGATTTCCAAAATGTTCGGAATTGTCATTCTGGCCGTCTATGCGGTGCTGATGATCGGCGTCACGCTGATGTTCACCCGAAAGACGACCGACGCAGAGGGCTTCCATGTGGCGGACCGGCGCATCGGCTCGGCGATTGCCGCCATGAGCATCGCCGCCACTTGGATTTGGGCTCCCTCACTGTTCACTTCCTCGGAGATGGCCTATACGCGCGGCATCCCGGGGATGTTCTGGTTTACGGTACCGAATGTGCTGTGCCTGATCCTGTTTATCCCCTTTGCAAAAAGGATCCGGGCGCAGTACCCGGAGGGCATCACCTTGACCGGCTACATGGCGGAGCGCTATCACTCCGGCAAGGTCAAGGGCGTCTACTCCTTCCAGCTCGGCGCGCTGGCCGTTCTTTCAACGGCGGTGCAGCTGCTCGCCGGGGGAAAGACGCTGGCTCTCATTACGGGGCTGCCATTCTGGAGCATGACGCTCGCCCTGGCAGCTATCGCATATTCCTACTCCCGCTTCTCCGGGCTGAAAGCCTCCATCATCACCGATGTCGTCCAGCTGGGCATTATTCTCATGGGTGGCGCTCTGCTGGTCGTTCTGAGCCTTCGCATGACCGGCGGCTTTGACACGGTACGGGCAGGGCTTGGTGCTGTCTCCGGAGAATATACTTCGCTCACCTCCTCCACGGGCATTGAGGTCCTGCTGGGCTACGGTCTGCCGATGGCTGTCGGTCTGATCTCCGGCCCGTTCGGGGATCAGTGCTTCTGGCAGCGAGCTTTCGCAATCAGGCGCGACCGCATCGGCAGATCGTTTTTTGCCGGTGCGCTTTTGTTTGCGCTCGTTCCGATCTGCATGGGAACGGTGGGCTTCCTCGCCGCTGGATCTGGCTTTGTGGCCAGCGATACCGGCATGGTCAACTTTGAATTCGTTTCCTCGCTGCTTCCGACATGGGTGCTGGTCCCGTTCCTGTTTATGATTATCTCCGGCCTGCTCTCCACAGTGGATAGCAACCTTTGCGCGGCAGCGTCGCTCACGACAGACTGGCTCGGCATTGGGAAGGACACGGTGCAGACTTCGCGCCGCACCATGCTTTGCCTGTTGATCGTGGCTATCGCCATCGCCAACATTCCCGGCCTGACGGTGACATACCTGTTCTTGTTCTACGGAACGCTCCGCGCTTCGACGCTGCTGCCGACGGTCATGACGCTGCTCGGTAAGAAGCTGACGGGCAAGGGCGTTTTTGCCGGTGTGCTGACCGCGCTGTGTGTCGGGCTTCCGATCTTCGCCTACGGCAATCTCGCCGGCATTCCGGCTGTGAAAGCGGCAGGCAGTCTGACGACCGTCCTGTCCAGCGGCCTTGTCGCTATTATCGCCTCGAGAAAGGCGGTGAAAGCATGAGTCTCGGAAGGAAGCAGAGGATCGACAACAGCGCATGGCTGGAAGCCGTTGCAACTATCGAAGAAGCCGTTTCCCGCGCAGAGCTGGACGAACTGACCGCCGCGACCGTGGCGGACATCAAGGCCGTGACGGCTGGGAAGTGTGCTGCCTACGCATGGAGCGCTGGTAAGGACAGTATTGTCCTTGGCAAACTTTGTGAAGCGGCCGGCGTCACCGATAGTATGATCGGCGTGTGTGACCTGGAATACCCCGCCTTTGCCGCGTGGATCGAGGAGCATAAGCCGGCAGGCTGCGAAGTCATCAATACGCATCAGGATATCGACTGGCTGGTGAAGCATCAAGAGATGCTTTTCCCCAAGGACTCCGCCGCGGCCGGACGATGGTTTTCTATCGTGCAGCACCGAGCGCAGCGTGAATACTTCAAGGCGCACGAGCTGGACGTCATCATTCTCGGCCGCCGCCGTGCGGACGGCAATTATGTCGGTCGCAACAGCAATATCTATACCGATGGCAAAGGTGTTACGCGATTCAGCCCGCTCGCTGCGTGGAAGCATGAGCACATCCTTGCCTATATTCACTACCATCAGCTCCCGCTTCCGCCGATCTACGGCTGGAAGAACGGATATCTGTGCGGCACTCACCCGTGGCCCGCCCGCCAATGGACAGGCAGCATCGAGAACGGCTGGCGCGAGGTCTACGATATCGACCCCGGCATCGTCCTTGCGGCAGCTGAAAAGATCGACAGCGCTCGCGCCTTCTTGAAGGAGGTGCAGGCATGAAGGTCATAAAGAAGCCTCTGACCGAGCTGCGGCGACCGGATCGGAATGTCCGAATGCACACCGACAAGCAGCTGAAGGAGTTCCGACGCTCTGTCGAAATGTTCGGTCAGATCCGCCCCATCGTGGTCGACGAGGACGGCGTTATTCTCGCCGGCAACGGCTTGTATGAAACGCTGCTGTCCCTCGGCCGCACAGAGGCAGACTGCTATGTCGTGTCCGGACTGACTGAGGCGGAGAAGAAAAAGCTCATGCTGGCCGATAACCGCGTCTTTGACCTGGGCGTTGACGATCTGGCCGCGCTGGACGCTTTTATCCTTGAGCTGAAAGATGACCTGGACATTCCCGGCTACGAAGAGGATCTTCTCCGGGCGATGGTGATGGAGGCCGACGAAGCCAGCGACGCCCTGCTTGAGTACGGCACCATTGAGCCGGAGCAGGCTGCGGCCATCACCGAGACGCGCGAGAAATACGCCGCCCGGGAAGAAGCTGCTGCGGCGCAGGCTGAGGAAGTCGCACCAGCACAGAGCGGCACGGCGTCTTCCACCGAGCCCGCTAAGAGGTTTATCCTCTGCCCGAAATGTGGTGAGCGGATATGGCTGTAAAGCGCATCAGCTCAGACATCGACGTTGTGACTGCGGCACGCCAGCGGATCAAGAATGTATTTTCCAACGGTGTCCCCGTATACCTCTCGTTTTCCGGCGGCAAGGACAGCATCGTTCTTGCCGACCTGACCTATAAGCTGATCCAGGCTGGAGAGATCAATCCCTCGCAGTTGACCGTCCTTTTCGTGGACGAGGAGGCAATCTTCGATTCCATTGAAGCAACGACCAAGGCGTGGCGGAAAAAGTTCCTGCTTGCCGGCGCCAAGTTTCAATGGTGGTGCATCGAGGTCAAGCATTTCAGCTGTCTCAATGAGCTGTCCAGCGATGAAACCTTCGTCTGCTGGGATCAACGCAAGCGCGATGTCTGGGTGCGGCAGCCGCCGCCCTTTGCCATCCGCAATCACCCGCAGCTTCGGCCGCGCATCGACAACTATCAATCCTTCCTGCCCCGCGTGACGATGGACGGCATCATGATCACCGGCGTCCGCGCGGCAGAGTCCATTCAGCGGCTCCAATACATGGCGGCACTGAATATGGGCGCAAAGGGCATCACCGGCACGAACACCATCTATCCCATCTACGACTGGAAGACGGCGGACGTCTGGCTGTACCTGCGAGACCAGCGCATCGAAGTCCCCGAGGTCTACCTGCAGATGTATCAGGTCGGCGTCAATCGGAATCAGCTGCGCGTGTCGCAGTTCTTCTCTGTTGATACCGTACCCGTGCTGGTACACCTGGGCGAATACGACCCATCTCTCATGGAGCGCGTCCTTCGGCGCGAGCCGAACGCCTACCTTGCCATGCTGTACTGGGACAGTGAAATGTTCCACCGCACCACAAGGAAGCGCCGGGAGCTGGAGGGCGAGGACACCAAGGACTACCGTGCGCTCCTGAAGGAGATGCTGTTCGTCCGCCCGGGAGACTTCTTCAATACGGAGCATAAGCGCAAGATCGCCAAGCAGTACCGCAAGATGTTCATTCAGATGGACGGAATGGCGCGGCCGCGCGACTACAAGAAAATGTACGGCGGTCTGACTGCTGGAGATCCCAAGCTCCGCACCCTGCGCGCCATCTATCAGGACATATCCTGCGCCTACGCTGATTACGCCAAGCGCTTCCGGAAGGGAGGTGAGGCAAATGGCTGACGCGGATCTGTTCGCCCCGTTATCCTCCCTGCAATGGGTAGACCGGGAGCAGCTCAAACCCAATGACTACAACCCCAACAAGGTCAACCGTGAGAATCTGAAACTGCTGGTGCAATCGATCATGACCAATGGCTGGACGCTTCCCATCGTCGTGCGTCCCGACTACACCATCATCGACGGCTTTCACCGCTGGACCGTGGCCGGAGAGGAGCCGCTGCACACCATGCTCAAAGGCAAGGTGCCGGTGGTAATCGTACGGCATGATGACGCGACCGAGGATATTTACGGTACCGTCACACACAACCGCGCCCGTGGTACGCATCTGCTCGAACCGATGAAAGCCATCGTAAAGCGGCTGCTGGACGAGGGCAAGTCCGTTCAGGAGATTGGCAAACAGCTCGGAATGAAACCCGAAGAAGTATTCCGGCTCTCTGATTTCTCGCGTGATGACTTCCTCGGCATGATGACCAAGGGCGTTAAGGGGTATAGCCATGCGGAATTGCTGACGAAGTTATAACACAATACCACAGCCAGGCGCATACATCGCACGAGAGCGGCGTATCTGCGTCTGGCTGTGTTGCTCCCTCCCCCTCTCGGCATCGTCGCGCTGAGGGCGGGGAAATGCGTTGCAACAGGCGATGACGGCAAAAGGTACTGTGACGACCCCCGCCCCACACGCCGCGGGCTCGCCGACCCCGAAAAAAGCGTAGTTACCAAGGCAAAAATCAGGCATTTCGTTACGCACCAGCCGATGCTTTTGGTGCCAATCGAGGCACCTGTGGCGGTATCTGCCGTAATTTCCCCTGCTTTATCTGCTCTTCTCCGCGAGAATGTGGAGGGGGTTTCGATAAAGGCCTCCTATGAAGATAAGACCACAGCGCGGGATAATGGTCTCGCCGCCTCCGGGCGGTGCTCCAGTGCAATTCTGGTGAGTCCCGCTCCATCGCCGAAGAAAGGAGTTTGCTATATGGCTGGACAAAGTGAGAAGATTACCGACGAGACTGAGGTCAGCACAACAGAGCTGGCAACGGTGCTGGGCGTGTCTGCCCGGCGCGTGCAGCAGATGGCGCAGGACGGCACCGTGCCGACCTGCCGCAAGGGTTTCTTCCGGCTGGCCGATTCCGTCCAGCGATATATCAAGTTCCTGTCTGATGGTCCGATGGACGAGGAGGACAAGAAGCTGGAGAAGGCCCGCCGCGTGGCGGAGACGACGATGAAAGCGTCCAAGGCCACCATCGCCAAGCTGGAGGCCGAGGAGCTGAAAGGCACTATGCACCGCGCGGAGGACGTTGCCGCGCTGACGGAGGATCTTGTCTACACCATTCGCGGCGCGCTCAATGCGCTGCCGGGGCGGCTGGCCGTCGATGTAGCGGCTGTGTCCACGCCCGCTGAGGCATCCGAGGTCATCCGCAAAGAGGTCAGCAAGGTCATGCGGGAGCTGGCCGGGTATCACTACGACCCAAAGAAATACGAGGAGCGCGTGAGGGAACGGCGCGACTGGTCGGAGCGTGACAGCGATGACGAGTAGGCTCGCAGCCGTCCGGCTGAACAAGGTCATTGCCAAGGCAATGGCCGGAATGCTTCCACCGGACGACCTGACCGTGACCGAATGGGCGGAGCAAAACCGCCGCCTGTCGGCCGAGAGTGCTGCCGAACCAGGCCCCTGGCGTACCGAGCGCACCCCTTACCTCCGCGAGCCGATGAACGCATGGACAGACCCGAAGGTGCGGCACATCGTCATGGTGGCCGCATCCCAGGTCGGCAAGTCCGAATTTCTCAATAACTGCATCGGCTATGTGATCGACCAGGACCCTGGCTCGATCCTGTTTGTCCACCCTACCACCATTGACGCAAAGGAGTATTCCAAGCTCCGCATCGCGCCGATGATCCGCGATTGCCCCACGCTACGTAAGAAGGTCAGCGATCCAAAGAGCCGCGACAGCGGCAACACCATTCTGCAAAAGACCTACCCCGGAGGCATCCTCACGATGTGCGGCTCCACCGAGGCCCACGCGCTGGCGTCAAAGCCCATTCGCTATGTGCTGGGCGACGAGCGCGACCGCTGGGCGCTGTCCGCCGGTAACGAGGGCGACCCGTGGGATCTGGCGATGGCGCGGCAGACAACATTCTACAACGCGAAAAGCGGTGAGGTGTCCACGCCCACCGTCAAAAACGCCAGCGCCATTGAAGCCGCCTACGCGACCGGCACGATGGAGCGGTGGAAATCCCGCTGCCCTCATTGCGGCGAGTATCACGAGATCCAATGGGCGGACATCCGCTTTGAGCACGACGAGATCATCGTCGCAGGGAAAAAGACCTACAAGGTCCGCAGCGTCTGCTATGCCTGTCCCGGCTGCGGCTGCATCTCCACCGAGGCGGAAATGAAGCGCGCCCCGGCAAGATGGGAGGCGGACAACCCCGCCGCCTATGAGCAGGGCACGCGCTCGTTCTGGCTGAACGCCTTTGTCAGCCAGTGGGCGAGCTGGGAATCCATCATTCTGAAATACCTGAACGCCATCGGCAGCACCCGCAAGATGCAGGTCGTCTACAACACCTGCTTCGGCGAGCTGTGGGAGGATCGCGGCGACCTGGAGGACGAGGACAGTCTGATGGCGCGCCGGGAGGAATACCCCGCCGAGCTGCCGGAGGGCGTGCTTGTTCTGACGGCCGGCGTCGATACACAGGACGACCGCATGGAATACGAGATCGTCGGCCACGGCCACTTTGGAGAAACCTGGGGCATTGAGAAGGGCATCGTCATGGGGCGGCCCGATGATGATGCCGTATGGGCGCAGCTGGACGAGCTGGTATTTGACCGCGTTCTGCGCTTCGAGAACGGCGTGGGACTGAAAATGTCAATGTCCTTTGTGGACGAGGGCGGACACTTCACACAGGAGGTCCGCATGCAATGCCGGGCGCGACTTGGCAAAAAGGTGTTCTGCATTAAGGGCATGCCCGGCAGCGATAAGCCCTACACCGCGCCGCCGAAAAAGCAGAAGATTATCATCAAGCAGACGACGGTCGGCACTTGCTGGCAGTACCAGATCGGTGTTGATTCCGGCAAAGAGGTCATCATGGACAACCTGCGCGTACAGACGCCGGGAGCGAAATACTGCCACTTCCCCAAGCGGGATGACTACGGCTCCGGCTATTTTACGGGGCTGCTCTCCGAGGTCAAGGTCTACGACCCCAACAAAAAGCAGCCGTGGCAGTGGAAGAAGATCCCCGGCCACGAGCGCAACGAGGCGCTGGACTGCCGCAACTATGCGCTGGCGGCGTTCAAGGCGCTGCCTAAGAACCTGGACGAGATAGACAGGCGGCTAAAGGAGGCGGGCGGCAAACGCGCTCCCACCCCAGTTGCAACGCCTGTCACGCCGCCTCCCGCCGCCAGGCAGAGACCGAAGCGCAGGAGCGGTAAGAAATACTACGATGATTGGTGAGGTGTCCGATATGGATAAAGTTGAACTGCGGGCGCGGCTGGACTTCTGGCAGAGCGCCCTTTCCAAACTGCGCGCCGCGTATCTGGCCCTTGTGGACGGCGGCGTGAAAAGCTATGTCATCGACGACCGGGAGCTGACGCGCTTCGACCTGCCTGATCTGAAGGACGAGATCGAGGACGCGGAGAAGAAGGTCGACGAACTGCTCGCGGAGCTGAACGGCCGCAAGCCAAGAAAGGCTTTCGGCATCGTTCCCCGCGACTGGTGACCTTTTTCGTGGGGCCACGAAAATGATACCGGCAAAGCGCCCGAAAGGGCTTTTTGCACAGGCAGCCTGGCGGAGTTTGCTCCTTTCGCCGCCGGGCCGCCTGTTTTTATTTCCGAAAACGGGAGGCGATAAGCATTGAGCAATAAGAAAAACCGCCGCCGCGCAGCAGCGCCGCAGGCGAAGGGGTACAGCGAGGCCGGGGCCAGCTTGACGCGGCGGGCGCTCAAGGGATTTGTTCCGGACAGCGGCGCTCCCAATGAGGACATCAACCGCAATAACGCCACCCTGCGGCAGAGAGCGCGAATGCTCTATATGGCCGCTCCTGTGGCAACGGCGGCAATCAATACCAACCGCACCAAGGTCATCGGAACAGGGCTGACGCTCAAGGCATCCGTAGACCGCGAGGTGCTGGGCATCTCCCCGGAGGCGGCGAAGAAGTGGCAGCACACGGCGGAGATGGAATTCCGGCTGTGGGCCGGGAAAAAGCAGAACTGCGACGCGCTGGGGCTGAACAATTTTGAGAGCTTGCAGCAGCTCGCCTTGAAGTCGTGGCTGCTCAGCGGCGACGTGTTCGCGCTGGTCAAGCGATACCCGGCAACACCACTAAACCCCTATACCCTGCGGCTACACATCGTGGAGGCGGACCGCGCCTGCACGCCAAGCGAATATGGCGGCGGTGTCACCATCGGCGGCTTCGTGGAGGGCAAGATCCCCGAGGGAAAGCCTGGCGCAGGCCACAAGGTCTACGACGGCGTGGAGGTGGACAGCAACGGCCGCGTGGTCGCCTATCACATCAGCAACACCTACCCGCACCAGATCACCAGCGAGCCGCAGAAGTGGCAGCGCGTGGAGGCCTACGGCGCCAAGACCGGCCTGCCGAACATTCTCCACATCATGGACAGCGAGCGCCCGGACCAGTACCGCGGTGTTCCGTACCTGGCGCAGGTCATCGAGCCGCTGCTCCAGCTCCGGCGCTATACAGAATCCGAGCTGATGGCGGCGCTGGTGCAAAGTTTCTTCACCGCGTGGATCGAAACGGAGACCGACCCCTCCGATACACCCTTCAACGAGGTAGGCGCAGGAGATATTGCCGGCGTCCCCGCCGAGGTCAACGCGGACGGCGGACCGATGGCGAACAACATCTCCGATGATGACAACGAGTACGAGATGGGACCGGGTACGGTGACGCACCTCGCCCCAGGGGAAAAGGTCAACTTCGGCAATCCGAACATCCCCACCGCTGGCTTTGAGACCTTTGTCAAGACGCTGTGTAAGCTGGTCGGCGCAGCTTTAGAGCTGCCTTACGATGTGCTGATCAAGGAGTTCAACAGCTCCTATTCCGCAAGCCGAGGCGCGCTGCTGGAGGCGTGGGAGGCATTCAAGATGCGCCGGAAGTGGTTTGTGGACGACTTCTGCCAGCCGGTCTATGAGATGTTCCTGGCCGAAGCGGTCGCTCTGGGGCGCATCAACGCCCCCGGCTTCTTCACGGACCCCCTTGTGCGGGAGGCATGGTGCGGCGCGCGCTGGATCGGCCCCGTGCAGGGCAGCCTTGACCCCAAGAAGGAGGCGGAAGCCGCCCTCATGCTGATCGACAACGCCATCAAGACCCACGAGCAGGTCAGCCGCGAAATGAGCGGCGGCGACTGGGAGGAGAACGTGGAGCAGCTGCAGCGTGAAAACGAGCTGCTGACACAGGCAGGAGGCAACAAGGTCACCGTTGTATCGGCATCGCCGAAAGAAGGTGACGGCGATGAAGACTAACTTCGAGCATCTGCAGAGCCTGAATGTGCGGAGCATGGCGCTCGCCATCTGGAACTATGCAAGCGACTACTGCGCCTATTGCCCGAAGAACATGGAGCGCCGCTGCAACGAGAACTGCCGCGCGGGAATCCGCGAGTGGCTGAACAGTCCCTACATTCCGTCAAGCGATATCTGGAAAGAAAAGAGGTAATGCGCATGAGTATTCCGGCAAAGAGAGCTGGGCGAAAGTCTCCCGCCGTCAGCATCTCGAAAAAGGTCTATACGATGGCCACGGTGGACGGCAGTTATGCCGAGATCACCATGTATGGAGACATCTACGAGGAGCAGCCCACGAACTGGTGGGGCGAGCCCGTCGAGGGGCAGTATATCCTGCTCTCCGAGTTTTTGGAGGACCTCAAGCAGATCTCCGGCTGCACGTCCATCACTATCCGCATGAACAGTTACGGCGGCGACGCCGGAGCGTCCAACATGATCCACAACCGCCTGCGGGAGCTGGCGCGGAACGGCACGAAGCTTACCTGCATCGTGGACGGCGTTGCCATGAGCGGCGGCAGTCTTATCATGTGCGCCTGCGATACGGTCAGGGTCAATCCCTCCAGCCTCATCATGATTCACAAATGCTGGACCTTCCTGTGGGGCGGCTACAACGCTGACGAGCTGCGGGAACAGGCTACCCAGCAGGAAGCGTGGGACAAGATGCAGATGGAGGTCTACACGCGCAAGACCGGGCTGTCAGCCACGGTGATCTCCCACATGATGGCAGACACGACCTATATGACAGGCCGCGAGGCCATCGACAAGGGCTTTGCGGACGAACTGATCGAGGACGCGGAGCCGACCAGCATCGCCGCCAGCGCGGACGGGCGCAGCCTGTTCGTGAACGGGCGGCAGATGCACCTTGCCCCCGGCATGTTTGCGCCGGACAACATTCCCACGGTCACACCCGAGGCCTCCGCCCCGGTTGAGACAGATAAAAACAAGCCGGAAGTCACCGGCGATGAAGGAGGAATTTCCATGACTAAGGAAGAGCTCCGGGCAAAGTACCCGGACGAGATCGCCCAGGTGGAGGCCGACGCCCGCGCTTCCGTCGATCACACTGAGGCGGTCAACACCGCGATCCAGGCCGAGCGTGCGCGTATGCAGGAGATCGACGAGATTTCCGGTCTGCTCGACGCGACGGACGTGCAGCAGGCCAAGTACGGCGACAAGCCCTGCTCTGCTGCCGACCTGCTGATGGCAGCGGCCAAGAACGCCGCCAAGCAGGGCAAGAAGTTTCTGGCCGATCTGAAAGATGACGGCGAGGAATCCGGCGCCGAGGGCGTTCCTGCCGCTCCTGCCCCCGCAGTCGAAACGCCCGAGGGCGAAGACGGCGAGAAGAACGACACCCCCGAGGCGCGCATGACCAACGCCCGGAGCATGGTCGCTGACCTGCTGGGCAAGAAGAAGGAGGGCTAAGAACATGATCAATCTGAGTGAAAAGCTCGGCGAGATGACCTTTGACGGTCTGATCACCGACATCAAGCCCGCGCCCGAAGTGCGCGGCGGCGTTATCCGCAAGCTGTCCGCTGCGGCCACGCTCAAGCGCGGCACCATCCTCGCCAAGTCCTCCGGCACGGCCGGCGACGGCAAGCTGGTGGTGCTGGGTACTGCGGCTGTCAGCAACGAAACGCTGACCCCCGATTGCATTCTGTGTGATGACATCGAGGTCGGCACCGCTGCCGACGAGAAGGTAGCTGTCTACACCGCTGGCTGCTTCGACATCGGCAAGGTGACGGTCTCGGCCAGCTACACCATCACCGAGGGCGATAAGGACAACCTGCGTATGCGCGGCATCGTCTTCAAGGCTGCTGCCGCTGCCAACTAAGGAGGGAATAAACAATGGCTGCTGAACTGAATTTCTTTGACACCTATGTGCTGATGGCGATCACCGAGGAGATCGTTCCTCAGCAGACCTTTTTCAAGGACCGCTACTTCCCCACTGGGGAGGGCGACATCTTCGCCTGCGACAAGGTGCTGACCGAGTACCGCAAGGGCGACCGCAAGATGGCCGCGTTCGTCTCCGCCCGCGCCGGCGATATCCCCATGGATCGCCGCGGCTACGAGATCCACGAGTATCAGCCCGCGTTTATCGCTCCGTCCCGCCTGCTGACGCTGGACGAGCTGCGCAAGCGCGGCTTCGGCGAGGCCATCTACGCCAACAGCACCCCCGCCCAGCGCGCGGCCCGTCTGCAGCTGGGTGACCTGACCGACATGGACCGCCGCATCGTGCGCCGCGAGGAGTGGATGTGCGCGCAGACCATGATCAACAACGCCTGCACCATGCAGACCTACATCGACGACAAGACCGAGGGCGAGAAGCTGTATGTCAAGTTTTTCGATGACGCCAGCGATCACACCTATACCGTGGCCACCAAGTGGAACGCCACCGGCGGGGACTTTTTCGGCGACGTCAAGGCGATGTGCCGCAAGCTCTCTAAGCGCGGCTTGCGCGCGGTTGACCTGGTGCTCGGCTCTGACGCAGCCGACTCGATCCTCGACATGGAGAAGGTGCAGAAGCTGCTCGACCGCAACAGCGGCATCATCATCGGTACCATCGACCAGGAACTCAGCCGCTACGATGGCGTGGTCTATATGGGTACGCTGAACTTCGGCGGCTTCAAGCTGAACCTGATCTCCGTAGACGAAACCTACATCGACGGCAGCGGCGCGGAGCAGAAGTATTTCCCCGCCACCTCCGCCATGGTCACCGCCCCCGGCTGCGGCCATCTGATGTATGGCCAGATCACCCAGATCGACTACGGCTCCACCGAGTTCGCGTCCCATGCGGCGATCCGCGTTCCGAAGTTCTCTCTGAACCAGGAGGCGGACATCCGCAAGCTGCGTCTGGGCGCGCGTCCGCTGGCTGCTCCCCACAACTACTGCCCGTACATCTACGCGGCCGAAGTGGTGTCCTGACCCGGCACGGAAAGGAGACTGCTATGACGAAAATTGAGATCATCTGCGGCACATACGGCTACAGACCGGATGGATCGAAGCACCCCATTCCCATCGACCGCGGCGGTATCTGTGAGGTCTCCGAAGAGGAGGCGCAGCGCCTTTTTGCCCTGTGTGTCGCCCGCCCCGCCGAGGAAACGCCCGCTCCCGCCGTTGCAACGCCCCCTGCGGGCGAGGACGGCGGCGGGGCTGGCGCTGACCCATCTAACAGCGACGAGGGCGCAGAGGACGCGGAAAGCGCCCATCTTGACCCCGAGCAGCTCAAAACGCTGACCAACGCCAAACTCACGGAGCTGGCCAAGGAGATGGGTATCGACACCGCTAAGCTCAAGACCAAGGCGCAGCTGATCGCCGCCATTACGGATGTTCCGCTGGAGGACGCGATCGCCGAGGACGACGACGGCGTGGACGACGGCGAAGCGCCCCCTGTGCTGACGCCGGAGGCTCCTGTGGTATGAGCGGCTTCAAGGATATGGTCGCCCGCGACAACTTCGGCGTGTTCCTCAACTGTGACGAGTTCGCAGAGAAGCGCACCGTCAAGTATGATGGGGCGACCTACGAGGATATCCCCATCGTCCTCTCCGGTCTGAAGGAGAAGGATCGCCGTCAGCTGATGAGCGACCATGCCCAGGGGCTTTACATCGTCTCTTCCGTTCTCCACTGCGCCCTGTCCGATCTCGGCGGGGCGCAGCCGGAGCGGGGACAGCGTATCCGGATCAACGACCAGGAGGGCGGCGGGGGCTTCTTCCGCGAGTTCTACGTCGCGTCTTCGGTCTGCGAGATGGGTATGCTCCGCGTGGAATTGGAGGCGGTTGACGAATGAGCTTTATCCGCGTCAACGAGGTCGGCGACGACAGCCTGGAGCGCGTGAACAAGCTGCTGCACAACGTGCCGGGCGGCGTTTACAAGGCGGCGTTCTCCGCGCTGAAACGCGCCGGAGACACAGCCAAGACCCGCGCCGGACAGTTCGCCGCCGCCGAGTACACCATCAACAAGGGCGATTTCATGCGCAACGTCCATTCCAAGAGCCACATCACGGGCGGCGCAGGGGGCGTGATGGGTATGAGCATCAGCTTCTCCGGCACCGTCCTTCCGCTGCTGACCTTCAACACCACCTACAGCCGGGACGGCACCGTTCAGACGCAGGTCAAGCGTAACGGCGGAGCCGCCACCTTGCAGCACGCTTTCGTGGCAAAGATATTCGGCCCGACCGCCGTATTTGAGCGCGTCGGCGCGCCCCGCTTTCCCGTGGAGCAGAAGTTCGGCCCGTCCACCGGCCATATGATGCGGAACGAAGAGGTCATCGAGAAGATGGACGAGACGATCCGCGACACCTACGAAAAGCGCATCGAGCATGAAATACTGCGCGTACTGAACGGATGGGGAGGCTGATTTATGACGAGAATTATTCTGCTGGAACGCCTGCGGGACTTCACCAAGGAGGCCACCGCCGACCTGATCATGCCGACCAGAATGCAGAAGGGAGACACGGAGCAGGGCTACCGCCCGGCCGACGTCTACCTGACGCGCCTGCCTGACGGAACTTCCGCCACCAAGAAAGCCCCCTATGTGCTGCACCAGATCATCACCGGCATGGATCAGCAGCCGCAGGGACAGCGCGTGACCTCCAGCGCAAAGGTGCGCTCCATCTGCTGCGTCTATAACGATGACGAGCAGGAGGGCGGATTGATGCTGCTGAACCTCATGGAGCGCATCCGCGTGGCGCTGCTGCGGCAGGTCGTCATCGGAGAGCAGTTCACCCTTGATCTGGAAGCAGGGCTTGAGGTGCTGGTCTATCCCGATGACACCGCCCCCTATTTCGTGGGAGAAATGATCTCCACATGGATACTTCCCCCCGTGGAAAGAGAGGTTAACTTATGAGCGAAAAAATCATCGACACGGCGGAGCAGACCGCCGAAGCCGCGCCCAAGGCGGCAAAGAAAAAGCCCGCCGCGCTGAAGAAGCCTGCCGACAGCGGCAGCTTCTGCGTCTATCTCGGGCCGACCATGATGGGCGTGATCCAGCGCGGCACCATCTATCGCGGCGGCCGGAAGGAAGTCCTTGACGCCCTCGCCCCTGTGATCGCACAGTACCCGCTGATCGCGTCGCTGGTGGTGAGCGACGAAACGCTTCCCACCGACCGTATCAAAGTCAAAACGCCCGGCAACCTGCTGTATGTGAATTATCACAAGCTGGCCAAGGGCATGAAGTAAGGAGGAATTTTCAATGAACCACGGCGTATATGTTTCTCAGCTGGCAACCAGCGTCAGTACCCCTGTCGTGGCGGAGTCCGGCATTCCCTTCGTAGTCGGCCTGGCTCCTGTTCAGGTGGCAGACAAGCCTGCCTCCGCCGGCACTCCTGTCCTTTGCACCAGCTGGGCCGAGGCTGTGGAGAAGCTGGGTTATTCCGATGACTGGGCTACCTACACGCTCTGCGAATTCATGTATTCGCACTTCAAACTGTTCGCCTGCCAGCCTGTCATCTTCTGCAACGTCCTCGACATCAGCACCGCAAAGGAAGCGTCTGCTGCCTCTGACATGGCGGTGACGAATCACGAGGTACTGCTGCCTGTCGAAGCCATCAATGATTCTGCGCTGGTCGTTAAGGCGGCTGGCGGCACCGGCGCAGCCTATGTGTCCGGCACCGACTACAACGCCTATTACAGCGGTGAGCATCTGGTGGTAGAGCTGCTGTCCACCGGCAGCGCCTATTCCGCTGAGCAGGTAAACATCGCCTACAACAAGGTCAAGGCGTCCGTCGTTACCACCTCCGACATCGCCTCTGCGATGGAAAATGTGGAGCTGTGCCTGACCCTGCTGGGTGTTGTTCCTGACCTGCTGTGCGCCCCCGGCTATTCCCAGCAGTCCACCGTAGCCGCCGCGATGACCGCCAAGGCCGGCAATATCAACGGCCTGTTCCGTGCCAAGGCGCTGATCGACATCGACTGCGGCGCTTCCGGCGCACGCTCCTATTCCGACGTCCTCACCAAGAAGAACGCCGCCAATATCTCCGACGAGGACGAGATCGCCCTCTGGCCCATGCTGAAGCTGGGCGAGTACAAGTTCCACATGTCCACCCAGCTCGCCGGCCTGATGGCGCAGATCGACACCGACAACGGCGGCTGCCCCTACGAGTCCCCGTCCAACAAGGGGCTGCAGTGCGACGGCCTCTGCCTGGAGGACGGCACCGAGGTCAACCTGACGCTGGCGCAGGCCAACTATCTCAACGGCATCGGCGTGGACACGGCGCTGAACTTCATGAGCGGCTGGGTGGCATGGGGTAACTATACCGCCTGCTATCCCTCCAACACCGACGTCAAGGATTATTTTATCCCCGTCAGCCGTATGTTCGGCTGGGTCGGCAACTCCCTCGTTAAGACCTTCTGGAGCAAGCTGGACAAGCCCATGAACCGCCGCCTGATCGACACCGTTCTCGACACCGCCAACATCTGGCTCAACGGTCTGGTGGGCATGGGCTACCTCCTGGGCGCTCGCGTGGAGATGCTGGAGAGTGAAAACCCGCTGACCAACCTCATGGCCGGCATTATCAAGCTCCATGTCTACATGACGCCGCCCTCTCCCGCTCAGGAGATCGACTTCGTGCTGGAGTATGACGCCAGCTATGTCACCAGCGCCCTGCAGGGCTAAAAGGAGGTTTGAATCATGGATCAGAGCATTATCAATTTCAAGGTCTACGAAGACTCTGTTGAGTATGTCGGTATGGCTCAGGCAACCCTTCCTGACCTGACCGCGCTGACGCAGTCCATCTCCGGCGCCGGCATTGCCGGCAATGTCGAGTCGGTCATTCTCGGCCACTTCGACGCGATGACGCTGGGCCTCAACTTCCGCACCGTCACCGACCAGAGCGTGAAGCTCTCCGAACCCCGCCGCCACACCATCGACCTGCGCGTTGCACAGCAGGACGAGGACGTTGTGGCCGGCAAGGTGGTCGTGCGCGCCGTCAAGCACATTCTTGTGGTCATCCCCAAGAGCGACAAGGGCGGCTCCGTTGCCCCTGCAGCGCCCTCCAACGGCTCCGGCGAGTACGCTGTCCGCTACTGGGCGACCTACATCGACGGCAAGAAGGTGCGCGAGGTCGACCAGCTGAATTTCATCTGCTATGTCAACGGCACCGATTACCTGGCCGACGTCCGTAAGGCGCTCGGCATGTAAGAACACGAACAACGCCCGGGGCGGGAGATCCGCTCCGGGCATCTTTTTGAGATTTGAAAGGAGTTTTTATCATGGCTGATACCAACAAGACTTTTGTCCCCGCTGATGCTTTCTCTACCGTCGACCATGACGAGTACGCGGCGGCTGAGGCGCAGGCCAAGAAGAGTGAGGGCAACTACACTCTCAAGCTGAAAAAGCCTTTCACCTATGAGGGGCAGACCTTCGACGAACTGAACTTTGACTTTGAGGGGCTGACCGGTGATGATGCTCTCGCCATCGAGGACGAGCTTCAGGCCATCGGTAAGCCTACCATCTCGCCTACCTTCTCCGGACAGTTTCTCGTGCGCATGGCGGCGCGTGCCTGCACCAACACCATTGTTGACGCCAGCGGCCACCCCCGGCGTATCGGCGATGACGCCCTGCGCGCTCTGCCGATTTTCGAGTTTAACCGCGTCAGAGGCAAGGCCCGCTCTTTTTTGCTGGCATCGGAGCTGTAACCGGCGACGGCGGCGTTTGGCTCCGCAGGCAATGCCTTACTATGGCAAAAACCAATCAGACCCCCGTTTCCTACTGGCTGTCGCTGCCATTGCCATCCCTGTGTAAGTGGATCAAGGTCAGCAATCAGCTTGTGAAAGAAGCCCGGGAAAGACGCAAGCAGAAATAATCTGAAAGGAGGGCCGTCTATGGCAGGCCGCAAAGAGTATGAGATGCTATTCCAGCTGAACGCACAGCTTGGAGGCAGCTACAGCAAGACCTTCAAGGCCGCTCAGCAGGAAATTGTGTCCATGCAGAAGGAAATCCAGGCCCTCTCCAAGACACAGGCGGATATTTCCGCATTTCAGAAGCAGCAGGCCGCCGTGGAAGCAACGCGGAAGCGGCTGGAAATGCTGCAGCAGCAGTATGACAATATCCAGCGGGAGATGGAGGAGACCGGCAACGAGTCCGCCGACATGAAGAACAAGCTGCTGGCAAAGCAGCTTCAGATCGACAAGACCTCTGCCTCGCTGGAAAAACAGACCACAAAGCTGAACGAGCTGAGTTCGGCGCTGGAAGAGGCCGGCGTCAACACCGATGACCTTGCCCACAGCTCCGAACAGCTCTCCGGCAAAATCGACGATCTGAAAAAGAAGCAGGGCGAAGCGGCGGACAAGGCTATGACCTTCGGCGATAAGGCCGGGCAGGCCTTTAATCAGGTGCATGAGGCCATCGTGGCCGCAGGCATCGCCGTCGCCCTGAAAGAAATCTACGAATACTTCGCCAGCTGTGCGCAGGCGTCGATGGACTTTGAGAGCGCCATCACCGGTGTTGCGAAGACCACCGACCTCACCGACGAGGAGCTGGCGGCGATGTCGGACTCCATCAAGGCACTGTCCACGGAGATCCCCGCCACTACTGAGGAGATCGCGGCAGTTGCCGAGGCTGCCGGACAGCTGGGCATTCAGAAGGACGTCCTGCTGGACTTCACCGAAATTATGACCATGCTCGGCACCGCCACCAACATGACGGCGGACGAGGCGGCGACCGCCCTTGCGCGCTTCGCCAACATCACCGGCATGGCGACGGACAATTACGGGCGGCTCGGCTCCGTCATCGTCGACCTCGGCAACAACTTCGCCACGACAGAATCTGAGATCGTGGCGATGGGTACGCGCCTGGCGTCTGCGGGCAAGCTGGCCGGACTGACCGAGCCTGAGATTATGGCTCTGGCGGCGGCGATGTCCTCTGTCGGCATCGAAGCCGAGGCGGGCGGTACCGCCATGACCCAGACGCTCAACGCCATCGAAAAGGCAGTTGCAAAGGGCGGAGATGACCTTGAGGAGTTCGCCCGTATCGCGGGTATGTCCTCCGAAGAATTCTCCACCGCATGGAAGAACGACGCCATGAGCGCCCTGACCTCCTTCATCGGCGGGCTGGGTAAGCTGGACGAGCAGGGCGAGAGTACCGTCCTTGTGCTGGAAGACCTCGGTCTGACCGGCATCCGGCAGAGCAATATGCTCAAATCCCTGGGCCTGGCCGCGGATCAGATGACCAGCGCAGTGAACACCGCCAATACCGCATGGCAGCAAAATACCGCCCTCACCAACGAGGCCAACAAGCGATATGCCACCGCGCAAAGCCGGTTGACCATGATGCAGAACGCCTACAACAATCTCAAAGTGGCGATCGGCGATGCCTACACCCCCGCGCTCAGCGAGGCCTACGGCATTGGCACAAAGGTCCTCAACGGCATTACGGCGTTCATTCAGAAAAACCCGGCGCTGGTCAACGCCATCACCGCCTTTGTGGGCGTGATCGGCGCGGTCGTGGCGGCGCTTGCCGCCTATGCGGTAGCCGCGAAGGTAGCCGCAGCAGCCAGCGCCATCCTCACGGCAGCAATCCCCGGCGTCAACGTCATCATGGGCGTTACCGCAGCTGTGGCCGCTATCACGGCGGGCGTCGTCGCTCTTGCCACCGCCGCGTCGAATGAAGCCGTACCCAGCGTGAAGGAGCTGACCGAAGCTGCCCGCGGTATGCGGGAGGCGATGGACGACGCCAAAGCTACCTATGACGAAACCGTCACCTCCACCATGGCGGCGGCAGGCGTCGCAGATACCTACATCGGCAAGCTGGAAGAGCTGGAAGCTGCCGGTCTGAACACGGACGAACAGCACAGGCAGTACCACAACACCCTTGCGCTGCTCTGTCAGGTGGTACCGGAGCTGGCCGACTATATCGACCTGGAGACCGATACCATTAACGGCGGTACCGAAGCACTCCGCGCCAACACCGAGGCGTGGAAACAAAACGCCATGCAGCAGGCCTATCAGGATCAGCTTACCGAGCTGTACTCCCAGTATTCCGCTGTGCTGATCGAGGCGGAGGAAAACAGCATCGGGCTTACCAAGGCGCAGTACGATCTGGAGGCCGCGCAGCAGAAGCTGAACGATACTTATGCCCGCATGGACGAACTCTATGCGGACGCGCAGAAGCAGGCGGATGCCTACTATGACCAGTACGGCTATTACACCGATGCAACTGCTTTCCTCTCGCAGGAATACTACGACCTGCAAAACTCTATCTACGATACCAACGACGAGATTTGGGCGGCTGAAAAATCCATCAAGAATTACAACAAGGCGATGGAAGAAGACGCGGATGCTGTTGCTGACGCAGAGGCGGAAATTTCTCTTGCGGAAGAGGCGGTCAAGAATTTGACCGATGCCATGAATGAGGGTAACGGCGCATCCGAAGAAGCGGCCGCGCAGACCAGCGAGTTCCAGGCCGCCATCTCCGGCGTGCAGGAAAAGATCAGCGCCCTTGTGGAGTCCTACACCGAGGCGTACAGCGCGGCATACGAGAGCATATCCGGACAGTACCAGCTTTGGGATGAGGCCGCAGAGGTCGTTGCAACGAGCGCGGGCAGCATCAATTCCGCGCTGGAAAGCCAAATCACCTATTGGCAGGATTACAACGCCAATCTGCAATCTCTGACCGAACGCAGCGCCGACATCGCAGGTCTGAGCGATATGATTGCCAGCTTCGCGGACGGCAGCTCCGACAGCGTGAATGCTATCGCCGGTATGGCAGGTGCCACCGACGAGCAGCTGGCCGATATGGTGGCCAACTGGCAGACCTTGCAGCAGGAGCAGCAGAATGCGGCGGGGAGCGTGGCCGACCTCAAAACCGACTTCACGACCACCATGGACGAGTTGCAGACGGCGCTTGCTGAGGACATTGAAGCGATGGACCTTGGCGACGAGGCCAAGGAAAGCGCGCAGGCCACCATTCAGGGCTTCATCGACGGCGCTGTCGGAATGCTTCCCCAGGTGACCGCCGCCTACAACCGCATCGCCGCCGCAGCCAAGGCCGCACTGTCTACCTCCGGCACGGGGACGGCCGGAAGCATCCCGGGCTACGCGGTCGGTACACAGTCCGCCGCGCCGGGCTTCGCCCTCGTCGGCGAGAACGGCCCGGAGCTGGTCTACTTCAACGGCGGCGAGCAGGTCATGACCGCCGAGGAGACCGCCGCCATGCGCGAGAGCATGGAGATACAGGCGATCACTTTTGCCCCGCAGCTGCTGGAGGCGCTGCACGCCATCCACGGCGACGGTGCGCTCTCGGCGGAGCCGGGCGCAAGCTCCGGCGCTGGATCGACGGAGCTGCAGATCGTGTTCCAGATCAACGGCGGCGCATCGCCGGAGACGGTAGATGCTCTGCACGAGTACGGCGACGAATTTGCCGAGCGCGTGCTTGAAGTTATCGAAGAAGCCGAGTATGACCGGAGGAGGGTGAGTTTCACATGAGCAAAACTTATACCACCATTCAAGGCGATATGTGGGACAGCATCGCCTTCTCTCAGCTGGGGAGCGTGTCGTACACCGATAAGCTGATGAATCTCAATCCACAGCACCTCAGCTATTACACCTTCCCGGCCGGGATCGTGCTGAAGCTGCCCGACCCCGCCGAGGATGTCAGCGACGCCCTGCCCCCGTGGAAGCAGGTGGCGGGATGAGCAACCCGAATCAGGCGCGCCGCGTTTCGGCGCAGATATTTTTCCAGGGAGTGGACATCACCGGCAGCATGCGCCCCTATCTCCTGTCGGCCACCTATACCGACAGGGAAGAGGACGGAACGGATGACCTGCAGCTGAAGCTTCAGGACCGCGACGACGTATGGCTGAAAAAGTGGCTGACCGACGTCATCGACGCGGCGGCCTCAGCAGGGAGCCTTTCCGCGTCTGCCAAGAGCGAGGCGGCGAGTACGGCCAAGTCCTACAAGGTCACGGCCAAAAGCGGCCTGAACGTCCGCTCCGGCCCCAGTACGAGCTACGGCAAGTACGGCGCGCTGGTCTGCGGCGCAGAGGTACAGGTCGAGAGCATCGAAAACGGCTGGGCGAAGGTCAGCTACAACGGTAAGACCGCCTATGTCAGCGCATCGTACATCAAGGAATCGGACGGCGGGGGCGGCGACGCTTCCGCCTCCGCTTCCTCGTCCGCCTCCGGCGCGGGCTTCAAGATCAGCGCCGTGTTTGTCCGGGAGAACTGGACGGGCGGCGGCAAGGACAAGGTGCTGGACTGCGGACAGTTTGAGTTGGACAGCGTTGACGCCTCCGGCCCGCCGAACACCATCACCATCAAGGCGACGGCGCTGCCGTATAGCGTGCAGATCCGACAGACGGAGAAATCCAAGGCATGGGAGTCCTACACGCTCTCCGGCATCGCCAACGAAATGGCATCAGTCAGCGGAATGGCTTGTATGTTCCTCGCAACGAAAGACCCATCCTATTCCCGCGTGGAGCAACGCAAACAGAGCGACATCGCCTTTCTTTCCAAACTGTGCCATGAAGCGGGTATTTCGCTGAAAGCCACCAACAACCTGATCGTGCTTTTCGACCAGGAAGACTATGAGAAGAAAAACCCCGTGCTGACCATCGCCCGCGGCAGCGGCAGTTACACCAAGCACAAGCTGAACGCAGGAACGGCCGGCACGCAGTACGCTTCCTGCCGCGTCAGCTACACCGACCCGGGAACGGGCAAGTGCATCGAGGCCACCGTCAAGGTCGAGGACTACAACGACAAGGCCAAGAACAATCAGCAGCTGGAGATCACCGCGAAAGTGGCGAGCGTGGCCGAGGCCAAGACCAAGGCCGAAAAGTATCTGCGGCTGCACAACAAGTACGCAAAGACCGCCACCTTTACGCTGCCCGGAAACCCGGACATCGTGGCCGGCGTAACGGCCATGCTCACCGGCTGGGGCGCGTGGGACGGGAAATACATAGTCGAGCAGGCCGCGCATTCGGTCGGCTCGTCCGGCTACACCACGCAGGTCAAGCTGCGCAAGACATTGGAGGGGTACTGATGGGCGAACAACAGAATATCCTTTCGGGGCTTGTCCAGACCGGCACGGTAACGGCCATTGACAGCGCAAAGCGCAAAGCCCGCGTCAAATTCAAGGACACGGGCATCATTTCGGGCTGGCTCTATGTACTCCAGCATTACGGAGCGGATTTTTACATTGAGCCGGACGCGAAGCACACACATGAGATCACGGACACCTTCACGGGCGGCGGCTCGGCCGGCGAATACCCTGCGCACGATCATCTGCCCGGCTCGCACCTGACCTACTGGATGCCGAAGGTGAACGATCGCGTCCTCTGCCTGTATCTGCCGATATTCAACGGGGACGGTATTGTGTTAGGAGGGTTTTGATTATGGGAATGGTCGGCTGTCTGGGCGATATCGTATTCACGGTGTCTGACCGCACCATCAAAACGATTGACAATGTAACCTGGTCGGGTTCGGCGCGGTACGCCACCCACCAGCGGCACGGCACACACGCCCTCACGGAGTTCACCGGCCTTGATCCCGATAAGATGTCTTTCGACATCGTACTCTCCGCTTACCTGGGCGTCGACCCCATCACGGAGGTCGTGAAGCTGTGGAACTATGAGCGCAGCGGCATCGCCGTTCCGCTGGTGATCGGCAACAAGGGCTACGGCAAATACCGCTGGTCCGTGCTCGACCACAAGATGAAAATGAAGACCTACGACGGGCGTGGCAACGTCACCAGCGCCACCGTGACCGTCAATCTGCAAGAGTATCTGAGGAGGTGAAGCTGCCATGAGCTACAAGGTGACTGCGGCGGACATCGGCGCGGTGCAGCTCAACGAGACTGATACCGTCCGCTCCGTCTTGCAGAATATTGCGATCATCCTTTCCACGCGGCAGGGTACCTGCCCGCTGTATCGCGGCTTTGGCCTGCCGCAGAAGTTTGTGGATAAGCCCATGCCCGTGGCAATGCCTATGATGTATTCCGAGGTCAAGGAGGCCGTCGAGGAGTATGAGCCACGCGCCGAGGTGGTGAACGTGACCTTCGAGGTCAACGAAGCCGCCCCGGGCAGGCTGATCCCTACCGTGGAGGTGAACATCATCAATGAGTGAGAGAAATACGGAATATCAGTTCGTTTCCACCGACACCGAAACGGTGGAGGCGCTTCTGATCTCCATTTACGAAAAAATCACCGGCGTCAGCGTGAAGCCCGCCAGCCCTGAAAAGCTGTTTATTCAGTTCGTGGCCGCCGTGGTGATCCAGGAGCGCGGGCTGAACAATTACACCGGCAATCAGAACATTCCCAGCCGCGCCGAGGGCGAAAACCTGGACGCGCTGGCCGAGCTGTTCTACGTCACGCAGCGTCCGGCGGCACAGGCGGCGGTCTGCACCGAGCGCTTCCATATCTCCGAGGCACAGACCACGGCGATTCTCATTCCGGCGGGTACGCGCGTCACCGATGCCAGCGGAACGCTGACATGGGAGACGGTCGCGGACGCCTATGTGTCCATCGGCGCGACCTATGCCGACGTGCAGATCCGCTGCCAGACCGCCGGAGCGGTCGGCAACGGCTACGCGGAAGGACAGATCAACACCTTCGTTGACCTGTTCGACTACTGTGAGAGCTGCGAAAACCTCACCGCCAGCGACGACGGTGCGGACGAGGCCACCGACGATGAATTCTACGAGTTGATGCGCGCCAGTCAGGACGCTTACAGCTGCGCCGGAGCCAAAGGCGGGTATATCTACTTTGCCAAGCAGGTCAGTACCGAGATCGCCGACGTGGTGGCGAACAGCCCCAGCGACGGAGCGGTGGATCTGTACGTCCTCATGGACGACGGCACCATCGCCACAACGGAGATCAAGAACGCCGTCCTCGCCGCCTGCAACGATGACACGGTGCGGCCGCTGACGGATAAGGTCTCCGTCAAGGACCCGCAGAAGGTGAGCTATAACATCACCTTCACCTACTATGTGCCGAAGGACAGCGCCCTCAGCTCCACGGAGATCAAGGCTGCGGTGGACGAGGCCGTGACCGAATTCGTATCGTGGCAATGCGGGAAGCTGGGGCGCGACATCAACCCCTCCGTGCTGATCGGGAAGCTCATGCAGACCGGCATCAAGCGCGTGGCGCTGACCAGCCCGGTCTTTACCACGCTGCGAGACGGCTCCGACGACACGACGCCGCAGGTCGCGGCGGTCGGCACCATCACCGCCACGAACGGGGGCTACGAGGATGAATAATGCGCACGGCATCACGAAGGAGAATCTGCTGGCGTCGCTGCCGGCAGTCCTGGCCAACGATGACAATATGGCGGCGCTGGCTGCTGCCGTCGCCGAGGTGCTGGCCAACCGCGTAGACGAGATTGGGCGCGTGGATATCTACTCGCAGATCGACCAGCTCCCGAACGAGCTGCTGGATATTCTGGCGTATGACTTCAAGGTGGACTGGTGGGATGCCAACTACACCCTGGAGGAAAAGCGCCGGACGCTGAAGGACTCGTGGAACGTCCACCGGAGGCTCGGCACAAAGGCGGCGGTCGTGCTGGCTATCTCTGCCATCTATCCCGATACGCAGGTCAGCGAATGGTGGGAATACGGCGGAAAGCCGTACCACTTCAAGCTGCTGATCGACGCCACCTATGAGGATGTTGACCCCGACCGGCACCAGCGCGTGATCGACCGCGTTGCCTTTTATAAAAATCTGCGGTCGGTGCTTGACGAGGTGGAATACTACGACGCCGGAGGTCTGGCAACAGAGTATTTCGGCGCGGCCTGCATCGGCTGCGAGCTGGTCGACAGCGCAACCGCCATTCGATACTAAAACGGAGGTGTCCTACTATGGCAACATGGAACGGCGTCATCACCAACGCCGGCAACAGCCTGCTCAATGAGTGGGTGAATGAAAAGGCCCTGAACTTCGACAGCGCAGCTGCAGGTCAGGGTACCGTCGCGGCGGCGGCAATGATGGCACAGACCGCCCTTGTCAGTCAGAAGCAGACGGCAAGCCTGCTGGGAGGCGAAAAGGTATCTTCCGGTATTCGCCTGAAGCTCCGCATCGCCGCGCCGAACACGGCCTATACGCTCAATCAGTACGGCGTGTGGGCCAGCGTGGAGGGCGGCAGCTCCACCATGATTACCCTGTTCCAGCTGGAGCAGGGCATTCCCATCCCCAGTAAGACGGAATCGCCGGATTTCGTCTATACCTTCTATGCGCTGATCTCCTGCTCAAACACCGGCACCTGGACGGTGACGGTCGATACCAGCGCCTGTGTCACACAGAGCGATATGTCCACCGCCATCGCCAAGGCGGTAGAGACCAAGCAGGACAAGATCACGGTCAAGGGCCTGCTGCTGGGCGATGGGAACGGGAATATCTCTGCGGCAGTCGCCGGAAAAGACTATGGCTATCCACTTGCAACAGGCTCAGGAGCGCCAACAGCCACGACCGCGGGTGCCGCAGGGCAGCACTACTACGACAGCTCTACGGGCAAGGAATACGTCTGCAGCGGCAAGGACGGCAGCGGCAATTATCAATGGACGCTCTCCGGTGCCAGCGACGCAGCCGACCTGACCTACAACGGCGAATCGCTCGCCACCTTCCTTGACGGTGTTTCCGATGACCTCGACACGCTCTCCAAGGAACTGGACGGCAGCAAGCCGCTCACCGGCACGACCGACCCGACCTCCAGCACACAGGGCGCTGTCGGTCAGACGTATCTGAACACCGACACCATGCAGACCTTTTACTGCACGGCCGCCGACGATGAGACTGGCACCTATACCTGGGAGAAGCCCAAGGGAGGCGGCGTGGCTCCGCAGCTGGAGGTCAGCGTCACCACCGGCTCGGCTGTCACCTGCACGGACGGCGAGACCACGCTGACCGGCACCAGCGTTGACGGCAAATGCACCTTCGATCTTCCTGGCTACGGTACATGGTCGCTTTATGCCACGCTGAACGGCCAGACCACCGCTACCGAGACCGTGACCGTGGATCAGGTCAAGCAGTACGCGGTGACGCTGAGCTACTTCGCCGCCACGCTGACCGTGACGGCGGAATCCGGTGCGGTCGTAACCGCCACGCTTGGCACAAAGAAATACACCGGCACCTGCGGCAGCAACGGGAAGTGTGCGCTGACCGTCAACTATGCCGGTACCTACTCCGTAACGGCCACCAAGAATAACGTCTCCTCGTCCACGGTGTCTGCTGTGGTGTCAGCCTCCGGCGGCAGCTACACCGCCACGGTGAAGTTCTGCACTCTCACCGTGACCATTGACAGCGGCTCTACCGTCAAGGCGGTCAACGGCTCCACCACGCTCACGGCTACCAGTACCGGGACAGCAAAGTTCTATTTGCCGAACACCGGCACCTGGAGCATCACCGCTACGCTGAACGGCGAGACAGCCACCAGCAGCATCGCTTGCAGTTCCTATACCGACTATACGCTGGAGCTGTCCTATGTAAAGGTCTTCGGCGTGTGCTGGAACTACGGCGCGCAGTCTACGACCCTGAGCCGTCTGACTAAGACCAGCGACCCGAACGGGCTGGTCAATGTCAACATTACCACAGAGCCTTCTCCCGCGCTCGGCACCGGCGCCGGCAGCTCCCCGTTCGACAGCTACCTTCCCTGGAGTGGCATGGAGGAGTACAACATCATCAACAATGCGGTCAGCTATAAAAAGGGCGCGTCCGGATTTTCCAGAAGCAGCTATGATACCGCCGTTTATATTCCGGAATATTACTTCCGAATCGTTGATGATGCCACCAACAAAAAGCGGTACTTCTACATCGCGGACAAGGCCAAAAGCGGCTTTACCAAGCATCCCGGCTCCGGCAAGTATGTCGGCCGCTATAATACGATCTCCGGCTATTACTCCAAAACCGGCTCGAAGCCGCTGGCCAATATAACGCGCGCAACGGCCCGCACCAACTCCAAAAACAAGGGCAGCAAGTGGGGGCAATACGACTTCGCTTCGTGGTGTGCGGTTTGGCTTTTGTACCTGGTGGAATTTGCCGACTGGAACAGCCAGAGCGTCATCGGCATAGGCATCTGCGGCAGCAGCTCTATGGCGAATACCGGCGGCACGGACAGCATGAACTACCATACCGGCACAGCGGCCTCTTCCCGGACAACGGCCGGCGCCGTTCAGTACCGCAATATCGAAAATCCGTGGGGCAACATCTGGGAGTGGATCGACGGCGTCAACTTCTCCGATGGCACCGTTTATGTCTGCACCACCCCGGCAAACTATGCCGACGATACAACAAGCGGCTATACGAACGCAGGAACGAAGACGCAAAGCGACGGCTGGATCAAAGCCATCGGAATTTCCAGTACGGCGCCGTGGGCCTTCTTCCCGACCGAGGTCGGCGGCAGCGAGACAACCTACATTCCTGACTACGCCTGCTACAACTCGGGCTGGCGTGTGCTCCATGTGGGCGGCTACTACGGTGACACTACTGGGTCTGTCGGCCTGTTCCTTTTCTACGCGGACTACGCCTCGTCGAACTCGGACTCCAGCGTCGGCGCGCGACTCCTTTTCCACCCCTAATGGGGGACCGGGGGCCGCAGCCCCCGGGGCTTTCCCGTCTGCACCAGCTGACGGTAAAAGCGCAAGCCAAAAGCTGAATGGGGTACGGGGCGAAGCCCCGTCGACACGATTTTTGAAAATAACGTATTTTGTTATTTTCTCCCGTTTTTTCGTATGCGCGGCAAGCCGACGGTATAATAGTCACCGGGACTGTCTGCGCCATGCGCCGGGGGCTTGATCTCTACGCCAACTACAACTCAGGCTGGCGTGTGCTCAATGTGGGCGGCAACTACAGTAACACTACTGGGAATGTCGGCCTGTTCAATTTCAACGCGAACAACACCTCGTCGAACTCGAACTCCAACGTCGGCGCGCGACTACTTGTTTTTTCTCTGATTGGCGCAGGCTTTTCCTCACCGCTTGGTGAAAATATTGCCGCATAGGACGGGGTTTAGTAGGCCATGGCTCGAACGATCTCGCAGGCAAACAAGGACGGAGGAAAATCCTATGCCTAAAAGGGTTGGCTATCTCTATGACAAGATGGTTGACCGGAACTTCATTCGTGCTGTTATTCTGGAAGCAGCCAAAGGACGCCAAAGCCGGAAGGATATTGCCCGCATATTGGCGGATCTGGACGGGTACGTCGAAAAGACCTATGAGATCGTTGCAACAGAGAGCTTTGTTCCGTCGGAGCCACGGGTGCGCGAAATCTACGATGAGAGCAGCGAGAAGTTCCGCAAAATCAAGATGGTCCCGTTTTGGCCGGACGGCGTGATCCAATGGATGATGGTAACGGTCATGAAGCCGGTGCTCATGCGTGGAATGCACCCGTGGTCCTGCGCATCCATTCCCGGGCGCGGCGGGAAGCGAGTCCACAAGAAAATCAGCAGCGCACTTCGCAACGACCCCAAGGGAACGAAATATGCCGCAGAGCTGGATGTCGCGCAGTATTATCCCAGCATCTCCGGCAGGCGCCTGATTTGGGCGCTGGCCCGGAAGATCAAGGACAAGCGTTTCCTGCGGGCGGTCTACTCCATCATTGAGTCCTGCGGCGGCGGGCTGGCCATTGGCTATTACATCTGCCAATGGCTGGCGAACTTCTATTTGGAGCCGCTGGACAGGTACATCATGACGCTGCCGGGTGTGAAGTACATGACCCGCTACATGGACAATATCACCCTGCTGGGGCCGAACAAGAAGCAACTGCATAAGGCGCGAAAGATGATTGCCGCGTTTATGCAGCGGCAGCTCGGTCTGTCTATGAAAGCGAACTGGCAGATCTACCCCACGGCGAAGCGCATGGTGAGCGCGGTCGGCTACCGCTTCTCACGCACTCATATCATTCTGCGCAAGCGGAATTTTCTGCGCTTCACCCGGCAATGCCGCCGCGTCAAAAAGCGGCTCGATGCCGGGAAGCCCATCACGTTCGCTCAGGCCTCCGGGCTACTGAGCCGCGCGGGGCAGCTGAAGCATTGCAACAGCCAAAAAATCCGAGAAAAATACATCGACCCTATTGGGGTGCGAAATCTGAAGGAGGTCGTGCGAAATGAGAGTAAGAGGCGACAATGCACCCAGCAACGCCTTTACGCTGGAGGAGCAGCCTAAGAAGCCTGGCTTCTTCCTCGTCCGCTTTTACGAGAACGCGCAGGAATTTTCCGAAACACGCGACGGTCTCACCATTACCGGCTGGGAGTATGAGGATTCACTTAGTTAAAGATACCATTTGAAACAGCTCGCACTTTAGCTTAC
>ERZ809296.97-NODE-97-length-154290-cov-15.162272_pt1 | contig 154290 bp, 122 predicted proteins | sample MGYA00520511_ERZ809296 | MGnify/ENA primary metagenome ERZ809296 (study PRJEB31576, sample SAMEA3212662) | Homo sapiens | biome: human-gut; feature: human gut; material: fecal | place: Sweden | collected 2012 ... | reverse complement strand
TTTCATCTATTTTCCAAATAAAGTATATACTAAAACCAATGGTAGGAAGTAAGTCACGAATCAAACACAACCAGAAATTGAATAATACATTTCTTCCTGCTGCTGAACCATTCTCAATCCTTTGAACAAGTTTGCCCGTACCTATTTTCTGATATTCCGTATAATCGATTGTACTTATTTTTCTAAGTGACAAAAGCTTAAAATCCAGATAAATACCATGTTCCAACTTCTTTTCAGGGTAATTATCCAGATAATTCATACCGTAATTTACCAGCAAAATAAAGCCATATGTTGCAACTCCTGCAAATGCAAGTGTTCTATCAGCCAATCCATCAATAACCTTTTGGAAATAGTCAACCTTGTAATTAGCCATAAATGAATTAAATATACCTAGTCCAATGTAGACCAATACCCATATGCTGTTTTTCTTTAATATTTCTTTTATATAACGCATAACTGTACTCCTTTACATATTGTATTTCAAGCATCAGAGCAGTACAGTCAACGACTACTGGCAAGTTTCTTTTAACCTCAGCACAATCTGCCAACAGTTTACATCAACTGTACTGAGTAGTTATCTCGGATAATTTTCATATCGTTCTCATCTCTTCCTAAAAATTTTCTATTATTATATCATGCTAAGTTCCAATATTCTATCGTAATTCCGTCAAAAGAATATAAAACAAAGGGCATATTATCTTATCCCTCTGTCCTTTGTCTGCCTGCTGATACTGTTCCAGTTTTCAGCGGCTTCCCTTTGTAGTCGTGCAAGTTTATCCGACAGTTTTTCATCCTTATGCGTAGGTGTATCACACCGCATCCTTGTTCATTCCTCATTTCCATGCATTTACACATTTTTAGGACACTTGCAAAATTGGGGTCAGGCAGTGACCTGACCCCAAAACTACTTAAAATTTATGAGTTATCGCACCTCTTTAAGCAACAGTGATATTCTTACTTCTTAAAAATGCCTCTGGCGGTTTGCGATCTGTAATAATCTGTGCCTTTGCAAATTCCTCAAATGTCACTGAACTGATATTTCCAAACTTCGAATAATCGGCCAGTATGTAGGCCTTTTTTGCCTGCCCGATAGCAGTCTTTTTAACCATTGCTTCCTCGTAATCCGGTGTACTAAATCCAGCCTTTAGGCTGACACCATTTGTTCCGAAAAACGCTTTTGAAAAATGAAGTGTCTCCAGACTAAGAATCGCCTGATTGCCTACAACAGCCTCTGTAGTTGGCTTTAACTCACCGCCTATCAGGTAAACACGAAAACCTGCTGCTGCCAGCTTTTGTGCATGACTGACCGCATTTGTTACATACGTTGCACTTTTTTCTGTTATAAAATCAATCATGCAGCCTGTTGTTGTTCCTGCATCTAGATAGACAAAGTCATCTTTTGTAATCAATGCTGCTGCATAGCGGGCAATCAGCTGTTTTTCTTCTTTGTTGACACCTTTTTTCTGTGCAACAGATGGCTCTGCTGTTGTAATTCCAGCTTCAATCGCCACTGCACCTCCAAATACCTTATTTAACTTTCCGGCCTTGTCAAGCGCATTTAAATCGCGGCGAATTGTGGATTCGGAAATCTTTAGTTTTTCCTTGATCTCCGCCACTGTAACGCTGTTTTGCTCATCAAGCAGTTTCAAAATTAGTTCATATCGTTTTTCCGTAAGCATTATTTATTTTATGTCCTTCCCGTACTGGCTTAAATCTGTCTCAAGAATGATCTTTCTAATCGGCAAAATGCTTCCTGCTGATACTGAAAGCTCATCTACACCCATTGCCAAAAACTCCTTTGTCAGACTGGTATCAGCACCAAGCTCACCACAGATGCCTGCCCAGATGCCTGCTTTATGCGCATTCTCTACTACCATACGGATCATTGCAAGGATTGCCGGATGATGCGGATCAAAGAAACGATCAAGCTTTGGATTCTGTCTGTCTACAGCAAGTGTATACTGCGTCAGGTCGTTTGTTCCAATGCTAAAGAAATCAACTTCCTTTGCAAGCTCACCACTTACCATAACAGCTGCTGGTGTCTCAATCATAATACCCTGCTTAGGCTCTCCATAAGCAATACCCTGCTCATCAAGCTCTGCCTTTACTTCTTCTACAATTTCCTTAATCTTTCTTACTTCCCAAAGGCTTGTAATCATCGGATACATGATTGAAAGCTTTCCATATGCGCTTGCACGAAACAGTGCACGAAGCTGTGTCTTAAATACATCTGTCTGTGTCAGGCAGATACGGATCGCACGATAGCCAAGTGCAGGATTTTCTTCATGCTCCATATTAAAATAAGCACACTGCTTATCAGCACCAATATCAAGAGTTCTGATAATTACATTCTTTCCTGCCATTGTCTCAACGGCTGTCTTGTAAACCTTAAACTGCTCTTCCTCAGTCGGATAATCTTCCTTCTCCAGATATAAGAACTCACTTCTGAAAAGGCCGATTCCGCCTGCATCATTCTGAATGACTGCCGCAAGATCCTTGATGTTTCCAATATTTGCATAAAGCATAATCTTCTTGCCGTCAATTGTCTTATTTTCTTTTCCCTTTAACTGCTGCAAAAGCGCCTTTTTCTCCTCATCAGCGCGCTTCTTTTCCTGCATCAGTGCCATAGTTTCTTCGTCTGGATCAACATAAATTGTGCCATCACTTCCATCCACAACAGCCATCACACCATCTGTCGTTTCATCAAGTGGAATATCAGTTCCAATCAATGCCGGGATTGCCATGGTTCTTGCTAAAATTGCAGTATGTGAATTTGTTGAGCCATGTACAGTAACAAAAGAAAGCACCTTATCCTTGTCAAGCTGTACCGTCTCTGACGGTGCCAGATCATCTGCCAAAATGATAACAGGCTCATCCATTGTCACGCCTGTCTTTCCTGCACCAGAAAGATTATTTAATACTCGTTCTGAAATATCCTTTACGTCTGCTGCACGGCCTCTCATATAATCGTCATCCATAGCTGCAAACATCTGAGAGAAATTGTCACCAGTTGCTGCTACTGCATACTCAGCATTTACCTGCTGGGTACGAATAATATTTTCAACTGACTCATTATAATCGTCATCTTCAAGCATCATCTGATGAATCTCGAAAATAGCTGCATTCGCCTCTCCGACTTCTCTGCATGCCTTATCATACAGCTCGCCAAGCTGCTCTATGGAAGCCTCTCTTGCTGCCTGATAACGTGCCCACTCACCGTCAGAATCTTCTGTTTTCACGCGCTTTACCTGCTGCTCACTCTTTTTATATACGGCTGTTTTCCGATCGCAATACCGCCAAATACACTTTTTCCGTGATAAACTTTCATAAAATCCACCTTTCTGTGACCATATGCACAGCAGGCGGACTGCCGAATTTCGGTGTCCGCCCTTTTATTTTCTTATTTGATAACGTTACAGAGTTGTCTTGAAGAAATTCTCCATTGCCTGTGCTGCTGCTTCCTCATCGCTTCCCTCTACGGTAACGGTAACAGTCTGTCCCTGCTTTACAGCAAGTCCCATGATACCAAATACACGCTTGCAGTCTGCTGACTTTCCTTCCTTATTCAGCTTAATAGCACTCTCAAATGCCTTTGCTGCCTTTACCAGTTCTCCTGCCGGACGAGCATGGATTCCTTCTGGATCTGTAATAGTGTAAGTAAACTCTTTCATTTTGTTCTCCTTTATCCTCTTTGATTTTATTATAAGGGCAAGCTGCCCCTTTTTCTTTTCAGGTTTTTAGTTATCAATTTTTTAATTGACGCATTTTATGCTTCTCTTGGCTTCTTTAACACACCTAATAAAACAGTAGAAATAACCGTTCCAATCACAAGTGCCAGTAAATACATAATTGCATTTCCTACTACAGGAAATACGAAAATACCGCCGTGCGGTGCCATAAGTGTACATTTAAACAGCATACTAAGTGCACCTGCAACTCCAGAACCAATCACACATGCAGGAATTACATGAAGCGGGTCAGCTGCTGCAAATGGAATTGCACCTTCTGTGATGAATGCCAGACCCATGATAAAGTTTGTCGGACCTGCATCTCTTTCTTCCTTTGTGAAACGATTCTTAAACAAAATCGTTGACAGTGCAATTGCACATGGAGGAACCATACCGCCAATCATAACAGCTGCCATAACATCATAATTTCCAGAAGCGATTGCTGCGGTTCCAAATACATATGCTGCTTTGTTGAACGGACCTCCCATATCAATTGCCATCATACCTGCAAGAACAAATCCTAATAATAGCTTACTCGAACCGCCCATACTTGTCAAGCCATTATTTAATGCAGTATTTACTGCACCCATAACAGGCTCTACTACAAAGTTCATAAGAAGTCCCATTGCTAAAATTCCAACTACTGGATAGATCAAAACTGGTGTGATTTTTTCAAGTGCATCCGGCAGCTTGTCACAAACTTTTTTTAGTCCAAGGATGATATAGCCAGCTGCAAAACCTGCGACAAGTGCACCTAAAAATCCTGATTTTCCACTATATGCAATCATTCCGCCGACAAAGCCAAGCGCCAGTCCAGGACGGTCTGCAATTGCCATTGCGATAAAGCCGGCCAATACTGGAAGCATAAAGGAAAATGCCGTGCTTCCGATACTTTTTAACATTGCTGCAACAGGTGTAATGCTTCCAAATGCAGAACGCTCCTCTGCTGACAGTGATGCCATATCAACGCCAAAACCATCAATTAAAAATGCAAGTGCGATCAAAATTCCTCCGCCTACAACGAAAGGAAGCATATGAGAAACACCGTTCATCAGCTGCATATAAATTCTATGACCAACGCTTCCGCCGCTCTTTGCTGATGTGCTTGAAGAAGACTCGCCTGCACCAGATGCACGATACACCAAAACATCACCTGACATAGCACGGTTTAACAATTCCTCTGCCTTGCTGATTCCATCAGATACCTGACACTCAATCACCTTTTTTCCATTGAAGCGCTCCATCGGAACCTTTGCATCTGCTGCCACGATAATGCAGTCAGCTTCATCAATCTCAGCCTGTGTCAGCACATTTTTTGCACCGCCTGAACCGCGTGTTTCAATTTTGATGCGGCATCCAAGCTTCTTTGCTGCCTTCTCTAAACCTTCTGCTGCCATATAGGTATGAGCAATTCCTGTTGGACATGAGGTAACTGCCAAAATCTTCTTAACTGGCTCAGCCTTATTTTCAGATGGCTCGTCTAAGATGCTTGTCTGCTCAAGACGCTCATTAATGCTTGCTTTTTCTTCATCAGCCTGATCAATAATTCTTAAAAATTCTTCAACACTTGATGCATTTCTAAGATTTTCTGTAAACTCCTCATCCATCAGCATAACAGACAGCTTACTTAACACATCCAAATGCACATTGTCCTTTGTGTTTGGCGCTGCAATCAAAAACAGCAGTGTAACAGGCTCACCGTCAAGTGAATCAAAATCTACTCCATTTTTGATGACCATTGCTGCCAGACCTGGTCTGCTGACTGCATCACACTTTCCATGTGGAATAGCAATTCCTTCTCCAATTCCTGTGGTGCTTTCTTCTTCTCTCGCATAAACTTGACTGCGATATGCTTCTTCGTCATTGATTTTTCCGCTCTTTGTCATCAGTGCTACTGCCTGATCAAGTGCTTCACTCTTTGTCTTTGGTGATGACGTAAGCGATACGCTTCGTGCATCGAGCAAATCTGTGATTCTCATATATCAAACCTTGCCTTTCCTTTTTTATTTGCACTCATTAACCTGAACCTGATTGTAAACCTTTTCAATCATTTCATTATCTGCCAGATATTCTGAAAATGCACTTGCACTTCCGCAGGCAACACCCATACGAAATGCTTCCTTATAATCATGTGATTTCATCCAGCCTGCCAAAAAGCCTGCAACCATAGAATCACCTGCACCGACACCATTTATCAGTGTGCCTTTTGGTGCCTCTGCCATAAACACGCTTTTATCTTCGCTTACAAGAACAGCACCCTCTCCAGCCATTGAAATCAGTACATTTCTCGCACCTTTTTCCTGAAGCTTCTTTGCATAGGGAACTACAGATTCCTTCGTTGAAAGATTGACACCGAAAATCTCACCAAGCTCATGATTATTTGGCTTAATTACAAATGGATGATATTCTAGCACATTAACAAGCAAATCCTTTGTTGCATCTACTGCAAGCAAAATTTTCTTTCCTTCCATGCGTGCTGCAATATTTCTGTACATGTCATCTGGCATTGATGCAGGAATGCTTCCGGCAAGCACAAGTACGTCACCTTCCTTTAAGACATCAAGACGCTCAAGAAGCTCTTTTGTCTTCTCATCGCTGATGGCAGGTCCCATACCGTTGATCTCAGTTCCTTCTACATTCTGAAGCTTCAAATTGATGCGCGCACATCCATTTTCCATCTGAATAAAATCTGTATGGATGCCCTGTACCTGAAGCTGACGCTTAATCTCTTCTCCAGTAAAGCCTGCACAAAAACCAAGCGCCGTACTCTCAATACCAATATGATTTAATAAGATTGAGACATTAATTCCCTTTCCGCCAGGAAGCAGCTGTTCTGACTCGGTACGATTTGTTTTACCAAGCTCAAATCCCGGTACAGAAACGATATAGTCCAATGACGGATTGAATGTTACTGTATAAATCATGACGTTTCCTCCTATTCCAAACGATTGCTTTACACTTCTTATAGTGTGATTATACAATCATTATCGCTCAAAATCAATCAATATAGTGCACGAATATGACTGATTATTTTGGTATATCCTGCACAAGTTTGATTGATTTGTGATTATTTGGTTGTTTTTGGTTGATTTTAGTCATTTTTTCTTCATTTTCCTTCGTAACTTTTGTTTTAAAATGCTCAAAAAAATACTGATACAAAAAAGCAATACGCCTCACTGTATCAGTATCTTTTTCTTTTTTATTTTTATTCTTTGTTTTCTTCTAACATAGTCAGACATGCAGTCGTCTTGATAACTCTGACAAAAACGTCTTTCCTTGAAAAATGATTTTTGCAATAAGAAGCAGCACACCAATGCCTGTTGTCACTGTCACAAGCATTGTGTTATGCATAACTCCAACACAGACAAGTATTACAACAAGAACTGTTGCCATAATAGTCAGCAAAAAATAAATTCCATAATCTGTCTGGTGCTTTCTGTCCACAAATCCAAGAATAAAATATAATAAATTCATGCCAACTACTGTAAGCGGAAGAACAATCTGTACGCTCCAGCCCTTCCAGCCAGTATACCAGTCATACGCTATACATAAAATCATGCCTATGATCACTTCATACATGACCATTTTGCGAATATTTTTCCACTTTCGCTGTCCGACAATCAAAAGTGCATAGCCTCCTGCCACACCTATTACGACGAGAAAAAATATCGGCTGCCATGTGCGGTCTGATAATACCATCATTCTGTCGACCATACCTGCCACAATAACTGCTGCGAGTGCTGCAAACGTTACGATTTTCATAAAAATGAAATCTGCCTGTTTTTTTTGTGTCACAGGAAATACATCAAAGTCTTCCTTTATAGAGGAATCTTCCGTACCTTCATCTATAATTCGCTTTTTACACAGCGGACAATATACACGCTCTCCAGAAAATGTAAGACCGCATTTCTGACATCGAATCGTTTTTCGCTTTTTATCAGTATCCATCATCAGTCTTCCTTTCCCGAATAATTCGTGTTGATAATCATATCTGAATCAAACTCGGCCAATCTGCGAAAGAATGCACGCTCCGTGTCCTTTGGACTTGAACTTCCTGCGCATGTTACCATCATATGATCTTCATATGAACACATGCAAATTTGTCTTCCGGCACATCCAATAAAAAAATCAAACTGACAGACATATGGTGCCAATGCCTTTGGCATTGTAATTCGCCCAATATTTGAAAAATACATTGTCTGACGCGCTCCTGCAATCAGACCAGACAATTCCATTCCAATATCCTTAAAAATTAGTGGGATTGCTCTTGCTGCCATATGCTTTTCCAGACTAACCTGACCGGCAATCATTTTTTCAAGCTTTTCCTTTGTCAGTTCTCTTCTGAAATTTTCTGCAACTGCAGCTATAACGTCTTCTAATGTTTCTCCCTGCTTTTTTCGATCATAAGTAACTGCAATCAGTCCAAAGAAATTTCGCACCGTCGCTGACGGAAAATAACTTCTAAGATTAACAGGAACCATTATTCGCACTGCTTTCTTCCTGTCTCTTGGTTCCATTGCATCATAGATGGACAAAATCAAAAGCGACACCAAAAAGACTGTCACTGTCGTATGATACTGTTTTGCTGCCGCAATGATCTGTCTTGTTGAAACCTCTGCCTCTGTAACCTGTTGGAAAAAGTCAGGTGTCGACGGCTCATGGAAATGAAAAATCGGCACAGTCTTTTCACCTAAGAAGGACATACTTGAATTTTTCTCTTCCTTGTTATAATACTGACTGAAGCTGTCCGAATCCTTTTCTCGAAATGTACTTTCTATACCAAGTGACAAATCTTCATGCGCAAGCACTGGATGAACAATCTTCAAATAATTGACTACCAGCGTTTTCAAAAACATAAGCGCGCCTGTCGCATCTGCCATAGCATGGAATACCTCAAAATTGATCCTGCACTTATAATAAGAAATATCGATCAGCAAATGATGCTCGTTCTTATCATAAAGACGGCTGCATACATTTTGATCTTCCTCATGCACAATCGGCATCTCTCCTGATTCCTCAAGATAATACCAAAACATGCCATGACGGATGATGTTTGTAAAAATAGGAAACTCCTCCAACGCCTGCTCCGCTGCCTGCTGCAGCGCTTTCTTTTGAACAGGCTCTGTCAGCTGACAGGCAAAGCGAAATACACGGCTGTCTTTTTTATTCGCCAATGCCGGAAATACCTTTGCCGCATTGTCCAACCGGCTCCATCCCGGCCGTTTTGTATTTTTCACTTATCCCTCGCCTCACTTTTCTCTTTACTTATTTTTGTCAGAAGGCACTTCGTTTTCTGTCAAAGCATCTATTTTGACTACTTCGTCTTCCGATTGTCCTCGTTTTCCAATGAAGCCTTCAATTGCCTCATAAATTTCCTTTGCACCTGCAAAAATCGGCGGAAGAAGCATCATTCCATGAATGCCATCTAGCACACGAACACTCTTTACGCTGCAGCCGGCTTCGCGCATTTTTTCACCTAATGCTTCACCTTCGTCACGAAGCGGATCATACTCCATCGTAACCAAAAGCGTATCAGGCAGATTTGAAAAGTCATGATGCTGAAGCGGTGCAAAGTATGGATTTTTCTCATCTTCCTTGCTGCTTCGATAAAGCTCCATGTACTCGCACATCAATGCACGTGTAAGTAAATAGTCATATCCATTTTCTTCAACTGATGGATATGGATTATCGTCACCATATGAACCATAAGCTACAGGATAAATCAGTACCTGTCTTTTTGGCATCAGCCCTCCACGATCTCTTGCCATCATACCAAGTTCCGCACAGATCTCACCGCCGGCGCTGTCGCCCATGATAACAATATCTTCCTGCTTTGCTTGATACCAATCTTCGCAATGCGCAAGAACTGCCTGCATCGCCTCATAGCAATCCTCTAATCCCTGCGGAAAACGGTGCTCTGGCGCCAAACGATAATTAACAGAAACAACCTTATAGCCAGTGCGCTCAGATAGATTTGCGCAGACATTTCCGTAGCTTTCAAAATCACCTGTCACAAAGCCGCCACCATGAAAAAATAAAATAAGCGGTGCCACTTTTCCGTCATAGCTGTAGGTACGAAGCAAGATATCACGCCCCTCAAGATGGAGAATGCGATCCATCGTATTGCAGCTTCTTCCCTTGTAATACGGATACATTTTTTCTTTTTTACGGCTCTTCTCGTAGTCTTTTGTCATATCCCCCTGATGACGTGACATTGTTCGAATTGCGGCTCTTAAAACTTTATTCATAAATGGCTGTATTCCTTTCTGTGGTATGCAGTCACAAAAAACATTATAACTTGCACAGTGTAAAGTGTGCCTCGCCTTCGCGGTCAATTTCCATCAATATATATGTGTGGGCAAAACCATCCTGACGCGGCAGAGTTAAACTTCCTGGATTTAAGATAGTGACATCCCTTCCCTGATTGATAATCGGCACGTGAGTGTGACCATACATTGCGATGTCTGCTCCACGAAGAAGTGCTGCCTCTTTGAGTGTCTGGATTCCGAAATTTACCTGATAACGATGTCCATGTGTCAAAAAGACGCGGTACTTTCCAATTTCTATTAGCTTATCCTGCGCAAGATCAGATGAATAATCACAGTTTCCGCGCACAATATCAACAGGGCAGCCTGCTAAGCGTGCTATCTCATCCTGCTGTCCCTCTGAATCACCAAGATGAATCAATCTGTCTGGCTTTCCTGTTCTGGCTAACATCTCCTTAAAATAATTAAGTCTTCCATGTGTGTCACTGACAATCAGAATGCGCTCACTCATTATTGCTTTCCTCTTTTTGCAAAATTGCCTTCATGGCACGAAGTGCTTTTCCTCTATGGCTGATCTTGTTTTTCTCTTCTGCTGAAATCTCTGCCGTTGTCTTGCCAAGCTCTGGCACATACACAATCGGATCATAGCCAAAGCCACCGCAACCTGCCGGTGTCTTTGCGATTACACCCTCGATGGTTCCGCGTGTGACAGCGGTATGGCCATCTGGAAAGCTGGCTGCAATCACACACACAAAGCGTGCACTGCGGTCATTCCCTTCCACTCCATCAAGACGGTCAATGATAGACTGATTTTTGATATCATATGATGTGTCCTCACCCATATATCTGGCTGAATGTACACCTGGTTCTTTATTTAAATAATCAACCTCCAAACCAGAATCATCAGCCAGAATGATGCCATCAGTATATGGACGAAGCGCATTTGCCTTAATCAGAGCATTTTCCTCAAATGTGCTGCCATTCTCATCGATATCGACCTTGATGCCAGCATCCTTAAGAGACGTAATCTCATAGCCGCTTCCTTCCATAATCATGCGGATCTCTCGCATCTTTCCCTCATTTGTGGTTGCGAATAATATTTTTTTCATGGTGTTTTTTTTCCTTATTCTTTCTTACTGTTCTTTTGTGTATGCCTTCAAACATATGTTGCACTTATATTTGTCCTGCGCAGACTGCCAGCTTGTACCTTTCATGCTGATGTAGCCCTCGTTTCCACTCAGGTTTGCAATGACAGCGCCATCCTTGCTGGTGTACTCGACTGCTACAGGTCGCTCACTTCCTGGCGTGCGCACGTAGACGATCACTGCATATCGATCACCATCTGATAAAAGCACTGGCTTGTCCAATTTGACTGTGTAATATCCGGCATTTGAAAAACTGCCAGATGCCGCCTTTTTCTGGAATGTCAGATCAGCCTCTCCTGTCACCTTATTTACCACATAAACTTCATAGCTAGTGTCTGGTGCTGTGGCATAAAAACCAACAGCTTCAAGCACCTCGTCACCATTTGCAGTATAAAGATTGGCAAAATAAGCTTCCTCGTTTCCATAACCAAGCTGTCCAACCCATCCGCACTTATCTGACTGGTAAATTCGATCATAATTATCTGTATTTTCAATTTTTGTGTATGCTGCATTATAGATGCCGACATTGGAATCATAATAAGACACCCAGAAATATCCGCCGTCACCAAAGCCAGTTCCCCAGCTGTTCATGCAAAGCCATGCACCATTTCCCTCTGGCTGTGTACGAAAATTTGACGCGGCATAACCATCATCCCAACCAACAATCAGCGTATCATGATTTATTTTGTTCGTTCCTATATAACAGTATGCGTTCTGTGCATTGTTATAATATGAAGATTCGCTGTTTTCACCGCTGACCTCACAGTAAATAGATGTCTGGACACTTCCATACAGATAAACAGCCCGCTTAATTGCAGATTGATCTTTTGACGGAATAATTTGAATTTCCTGAACATGCTTGACTGCCCTTAATGATGTATCAGTTTTTCCATCACCGTATGGGTCATCTTCTTCACGCACAGGTCCTTTCCATGAAAGCAGATACGCCATTGCCATAGTGTACTCACCGCCCGTATCCTGTCCCCAGGTATATCCATTATTCAGACTCATGTGATCAACTGAAAAATTCCAGCTTTCCTCTGGAAGAAGTGCTGCCTCTAGTGCACCGACTGATGCAAATGCCCAGCATGTACCAAGCTTTCCCTGATTCATAACTGGCGCATCAAGACCATACAGCCTTGGGTCAAATGCTGAAGGAAGCTTAGAGGCTTCTGGACGGATATCAGTAAATCGAATTGTATTGGCTGATGCATCCCACTCGACCTCATAGTCAAGTCCCTTTGCTACTACATCTGCACTTAAATAGTAGGATCCTCCCTGAAAAACAAGTGCATTCGTGATCTTTTCCTTTTCACCATTGATTACGATCTCTTCTTTATTTTCCTCTGCCTCTATGCTTCGGTCATTGCGGTATGCCTTCAGTGTTTTGTGATCATAGATTCCTACATTGCAAAGAAAGACATCGCGAAGCGTATCCACCGGAATCATCAGTTGTCTATCATCTGCCATATATGGCTGTATATCATTCTTTGCCAAGCGCTTTCCATCCACGCTCAGACTGATTTCCTTTTGGTTTGTCTTTGCTGCAATCAGCTCATTCCACTCATCACAAACGCCTGCCTGCGTATAGCCGCTTCTAACTGTGCTTGTTGTCTGCCTTTGATACAGACAGACAACAGCCAACACTAACAGTGCAAGCGCTGCGGCAATATACCACTGTTTATATTTCACTCGTTCTTTGTTCCCTTCTCGGCGGCTTCGGGCCGATGTACTGATAATAGTAGGTCTTAATCATTCCGTTGTAAATTTTACGGTTCTTGTCCGCTTTCTTGCCAATTGCATTCTGTGCATCCTCATAGGATGTGATTAAATACATAGACCATGTGTCCAGCTTGGCAAAACGATCACCTATTGTACGATACAGCTCTGGCAGATCTGCCTTCTCCTCAAGACGCTCGCCATATGGCGGATTCGTGATAATAAAGCCATACTTTCCAGGATGGGACAATGCGCTTACAGGGCGCTGCTGCAAATGAATCATATGATCAACACCAGCACGCTGTGCATTCTCTCTTGCCATGCGCACAGCAGACGGATCAATATCGTATCCCTGAATATCTGTCTTTACAGACAAATCTACAAGATCATTTGCCTCGTCCATCGCATCATACCAGGTTTTCTTTGGAATCAAATTTTTCCAGCTTTCAGATAAGAAGCTTCTATTCATGCCTGGTGCCATATTCGCTGCCATCATAGCAGCTTCAATTGCAAAGGTGCCGCTTCCGCAGAATGGATCAACAAGAATACGATCCTTCTTCCACGGTGTCAGCATAATCAATGCACTTGCAAGTGTCTCACTGATTGGTGCCTTTGTTGTACTCTGACGATATCCTCTCTTATGAAGACTCTCTCCTGTTGAATCAATGCCGACAGTAAACTCGTCCTTCATGGCAAATACTCGTACCGGATAAGATGCACCTGTCTCTGGAATTACCTCGGTATGGTAAGCAGACTTTAAACGCTCAACAATTGCCTTTTTCATGATTGACTGAATATCTGATGATGAATAAAGCTTACTCTTTACCGTAGATGCCTTTGTCACCCACACCTTGCCGTCCTTTGGAATCCACTCTTCCCATGGCAGTGCCTTTGTGCACTCAAACAGTTCATCAAAAGTGCGCGCAGTAAAGCTTCCTGCCTTTAACAGGATACGCTCTGCACTGCGAAGAAATACATTGGCACGGCAGAGCGCCTCCATATCTCCGATAAAAGTTACTCGTCCATCCTCTGTTTTGCTGATATCGTAGCCGAGATCATCAATCTCTCTTTTTAACACCGCCTCTAATCCAAAGTGACACGGTGCAATTAATTCGTATGTTTTCATTTAGCCTCCAATTTTGTGTTTTTATATTTGTAAGCCAGACGTTTTTCCTGCAGCATTTATCATACAATAGCTACATAAGCTACATATTGCTGAAACGACGGTATGCCTGCAGCCCTCCATTTACGGAGAGCACATCATAGCCGTACTGGCTTAACTTTCTGCCTGCGAGAATACTGGTTGTACCCCACTCACAGTATAACACTAGAAGGCGGTTTCGGGGAAGTCTTTTCTTATAATCTTCTAAAAAATCATAGGGAATATTTACGGCACCCTCGATATGACCCTGCTCATACTCTTCTTTTGTGCGAAGATCGATCAGGTAGGCACCTGATCTTCTATAATCATCAAGTGTACTTGCTGCGATTAGTCTCATGAAAAGCACCTCCGAAAATTTCTTGTCTTTTCAGACTATGCTATACTTTATTCTATGCGTATGTTACTCAGAAGGTCTATGAAGGGCAGCATCATAAGTTGATGTTCACGGACATGGTTACGAAAAGCCCTTCGGTGATGGTTTCGTCGGCGCCCCTTGTTCCCGCAGCGCTGTTTCGGTAACGTTGACAACTCATTAATGTCTTGGTATAATTTAACAAAATTATCGGAACGGCGGTGATGACCATGAAATTTAAAATTGCAATCTGCGATGATGAGCAAAATCAAATTGACTATATGGCTTCGATTGTTGCATCGTGGAGTGCTCACGCAGGACATAATTGCGAGATACGCACGTTTGCATCTGCCGAAGCTTTTCTATTTGAATATGAAGAAGATAAGGCATTTGACATTCTTCTGCTTGATATTGAAATGGAAAATATGAACGGCATTGAACTTGCTAAGCGCATCCGCAAAGATCACAACCGTGCTGAAATCATTTTTATTACTTCGCATTTTGAGTTTGTCTGGGAAGGTTATGAAGTGGATGCGCTTCATTATCTGACGAAACCGCTCTCTGCTGAAAAACTCACGCAGGTTCTGAGCAAAGCCGCAGACAAACTTTCTGTCGAACCGCCGTCGGTGGTAATCTCTTGCGATGGTGAAACGCTCAAATTATATGAATCAGATATCCTCTATGCAGAAGCCTTTCTGCATTACATTGTCATTCACACAAAAGACAACGAGTACAAGATCAAGGAACCTATATCTGTGTTTGAAAATAAAGTAAGCGATGATTTCTATCGTATTCACCGTTCTTACCTAGTTTCGCTTAAATATATAACTCGAATTTCTCGTACATCCGTTACTATCGGAAACTCAACCCTTCCTCTTTCCAGAGGAAAGTACGACGATATCAACCGAGCATTTATCGAGCATAATTGAGAATCGAGGAAACTTATGAGAAAGAAAACATACTTAAAGCTGGTTGACTATCAGACGGAACAATCTGAAAAACACTTAAATGAAGTGCGAAGTATCCACAAGGAAATGAGAGGTTACAAGCATGATTTTCACCATCATCTTCAAACATTAAAAGGTCAACTTGAAGCTGGAGAAATTGAGCGTGCGCTTGCTTATATCGAGCAACTTGACACGCAACTAATGCAGGTGGATACTCTGTTGAAAACTGGTAATGTATCTCTTGATGCCATTTTATCTGCAAAGATCGCACAGGCAAAGGCAGAAGCTATTACGGTTACCGTGAAAGCCAATGTGCCAGATATCCTGACAATTTCAGATTTGGAATTGAGTATTGTCATTGGGAATCTGCTTGACAATGCGATTGAATCCTGCCGTACCGTCACAGGAGAACGATTTATTCGTATTTTTATTTCGATGAAAGGAACAATGCTTTATTTTTCTATGCTCAACACAGCAGGTCCAAAGAAGAAAAAGACAGGTTCTTTGTTTGCAACCCACAAGGACGGTGTTCACGGGTTCGGTTTGCGCCGTGCCGAAGCAATCCTTGAAGAACATGGCGGCTGGGTCAAGTACAACAGTGAAGACGGTGCTTTTACTTCGGAATTTTTGGTGCCAGCCATCGAGTAATTTGCAATTCATGCACAGACAAAAGCATTTGGTGCACAAATTTATAATCGTGCAACTTCGTATGTTAGCATATGTGTATAGATAGGAGGTACGCGAATATGAAAAAAACTAACAGAAGTTCGCACGATGAATTAAATCTCACCAATTATTCGGCAATGAAAAACATCCTATATTGCCTGAATAATACAGTCAAATGTCATTCTCCGCTTTTGTGTTTGTGTTCTTTAAAAATACTGATTGGCACGTTAATTCCAATTTTAACAACCATTCTGCCCAAAATAGTAATCGAGATGATTACTGCAAAACAAAGCGTATATAAATTGGCATCTGCCATTCTCAGCTTTATGGGCAGCCTTGCCATTCTATCTGGTGCTGACAAATTTCTGACTAAGTTGATTTATCATCAGAAATTCAGAATGAACACATTTTATCTCAAACATGCGGCACTGAAAGGATTGACAACTGACTATATCAACCAAGAAAATGGAATTTTTCGGAAGCTTCAAACAGAAAGTTTTGAGTGCTGTAACGGAAATTACTCTCCGCTTTCCAATATATATGAAATTTTGATAAAACTCTGTACCAGTTTTTTGGGATTATTTGTTTTTGGTTCTATGCTCATTCAGGTTCACTTGGGAATCATTATTTTTCTAATTATAATAACTGTAATCAGCTATTATTTAAATCAAAAAATCATTGCATGGACAGCTGCAAATAATAAGGAGCGGATTGGTTATCAGCAGCGACTCCACTATATTAACGATATTTCTGGTGATATTCGTTCTGCAAAAGATATTCGTCTATACAAAATAGCTGTATGGTTTTCCGATATTTACAACACCAATATGAAAGGAATTGCCGACTGGTACAAACGATTTACACGCAAACTTTTGGGTATTGCAGTATATGACAGTAGCTTAGCTTTCCTTCGTGAAAGTATTGTTTATTTCTATCTACTCTATCTTATCTGGAATGGTCAAATAACGGTTGCAGAATTTGTCATGTATTTAAGTGTTGTTACTAACTTCTCGTCATGGCTTAGCAATATTTTTTCAGATTTATCCTCGCTTAACCAGATAAATTTGAAAATCAATTATTTTCGTTCCTACCTTGAATACCCAGAAACATTTAATCGAAACAATGGCGTAACAAATCCGACGGAAGATTGTCCAAAAGAAATTGAACTCAAAAATGTGAGTTACCGATACGAAGGTGCAAATCACAATACATTACAAAATATCAACCTGAAAATAAATCCCGGTGAACATATCGCAATCGTGGGATTAAATGGTGCAGGCAAAACGACACTTGTTAAGCTGCTATGCGGTTTGATTGATCCGACAGAAGGACAAATATTCTATGATGGCATTGATATCCGCAAATACAATCGCACCGCATTTTATAGACTCTTTTCTGCTGTATTTCAACAATTCAGTATTCTGCCTGTGACCATTGCGGAAATTGTTTCCGAAACTACGCCAGAAAATATTGATTATAATAAAGTGAAACGCTGCTTAATTGTCGCAGGGTTATGGAATAAAATCGATCAACTGACCAATGGTGTAAACAGTCAATTTGGAAAAACAATATACGATGATGGTGTCGAATTTTCCGGCGGCGAAATTCAGAAATTGTTGCTCGCGCGTGCAATGTACAAAAATGCTCCTGTTATGCTTCTTGATGAACCTACAGCTGCCCTTGATCCCATTGCAGAAAGCACATTATATGGAAATTACAATCAAATAAGTTTTCAAAAAACGACTGTATTTGTTTCGCACCGACTGGCAAGCACAAGCTTTTGTGACCGCATCATCCTGATTGAAAACGGAAAAATCTGTGAGGAAGGCAGTCATAATGAACTGCTTAAGCAGAACGGAACGTATCGTATGCTTTTTGAGACACAAGCAAAATATTACAAAAATAATCTCGATAAAACGGAGGTGGCAGAATGAGCAAAATTGCGCTTACCAAAAGAGTTTCTATCACCATGCGCGGATTTTCAATCTTAAAGCAGTACTGTCCTGGGCTTGCACAGGGAAAGGCTGCGTATGAATTGATCAATTCCATCCAGCCCTTCATTTCCGTTTGGTTTACTGCTCAGATTGTAAACGAAATTTCATCACAAAGAAGATTCAATACAATTTTGCTTTTTATTCTAGGTGCAACGTTACTCAACTTTATCTGTTCTCTCCTTAAAAACATACTCAATCACGTCTGCAACGAAAAAGAGGCACAAATGTGGAACTGGTTTGAAAAAATATTCTCAGACAAGCAGATGTCTCTTGATTTCGTTGATCTGGAAAATGCCGCAATCCAGCATCAACGACAGGAAGCACAAGAAAACCTCTACATGTTCGGTAACGGTCTGGCACAGCTCTTTTGGGGAATATCCGCACTTGTACGAACACTCGTATATATCGTACTCTCTCTTGCAATGACAATCTCTTTGTTTCTTTCTTCATCTGGAAACCGATTTATTGATCATCCTATCTGGATACTCATTATCCTAGTTTGTATTGCGATTGGTGGTTTGAGCAAGTCCAAAGCTACTATCAGCGAAAACGATATCTTCATGGAGTATTGCAAAAACACAGTTTGGTTTAATCGCGTCTTTCTGTTTTTTGGCAAAGAACTGTATATGAATCCAGAAAAAGCCAAAGACGTTCGCATATACAGTCAAAACACGGTTGCTGAAAAAATGCTGGATAAACTCATCTCGCACGAAAAAGAGAACCAATCTGATATCGTCAAAATGGCTCTCTATCCTGCTATTGCTCAAATCATCATTGTTTTTGCAAATGCAGTTTGTTATCTGTTTGTGGCATCAAAAGCCTTGTTTGGTGCTTTTGGCGTCGGTAATATTGTACAATATGTTGCTGTTTTATCAAGGCTTGGAGAAGGCTTACAGGAATTGATGTATCTCTTATCCGATAATGAAGTATATTGTACCCACCTGCAAAACCTGTTTGCGTATCTGGATTTGCCAAATCATATGTATCAAGGTTCGTTAACTGTTGAAAAAAGAGATGACAACGAATACTATGTGGAATTTAAAAATGTTTCGTTTCAGTATCCAAATGCAGATGCCTATGCGCTTAAGCATGTGAATTTAAAATTTAAAGTTGGTGAAAAATTGGCTGTTGTTGGAATGAATGGATCTGGCAAGACCACGTTTATTAAGCTGATGTGCCGCTTATATGATCCAACCGAAGGAGAAATACTGCTCAACGGTGTGAACATCAAGAAATATGACTACAACGAATACACTTCCATTTTTTCGGTCGTTTTTCAGGATTTTCGTCTTTTTTCCTTCTCTCTTGGGCAAAATGTCTCTGCCAGTGCTTCTTATGATGAAGATAAAGTGATCGAATGTTTGAAGAAGGCCGGATTTGCCGAACGTATCAACTCATTACCAAATAAGTTAAATACGTTTCTTTACAAAGATATTGATGCTGATGGCGTAGAGATATCCGGCGGAGAAGCACAAAAGCTTGCTCTTGCCCGTGCTCTCTACAAAAATGCACCGTTCATCATCCTTGACGAACCGACTGCTGCACTCGATCCAATTTCAGAATACGAAGTCTATAGTAAATTTAATGAAATCGCAGGAACCAAAACCGCTATCTATATCAGTCACCGTCTTGCATCATGCCGCTTCTGCGACAAAATTGCTGTATTTCATGAAGGAGAAATCATTCAACTCGGAAGTCATGAAGAACTCCTTGCCGACAGCAACGGAAAATATTATGAACTGTGGAATGCACAGGCGCAGTATTATACAACGTAAAATTTCAAAAATGCCGCTTGCACGGACTTTTATTGTCGGTACAGGCGGCATTTCTTCTACATTTAATCAGAATTTTCTGACTCAACAAAAAATTCATACGCGATATAAAAATCATTTTCATCTGGTTCATTAGTCATCCATTCATCTGGAGCTTCGTGAAAGCACATATGAAGCAAAATTCGGTACTCTCCTTCATCTAACTCCGGATAATATTGCTGTAGCCAAGCATCTTCCATTTGTTGAGTACCATCCGGTCCAATCATTTCAGACGATAAAATCCACGGATTTCCACCGAATTCATACCATTCACCGTCATTGCAAATTTCAAGTTTTCGCCAATAAGAACATTCCAAGTACTGATCTGTGTGATTGACAATATAATAGCTCATAAATTCGTTGCCGTTTGGCACTAGCTCAATTCCCATCTCAGCTGCATCCTGAACCACATACGGACTTCGATAGCTTTCTGAATGGTCCTTTGGAACAACTGAAATATCATATTTTGTCAGGAATATTTGTAGTAGACTGCATACGAAAACTAGTACATATTTTGCGCCTATAACGATACACCTCCTATCATGTATTATTTCTCCAAACTATCCGGCTCGTGAAATCCATTCACCTTCGAGCTTTGCCGCAATGTTGGCTTATCCATGAACAGTAACCTACAATGTGAAATAACTTCTGATTAAAAATAGTAAGGTGCTCTGACTGCTTTTACATCAAATCATAAATCATACTTGTTTCAATTTTCTTTGCTGCATCTCATCCACGCACCTCATGCCCAATAATCTTCCCATGATCAAATCGAAAAATCTCATCACACAAAATATCAATATCCTCTTTGCTGTGACTGGCAATAATGATCAGCTTCCCCTGCTCTTTCTGTTTTAGCAGCACGTTTCGCATCTCCTCTACGCCCTCATTGTCAAGTCCGTTTAACGGCTCATCCAAAAGCAATATCTGAGGATCTTCCATGATAGCCTGTGCAATGCCAAGGCGTTGACGCATTCCAAGTGAATATTTTCCAACATGCTTTTTGCTATCCGGATCCAATCCGACTAGCTTGATTGTCTCACGGATTCGTTCGCTCGTGATTTTCCCGCGAATCATTGCCATCAGCTTCAAGTTTTGAAATGCCGAATATTCTGGCAAAAAGCCCGGTGTCTCAATGATTGCGCCTATATCATCAGGAATGTCAATCTCTTTTCCAACCTGTTTTCCATTTACTTTTATCGTTCCCGACGTAGGCTTAATAAAACCAAGTATCATCTTCATCAGCACTGTTTTTCCAGAACCATTTCTTCCCACAAAGCCATATATTTTTCCGGGATAAAATATGCCAGACACATCCGATATTACGGTCTGCGTGCCAAATGTTTTTGTCAAATTTTCGATTTCAATCATTGCCGTTTCCTCCGATTTTTGTTTTCCTCTTTTTACACGATACTATCTTTTTTCTCGTTTCTGCTATACGGTAATATCCTTTCGTCTCGTTCCTATACCGGCTATGACGAATAAGACGATACAGATTATCACATTTGCAGGAATAATAATGTTCTGATTTAATGGCCGTTCCATCCCCAGAATCTTCCAGTGTTCAATGCTGCTCCAACTGACTGGCGAAACATAATACATCCAATAAGCTTGAAGTACAATCCAGCGCACCACTGGATCCAACAAAACGAAAAAGCTCGCCACAATACTTCCCAATCTATACTTTCCAGACAGCTGGTTCACCGCATATATCAAAAAGCCAATTCCCGTAAAAGACAGCCATGCAATCCCAAAGGTCATCCACTGGGCAGAATCTGGATATATAGTCTGAAGCACATCTTTTGAAAATGTCAGGCTTCCCATATATGAATTTAAAACATCTACATCTTCCACCAAGATACTTTGAACCACACTTCCCCAAAATGGTTTGAACGTGATCACTGGTATCGATATCACTGCGCAAATCAGACAAAAATAAAGCAAATACACCGCAGATGCCACCATGATATAAAAGCAATTTCCAAGCCACCATGCTTTCTTTTTGCTTCGCGCAATCACACTGTAAAGCGTTGCATCACAAAATGGTGCATTGCAAAACAACACAATCACGCCAAAATAGACCATCACCTTTAACAGCCCATTTGCAATGGAGGCATCAAAAAACAAAAATGGAAGCAAGAATGGAGTTACCGTCTTCTTCATAAAAAGTGCATATCGAATCAGTCCACTCATGGATTGACCTACCAAAAAGCCCTCCATTAAAAATACAAACCATACACGATAATCATGTTTCCACTTCAAAAAGTTCGTCATCATAATCGAAACAGATCGTTTCAAAATGCCTCTTTCAGTATATACCATCTTGCACCTCCAATCCGGTTACCGCATCCAAATACAGATAGTCATTTACATTTGTCCCTGATACATTTGTGCCAAAGCAAATCTCCCAGCACGGAATGATAGAGGCAGAAGCACCTACTGCTTTCTCATTTTCCTCCTCCACACTTATATGCTTCTTATGACTGTAGCACAGCTTTACAGAGAAAATCTTCGATTGGTTCAATTTCTGTTTCTGCAAAATGGCTGCTCCCATCGAATATGCCTCCTGTGCCGAAATGATTTTCTGTTCTTCCTTTTTTGCCTGTGAAAGATCAAGCGCGGGCCTGCCACTATTTGCATAAAAAATCTGACCATCCGCATTGACAAACAACTCTATCCACGGATAAGTTGGCGAATAAAAACGTTTTTCATCCAGTTGCTGCTTATAGACAACATAGTAAGCTTCCTGCTCTTTTGTCCACTGCTTCACATTCCATGTGCCATTCCACGGATCCGACCCTTCGATATATTCCGATCCCGGTGCACAATAAAAGCCCTCTCCATATTGTTTTGAGGCATCTTCCTGAAGCTTGCACAGCGTCTCATAATCCATCGCAAATGCATTTTCAAACACCGCAGGAATCTTTGCATCCGCAATCGCCTGATCACAAATTTTTATTGCTTCTTCTCTCGATAACTGAGCGAGATCTTTTTTCGGAAAACGCTCTGCCAGCTCTGACAACAAAAATCGCCGTTCATGATTTTCTGGTTGTGTGATATTCAAATATCTCAATGCATCTTCCGAGTCGATGGCATAAAAGTAAAAATAAATATCTCCAAAGCCCAGTTGTATCTTCGTATTTTCTTCTGGTACAGTAAGGGACTTTTGATCATATTCGTCACATACCTTATATTTTTCAATTTCTTCATCACTCAAATCGGTAAAGCCCCTCGCAATATTTTCTACTGTATATGGAATGACCGAAACATCACTGTATGCAAATGCAGTTAATTCTTCCACTGTTTCCAGTTCTACCTCTGCAACTGCCTCCTGATAATCGCCCTGTAAGCGATCCTCTGCACTCATATAAACTGAATGGCAGGATGAAAGCAGACATCCACCGCCAAGCAACATTCCTATCATCATTTTTTCAATCTGTTTTTTCGTTCTCATACATGCCTCCTTACTACAATTCCTACAATTTCACGTTCAATACAATCATACAATGCTTCTAATCCATTCCATTTAAAAAACGCTTTTGCATCACAGCTTTCACACACTTTGCTGCCGCCAGCGAACAAATCGTAAAAAATACGACATGATAAATTACTTCGCCAACTGATGCTCTTCCCGGTTCGGATGTAAGTGAACTGTAAGAAAGAATCCATGGCAGTGAACCTGTAAAATAAAACAAAAGATAAAATACAAAAAATCCAGCTCCAACTGCTACATACTCATCTGGTTTCAAAATGGCGACTGCCGCTGCAAGATAACACACTGGAATAATAGACATTGCAAGATTAAAGCTCATGAGAACTAGGTAAATCCATGCGGCCTTGCTGTTCATAAGTGGCTGAAAAATTCCATATAATGAACTTCCACGCGTCTCAATCGTCATAAATGGATTCAAGACTACACCAGCTAATAAAAATCCTCCGATCATGATAACAATTATATACGCTGCAATCGCAAACAATCTTGCATTCATCATGCTGTCAAAATCTGTTCGCTGCCGAATATAAGGTAAAACATGATTTTTAATGTCGGATGGAAAAGTTGTCACCGTACAAATACTTGCCGCAATTACATACAAAGACTTATACCGATCAAATACCAACGTGATCTGAAGCTGATCACAAATACTTTGCTTTAACTCTGCGGGCCAATTGATCGAATCAATTGAAATCAAATCCGATACAGAAATGACTGCAATTATGGCAACAAGAAAGATTCCCGTCATCAACCGCCTCACCGTGAACAATCGATACAGCTCCGCCAGCAACATTCCTTTTTTCATTCTCTTTCGCTTCATTTTTTTCTTACTTTTCAATCGTTATCGCCTCCCGTTTGTTTGATTGTTTGTTGTTTGATCATTTGTTGTTTGATAAATTTTTATTTGATATGTTTATCTTAAACTAGTAACGTGACAATTCCCTTACTTTTCGGTGACAGTTTTGTCACTTTCAGTTTTTGTTTTTCTTCACAGAATCTTTTCTTCTTACAACAATTCACATATTCCTATCTATTTCCATATACTACCAAACGGACCAATTTCAACGTTACGCTTAAAATCTGCGCTAACTTTACGTTCTTACATTTCGAGCCGATAAAGCTCATAATACCACCACATAAAAGAAAAAGATTCTGTAAGTTCCAAACAGATACTTACAGAATCCAAAAATTCCCAAAATAAATCAAGCTTATTTCCGTATTCTCCACGAAACCAGTTTGACATTCAAATATGTAAGCAATACAATTGCTAGCACAATACTTAATCCAATTGCAACATAATACATACTTTCCCCTAATGGATAATTGATTGCAAGATTCGACAGCATTTCTCTTTTTTCAAATGCACTTAATCCACTCAAATCCACTTGAATTGGAATCATATTTAATTTCAAAATAAAGCTAACACCATACAATCCCACATTAATGAACATAGCGAAAACGTATACTATCTTTAATATTCTTTCTATCACTTAAATTTCCCCCATGACTTGTTTTCATTGTTTGTATGAAGTCTCCACGCTCATGCGGTGCATAGCTCCTATGGACGTAGTACTTCTGCCTACTTTGATAAATATTAATTTTAAATGGCATTATATCAGCTCTGACGAGTAAACTTCTCGTTTTTTCTTTTACTGAATACGTAATATAGCTCGCATTTCTTGGAGCGTTTACTCTGGCTAATGCGAAAAATAGTTTGTTTTCTCACCTCTATTATAGCTCAAAATTCCAAAAAGCGGAAGTTTTTTTATATTATTTTTTTACTCGTCAAAGCTGCTATCTCAAAAGAGAGTCATATACATTGTTCACAAGAACTCTTTCAGAGTATCTATATTCTCCGAATAACATTTCTTAATTTAAAGGTATCGCAAGTCTGCCTTCACTAAAACCATAATCAATATAATGAAGATAATATTTAACTAGATCCGTTCCAAATGCCTGTCTTAAGTCATCGTATCTCTCCATGTATGCATATACATTAAAAGAAGTTATTGCCTGACGTCCTTCTGCCATTCCGTTGTTAATAAAATGTTGAAATGCTGCTGAATAATCATTTCCAAATGCATTTCTAAGATCCTGATAGCTATTTAAATAATATGCTGGATTAAATACGCAGGAATAATCTCTTCCCTCCCATACAAAACCTGTATCTGTACTCGGAGAATGATTGAAATTAGGTGTTACAATGAGCCATTCACCTCCATACATGTGAAAATCTTTTCCATTTCCACATATTGCATTTCCAATAGCCTCATTGTATAAAAACGTAAATGGAGTTTTTTTATTTCCCCACATATTTGTATAACTGTCATACTGAAAATATCCATCATCCGCTGTACCAAATACTCCTTCATTATTTCTGAATACAATATCATGCTGATGATTTCGTCTTCTCGCTTTCATTTCTGTTCCTGTATTACCAGTCCATGTCATATTATAGCTAAAACTCGGCGGAATACTAACTGCAAACGAATATGTTTGATTATTGTTCAAACTTATTTCTTCATCTGCTGGAGTTCCCGTTGTAACTGTGTCTTCTGCATAATAAATATTTATTCCATGCGAATAATAAGTTGTTACATACTTCGTCCATGCATATGGATAGACACGATGAATAGCATGAATTGTATATATATCGTATGCTCCTGTTGACGTATACTTTGGTTCTACTTCCAATAAAGTTGTTACTCCCCATGTTCCTGTATGTTCAACTCCTGCTCCCTCTATATATGTATCCGTATAGAATGCCTCTGCTGTTATTGTCACAATCTCTGATTCTGAACGCGCTGCTGAAATACTTCCATCTTCATAACATTCTTTAATAAAATTTTTAAAATCTGCCTTCAGCTCATCCGTTACTTCAGCATTTTCGTTCAATATATATGTATGATTTGTTCCATTATAACGATATATCATTGCATCAAGGGGATCTCCAGTTTCTTGGTTAATCGCATATGCAACTTTGTATTGTTCTAATGTTGTCGTTGTTTCATCCACTAATTGGCTTAACTGACTCAACAGAATCAATTCGCCCTCCTGCAAATTCATCAATTGTTCATTTTCTTTTGATATTTGTTTTATTTGATCTGTTTTACCTATAATTTCTTCTACTGATTTTAAATTATTTACCATACTTTCAGTTTCTGGTGGCACGCTATCCATTATTTCCTGATTTACCAATTCTTCATAGCTTTCAGTTTCAACTGCACTTTCTTCATAATATTGATCTAAAACTACTTCTGTTGTAACACTGTCCTCTAATTTAAGATCGCTTTCAGTTTCTTCTATCTCTTCCTCAAAACTAATTTCAACCGATGAAGTGCTTTCTTCTGGCAATAATTCTGCTGCACTTATATTTATGTTTACAAGGCATACACTCATTATTGTTAGCATCACTTTTTGTCTTATCATTATTAACCTCTTTTTCCTTCCTTTTATTTTGAAATATACGTCTAAACTATATCATTTTGCTTCTTATATGTAAACGGACAAAAAGCTTCCTATTCCTTTATAGAAGCAATTTGTCCGTTTACTTTTTATTTACCATATCTTACTATAAATAAGCAATAGACAGCATTATATAATTTTTTAGGAGGTATTCATGAACAAAAAACTTATCATCCCCACTGCACTACTCACTGCTACTTTATTTACTACACTAGCAATTAACCACACTAACACTGCTTTGGCAACTGAAAATTCTTCAACTGTTTCTGAAGAATCAACCACAGAAGATGAATCTGAAGCGTCTACAAATCACGAGATACAACCGGTCTCTGATAAATCGCCTAGACCAATGGACTAAACTTATATTTGAGCATTAACTCAAATATTTTTTTTCACGTTCTTTGTAAAAAGCAATACTCGTCCAATCTTTGGTAAATTCGGCTATTTTCCATGCACTTAAAAATTTTTGACGATATTCTCTTTTATACTTATTTTTGTCAATTTCGTAGTATTCCCATGCTTCATTATATAACAAATCACTGATAAAAGATAAGCTGTAATGATTTATCTCACATTGAAGATTTATATTATCTATAATAAGTGCATTGTTATATTTCTTTAGATCTCCCAATAAACTAGAATACTGTCCAAGCATGACAGCACACGCCGAATTATTTACTCTAAAAAGCTGCTGTTGTGGCCGAAAGGCCGCAAACAGCTTTTCAAACAGTTCCTGTGCTTTACTCGTTTCCCCCATTTTGTGATATAAATATGCTATATTACTAATAATCATCCCTTCTTCCCGTCTAATAAAAGGAAGTTGTTTACGTGAAAGATATTCAATAGGAAACGTACAGGATAATGCTTTATAATATAATTTCATTGCTTCAGATGCTATTATAATATTCGTTTCACATTTCAAACTTGTTTCTGTAAATAAAATCTCCTGTCGAATATAAGGCCTTTCCAGATTGTCATTCCCAATTATCTGCTTTAATTTCTCTATTCGTTCTTTTTCTTTATCATATTGTCTCATACCACTCCAGTACATTATATCTTGTCTTATTGACAATGCCTGTATTGAATCCGTCTCTAACATCGGCATAATCCAATCAATCTTTCTTCCCATTTTTTGAGTTAAATACCGAAATACCTCCCCTGATGGTCTATTTTCTCCTTTTTCAATGCGCGACAGCTGCTTTATACTTAGAAATGGAATTCCATTTTCATCTGTACATACCTCAGACTGTGTTTTTTCCATTGAATATCGCATTCTTTTCAATATCAAACTAACATCATAACTATTTTTTATGCTACTGCACTGCCACATACGCATACAAGGTAATTTATTAGCTTCATATACATTTTCAAATGCAACTTTAAATTTTTTTAATTGCTGTATTCTTTTATATTCTTTCCCATACATTTCTTCAAGTGAAATCAATTCTTGAAGAATCGGATATACATAGCGCTGACTACTTTGATCTCGTAATAGTTCTAAGGCATTCTCTCCCACTTTCAATGCTTCATCATCCATATGTAATCTCTGATACAGCTTCATTCCCAGCCAAGCTATTTGCGGAATTATCATCTGCTGCATACGTGGTTCCCATTCATAATCTTTGGGATAGCATTTTATTTTCCAATATAATTCAAGCGCTTTCGTAGTCTTTCCCAGCAAATAAAGTGACCATACTGTTAAAAGCGTTGTTTCTAATTCTGCTGGTCCCAGATATAATGTTGTTAATTTTTCCTGCCATTTTTCTTCTGCAACTGTACATGCAACTGCTTTGCAACTTAAGTCATAAAGTTCTTCTGCCGTCAATACAGACTTTGAAAGTAACCATGTTATCTTCATACAAAATTGATTTTGTATCTTCGGTATCTCTTTCTTTTCTTTCAAGTATTTGCTGCGATACTGTTCCAACCGTTTTTTTGCTTCACTTTGATTTTCTAATATCAAAAGACAAATGTCTTCTCTTATTCTCCAATCTTCCAACTCTTTTCGTGACACAATCGTCTCAAAATACTCAGTAACAATTCCCATTCGCTGCATCAAAAATTCCCAATCACTCTTGGCAAGAATGTATTTTCCTTTTTTAATATCCAAGAACGCCCGATCACTCATCAAGCCTTGCACAAGTTTTCTAGTACTAATTTTCTTTTCTACTCGATATGCCTCAAAGATCTTCAAAAAATTAACACTTGATTCATGTAAAATTTCTGTTTCTGACACTACCGCTTGTATATTCTTTTCCTTATCCATTTAACCTTTTTACTCCATTTCCCCTATTATTTCTACAAATATAATATCATTTTGTTAGTTACCTGTCAAGCAACTAACAGATCCCTCAGGAACAAGGGGCGCCGACAAACACTTCGCCGCAGCCGCTTTCGCGGATGCTTACGCCCCTCGATGAACTCGCTGGCCACACTCTTAGACTATAGATAGCCTTCCGAGCTGTATTCTGAAACTACACTTCGCGATACGCTCCCTGCTTACTGTCTCTTGCAATTATCGGCTGCGTTTCGTGCCTGATAGGATTTTGCGGCATTTCTGGAATTACTGGCGTTCTTCCACTCATCTTCAGAATCCTTCCCAGATGTGTCCTTATCTCTGTGGCAATCAGTTACACAGTTCTCTTCCTTTGTGTTGCGGCAGTTCTGAGAATTCCGTGCTCTATTCTCGTAGGAATTATAAGAGTCTGTAGTTCGATTGCTGTAGGAATCCGTGGTTCTGTTGCTGTAGGAATTCTGAGCCTGGTTCTGTACGTTGTTCTGCGCATTGTTCTGTGCCTTCTTGTTGTAACAGTTCTCGGAATCATTATAATTTCTCATAATAAAAAACCTCCTGATGTGTACTAGATTGAAAAAGGCTTTTGCCTTCACATCTAGTATGGCACCAGAAGGTTTGTTTATTCATCGCTTACTATGCATCATACTTTTAACGCTTTTTTCATATTTTATTTTACGTTTTTTTACATATACAACATTTATAATTTTCTAAATACTTCTTTAAATTCCTTTTCTTCCCTCTTTATAACCATAATCAATATAATGCTGATAATACAAAACAAGATTATCTCCAAACACTGATACCAAATCATTATATCTATTTTTGTAAGAGTGGACATTAAAATTTAAACTTCCTTGTCTTCCTTCCGCCATCCCATTTTGTATAAAATGCATAAATGCTGCCTTTTTATCATTTCCAAATGCTGTTTTCAAATCTGAATACTTGTTTAGATAATACTCTCCATTAAAAACAAGGCTATAATCTCTTCCCTCCCATATATATACTTCTTTTGTATTTTCATTTCCTCCTATTTCTTCAGAACTATTTAAATCAGGCGTAATCAAGAGCCATTCGTCTCCATATTCTCGCATATCAGACTGACTCCCTTTTATTGAATTCCAAAATACTTCTTTATAATAAAATCCAAAATCATCACCTTTTGGTACCTTTAATTCTGTATATGTTTCATACGTAAAATTGCCTTGTTCTCCCTTTCCTACAATTCCATTTGGATTTGAAAAAATAATTTCATGTCGATAGTCATCCCATCTTGCAACCATTCTTGTTCCCTTTTCTTTCCACCAAGAAAAAGCAAAGCTAAAACTAATTGGATACGATATACTAATTGAATATGCTGTTGATTCGTTTAATTCAATATCTTTATCAGCTGGTGTCGCCGATATCATTTCATCTTCTATTCCTCCTCGCTTAATTTCATTTGAGTATCGAGTTGTTGCATACATTGTCCATCCATATGGATAAACTTTATGAATTCCTCGAATAGCATACATCTCTGCATCACTTTCTGGTGTAGTAAGATTTTGAGCAACTTGAAATGTCGTCTTTATTTTCCATTCTGCGTTGTGCGGAACATCCCCTGCTTCTATATATACATCTGAGTATTTTTTTTCTTTTGTTACTGTAAAAGAACGCCCATCATTCGATAGTATTGATAGGTCTCCTGTTTTATAAAGGGTTTCAATAAAGTTTTTAAAATCTGCCTTCTGATCATCAGTTACCTCCTCATCATTATCTAAAATATATGTATGATTTACCCCATTAAAGCGATATACCATTATATCACTCTCACTACCATCTTTTACATCTATGGCATAAGCAATTGGATATTCACTAAAAAGTATAGGAGCATCTGCTGAAAGTTTACTTACTTGCCTTATCACAATCAAGTCACCATCTTTTAATTCCATTATGTTTCTTGCATCTTCGAGTTCTTCTCCTGACAAATTTAAAAGTTCACTTTGCATTTGATACTCTTTTCCTCTATTTATTGAAACAACTACTGCTTCTGTACCACTATCTTCTATTGAATCCAATACTGTTTCCATATTAGCAGACTCTAATTCACTTATTGTTTCGTTCTGATCCAAAAACTCATCATTTTCAGAAGTATCCTCTTGTGCTTCTATTGTCTCAATAAAATTTGGAAATATCTCTGTAGACGCTTCTGTTCCTTCTCCAAAATCTATCTGAATATTATCTTCCTCCTCATATATTCCTGAACTTGTTTCCATTTCCTTTAATTCTACAATTACCATTTTTATTCTCCTTTTTTTATTAAATATTTGCTATTCTCGAATTCCATTATACTGTCCAAAACTCAAAAAAGAAACGGACAAAAAGCTTCTATAATAAATCGGAAGTTTTTTGTCCATTTTTATGAAACAATATTGTATAAAAACACACTTGCCTTATTTATTTGATGAATTTTTCACCAAATAATACACGGCCGCCACTGCCAGTACGACAACTGCCGGTTTGAATAGGATTGCTACGAGCTTAAAGATAATGCTTAATACAAGAAAAACAACTGCTACAATTGCTAAAATCGCAATGGTCTTTGTCACCCAGTTCTTGGATGCAGTCTCCTTCATCCAGCTAAAACTCCAGCCATCACCGCCAGTTGAACTGTCGTCTGAACCTGTGCTGTAGTTGTAGCTTCCGGCACGGCTGTTTCCCTGCGTGCTTGCTTCACCGGAGGTATCAATAATCGTCTTTGCAATAAGACGCGGACTTCCAAGTGAGGCAAAAATCTCTTCCTCAGACTTTCCAGCAGCTCTTTGCTCACTGATATAGTCATTATAGTATCTTACATTTTCCTGAATGATGCGCTCTTCCACATTTCCACGAAGCGCCTGCTCTAACTCTGTGACGAATTCAATTTGTGTCATAAAACACCTACGCCTTTCTGCTTATTGATAGACGATCATCTCAAGCTGATAGCTTTGCTTCTTTCCATCAGCCTCTGCGATCTCCTTTTTGTCACCTGTTACATTATCCTCTGAGCGATAGATGGATACGGCATAATCGCCATTTGCCTGTGTCACTTCAAACACCGCTGTATAATATTCACCCGGTGTAGTCGGCACCCCATTTAAGTTCGCCGTAATGATGCGATCCTCAAGCCAGCCTGATGTTTCCCAATCTTGCTCATAAAGAATTTTATCATCACTGTCCTTTACCGTCAGCTTCACGTATCCTTTGTTGACACGATCATTGACACCAACGACAAAGCGAATCTTATCAATTGAATTGCCTGTTGCACAAAACGTCTGGCTCACCTCATCACCAAGCTCACAAATCTGTACCTGACTGTGCACATTTTCAACTTTATATCCCGCATATGGTGCTTTGAAATATGCCATCAGACACACAAATGCCGGAACGACAAAAATTGCAACACCTCCAATAAAGCGAGTGCGCATCCAACCCATACAATTTACTTCCTGTGCAGGATTTTGTGCACAATACTTTGGATGCTTAAATACAGCATATACAAGCATCATCATTGTCAGAATCGACAGGCAAAGACTTTTATCAAGCTTTGCAATCAAATCCTCCATCATGAGCTCAGTACCGATGTTTCCATTTACAAGAGATCGTAAGATGCCGTTATTAAACATCGCCTGATCTACATTGTTAGGAATCATCTGTACATTAAATATGGTATAAACTAACATAAAAATCAAGTCCAAAATCATAAAAATTTTCGTATCTTTATGAAGGAATGAACTGATAACCCAAAATGGTACGGCAAACAGCAGCCACTGCGGATGCCACTTTGACAAACCAAACAGTACAAAGAAGGCAAGACAGCATATATAAAATACCGTATTAACGAAATTTCTGTCATCTGTCGGCTTATTGAAATAACACCATGCGCACAATGTACCAAATGCTAAAACAGCAAAGCTTACTTCATAATGGAATGTTGATAATTCAAATCCTGTATAGTATCCTGCATTCATGATGTAGCCTGTCGGACTGCTGACTGCATTTCCGCCAAATCCAAACACATATGCCTGAAATACCGGGCTGTTTCTGTAAACAAAAAACTCCAATACAAATGGTACCATAAGCAGCACGCAGGATGCAATAATCTTCCATACATTTTTCTCACGATATAAAAGAAGCGGTGCAAAGATTAACAGCGCTGAATATTTAAATGTCATCGCAATGGCAAACCAGAAAATAAACCAAATGTCCTTCTTCTTTAAATAATAGTAAACGCCAAGAAGTACACAGAATGTCATGATGATGTCATACTGGCCAAAGATAAACTGCGCATAAAAAGCAACTGGCATAGTAAGGCATGCATATGCGCAAAGCTTTGATTTCTTGCTGCCCATTCCGGCAAGGATGGCAATATGATAAATCAACACACCGCTTGCCACATAGATCAGACATGGTAAAAGCTTTGCCCATAAAATAGCAAGAACAGGCAGATTTTCCGTTGGAAATGTCACGATGCCAAATAGACGCATCGGAATATTCCAGATGGCAAAGATAAGATAAAAGCTTGGCATGTATGCCGGATGAATATCAAATGTTCCGCAATAATCATAAAAATCACGGAAATGACCATTTAAATAACCGTAGCTGCAGCCTGCCGTATGCAAAAGATCGGACTGCTGAAAAACTAAAAAGCAAAAGACTGCGATTGCAGCAAATGCTACATAATCCCAGATAAGAAGCGGCTTTTCAGCAATTGCATTTACTGAAATACTACGTGCCTGACTCTTTTGATGTTTCTGACTCATTTTTTCACACCCTTTCTTTTCGCTCATTTTTTGACAATGCCAAAAATCCAAGCATTGTAATTAATAAGAACTTAACGACATTGACTGCAAGAAGTCCCCATACAGCACCCCAGATTTTGTAAAGGTACATAGCAGGAACTACTGCTGCAAAGAACAATACTGCATAAATCACACCCATGATCAGCTGATAACGCTCTGGTGCAAATCTAAGCACAACTGTCATCATTGTATTACTCATAAAGAAAAATACCTGTCCGGCATTTGCCAGCAAAAACAGATTTTTTACTACATTGTAATCCTCTCTGTAAAAGAGATATACGTAAATATGAGAACCAAGTGTTGTTCCGGCAATCAATATAACTGCAAGCGCTGACAATGCAGCAAATACACCAGTTAACATCTTCTTTGTGATTTTTCCCTGATAGCGTGCAAGATGACCTGTGATAACACCATTTAACGGTGTTGAGATCAGAGAACTCATCTTTCCGACAGTACTTGCAATAAAGAAATAATAGGAAGCTGCATCTCCGGCTGTCATGGGAAGCACAACACGGTCTGTGTATGTTACAAAATCTGACAGCAGATATGCCGATGACAGTGACACACATGTTTTTGCATCTTCCCTGAAAAATTGACTCTTTTTAAAAAATGGCTTTTTAAATATGCTTCCTGTGATTGTAACAAACAGCAGTCCAAACACCTCTCCTAAAATAAAGATGCTTACCCAGGAATTACTAATTCCATACAGCGCCATGCCAATCGCATAACCTACTGCAATAAAAAGATAATAGAAGAAAAAGCCTCTGTAATTTAAGCTCAGTCTATATTCTACATCTGCATAATAGCGAACTGTTGTCACAAAAATAAGTACACCAATGGAAATAGGAAGAGCACCTGCTGTATCTTTTTTCACACAAATTGCCACTACAGTGACAATCGCACATAAAAGTGCTGTGAATACAAGAAAGCGATTGTAATCACCATTTTTTGTCTCATGACGTGTAGAAGCTTTCATACGGCCATAATTGATTCCAGAACCAACTGCCGATGCCATCAGACCCATGATTGCTGTAAAGAACAACATTTTTCCGCTTCCTTCAGCACCCATACGGCTTCTTAAAAACGGATATACCCCAAAAGAAAGCGTCATATTCAAAATCATCAGCCCGGCAAGACTGTAAACCATATCCCCCGCAAATCGGCGTAAGCCTGATTTTGCTTTTGGCTGCTTTTCTGTCATGAATTTTTCTCTCCCTTTTCGCTGTATGATAATGTGACAAATTTAGGATCACAATGAACAAGCTCTCTGTCTCCCGGAGGCGGTGGTGTCATGTAATCGCCATAAAGCATTGTAAGCGCCTCATGATATCCGCACGGACCAGGAAATTTCTCTCCATCAACCTCTAAATCAACTGCATGGTCAAACCACTTCGCCTGATAAATCTTTCCCAGATCTGGAAACAGGCAGTTACTGTAATAGCAGCGTTTATGCTTTTTATTTTGACCGCGCTCCATCTTACTGATTGCATCATACCAATGAACAAGTGTCTTTACAGGGAAGATGCGTCCGATTACAGAAAGAATAGCAACTACTACCTTAGATGCACCCTTATACTCTGAAAGGTCAAGCTTATAACGGCGTCCCATGCACATGCCATACACAAGAATCAATAAAGCATGACAAAATTTGTGTTTTAACATGTTGTCTGAAACATCATCCACTATAAAAATATCTGTTCGCATATGATTATGAATGCCGTTTCCATAATATTTTTGCTCTGCATTATTTTCGCGCATAGTTGAATCAAGCATCACAACACGCGGCACAAAATCATAAAATGCACCATTTAATTCATCTGGCTCCACATAGACAAAGCCATCCTTTAGTTCGGTACGCGCTACCTTGCGAAATACCTCAAAATCTTTTCTTGTCATAGCGATATCCGCGTCATCATCCCACGGAATATCAGATTTCTCACGCACAGCACCTATAAGATTTCCGCTGTCTAAAAAATAATTCAAATGATATTTCTCACAGACGCGCCCTACCTCACGAAAAATTATATGATTTCCCTCATGAATCAGTTTAAGCGCATCTTGTGTTGTCTTGTCAAATTCCAATTTTTATTCCTCTCATTTGGCTTTCTGACTTTTGCAGCCATCTTCTGCTTCCTTGTCATCTGCCTCATTTTCTTTTTCTTTCTCGTCTAAAAAATTCAGACGTTCATCTTCCACAACAAGCGGACGCTTCTTTACACGATCATTGATGCTCATAATATATTCACCAATTAATCCGATAAAGAACAGCTGTATAGAACCAAGCAGACAAGTCACAATTAAAAGCGGTGCCATACCTGCTGGGAAATTGTCCCAAAATAAAAGCTTTAAAATCAGATAAATAATTGCAACTACCAGACTGATACAGCCAACTGTCATACCTATAAAGGTCGCCAGTCTAAGTCCTACTTTTGTATAAGATGTAATGCTAAGCATTGCAGCATCATATAAACGGTAGAAATTGTTGCTTGTTTTTCCTGCACGTCTCTTTGGCTGCTCGTAAGGGATTTCCTTTCGTTTAAAGCCAAGCTCTGCTACGATTCCTCTTAAAAATGGTGTTGGGTCGTTAAGCTCTCTCATGACATTGATAAACTTCTTATCATAAAGACCAAAACCTGTAAACTGCTCAATCTGCTCAACATCAGAAAGCTTCTTGATTAATTTATAGTAACAGCCGCGAAGCCAGTACATCAATTTATTTTCCTGGCTGGACTTTTTAATTCCAATTACAATTTTATATCCGTTTTCCCATTCTTTTACATACTTTGGGATCATCTCGACCGGATCCTGAAAATCGGCAGCCATCAGTACTGTGGCATCTCCTGTTGTCTGGAGCATAGCGTAGTACGGTGAATTGAACTGTCCGAAATTTTTTGCATTAAAAATTCCCTTAATCCCCTTATCCTCTGCACAAAGCTTTCGGATAATTTCTCTTGTCCTGTCTTTTGAATCGTTATCTATAAAAAGGATCTCATAGCGATAGGCTGGAAGATCCTTTTTAAATGTCTCGCGAAGCGCATCAGCCATCGCCTGAACATTTTCCTCTTCATTATAACAGGGCACTACAATACTAATTGTTTTCATGAAATGTGCCTTCTAACTTTCTTTTATTATTCCATAGTAACCATCACTTTAATTAGGTCGGCAGGCTTGTCTTTCATTAAATACAGTGCATCTTCTACCTGATCAAGTCCATTAAGATGATGGGTTACGAGCTTTTCTGGATGGATTCTTCCATACTTTACCATGGATAACATGCGCTCGATACGTGCACGTCCTCCTTCTGCTAACTCAGTACGGATTGTTTTTCCTGCCATACCGCGTCCTCCGGAAAATTTTGGAAATGGAAGATTTCCTGTTCCGCCAAAATAATTGACATTGGAAACGGTTCCGATACCATAGCGCACCATATCAATTGCCTGCGCAAATACTTCATCGTTTCCTCCGCAGATTATGACACTATCTGCTCCTATTCCATCTGTGCGCGCCATTACCTGCTTGACTATATCGCCATCTTTATAGCTTAAGACTTCTGTTGCACCAAACTCATAAGCAGTCTTTACACAAAGCGGACGGCTTCCTACAGCAAGGATCCTTGCCGCACCTAAATGAGCTGCACCTGCTACTGCCATAAGTCCAATAGGACCAATTCCCATAACTACAACAGTATCACCAAATTTAATATCGGCATTTTGTGCTCCTGTAAATCCAGTTGTCACAACATCTACACACATAAGTGCCTGCTCTAAGCTAACACCCTCTGGAATTTTCGCCAGTGTCGTATCAGCATCTGGAATAAGAAAACGCTCTGAAAATACACCTGGCTGTGTGCGTCCAAGCTGATGACCTGAAAATGGTGCTGATGCATGCTTAAAATTGTGCTCCTGAATGCTTTTTGCCCGCCAGTCTGGTGTGATTGCTGGTACTGCTACTAGCTCTCCCGGCACAAAATCAGTCACATACTCACCAACTTCAAGCACTCGCGCCACACATTCATGACCAAGCACTAGATTTGGTGCTTTTCTTGAACCGCCTCCAAAAACAGTATGGACATCAGATGAGCACGGTGCGACAGCGACTGGCTTTAAGATGGCTCCATACGGAGTCAATACAGGCTCAGGAACCTGTTCATAGCCTACAACACCCGGCTCTTTTAATACAAATGCCTTCATAGATCAATAACCATGCCTTTCTCTTAAAAAGCTTCTCAAAATTACAAAATTTCTTCTATTTTATTGCTGCGGATTGCGAATATGCGCACCGTCTTAGGGAAGCGAACACGAATCACATTGGCAATCTCATCTGTGTAACCCGGTGCTGCGATTAAAATCGCATCTGGTACATTCTTAAGCGCCTCATCTGGCGACACAATTACAAGATGTGAAGCTGGTGCATATTTTCCATGCTTAAATGGCGCTGAGTCAATAATATACTCTGCTTTTTCACCAAGACATGTTGTTGCTGCTAGTGTAAATCCCTGATGACTTGCCCCCCAAATGGCAAGATTCTTTCCTGTAAGACTTTCAGAAAGTGCCTTCATCTGTTCCCTGATACTTGCTAAACTATCGCCAAGCGCAGTGATTTCTTTTGTAAAATCCTTCCATGAGGATACCTGAGAAATTGGTGTCTTTGTCTTTTTTACCATCACAGAAAGCGTATCGCGGTTGATCATTTCTTTGCTTTCGACAATGAAACCATTCTGATTCAAAAGATATGTCAGAGAATCAAATGTATAATATGCCAAATGATCGTGAATAAGCTCATAATAGGTATTTTGATCTGTAATATATTCAAAGCTTGGAACTGTGATAAGTCCCACACCATCATCTGTCAAATTGTTATAAAGACAAGTCAGCATCACATCAGGTGATGGCTGATGCTCTAAAAAATTAAAAGATAAAAACGCATCAAACGGTCCATTTGGAAGCTTTTGATCTATAGTTTCTGTAAAATCACACGAAACTAAAAGACCACTCTCCTTTGCAATCTCCGCCAAAGAAGGATCGTGCTCAATACCATATCCTTTAACTGGGAATTCCTTTAATACGCGAAGAAACTCACCTCTTCCGCATCCTGCCTCGATGATTTTCTTTCCCTCAAGCTGATAACGTTTAATAAATTCCTGATATTGACGGCGGCGCAGCTCTACCATCGTGGTGGAATAGCCGCCTGCACGAATAACATCGCGGTAATATTCGACTGGCTCGCAGTCAAATTGAATCAGACCACATTTTTTACACTGGCACAGCGGCAGATGAATTCCTCTGTCATTTTTTACCTGTTCCTTATCCGGCATGTGCTGTGCCGCTGCCGGCATATTGTCAAATGCAATTATCTCTGTATTTGTAAGAGATTCTTTGCATGAAATGCAATTTCCCATAATTAACATGCCTTTCCTGTTTGTTTCAACCCACAGTCGGTATTTTCACGGAGTCTGACTTGTCGAAAATAGTTCTACTGTGACTTGCCTCATGTCAGTGAGGGATACCGATTTTTCTCCGCCCGCCACTGCCGAAGCAACTTCTTGTAACGTCTACTCACATAAGCATCTTTTTAATTCCCTCTTCAAAGGAAATCATCTGATGAAATCCTGTTATTTCTTTTAGTTTTGTGATATCAGGATCTAGTGATGTCACACCTTCTGCGTTTGGCGGCCGCTTGCCATACTGGCAGGTGCCTTGTCCGCCGCACAGTGCTCGTATCGTCTCAATATATTCGCGAAGCGGCCTTGTATCTTCACCAGCCACGTTATAGACACCTGCCGGTGCATAACCAGTCAAAAGCGTCACAATTACATTAACTGCATCGTCAATATAAAGATAATTCCAAAGCTGTGTACATGCACCAAGCTCCATTATACCGCCTTCTTTGAAGGTGCGCATGCAGCTTTCCACAAGTGACCATTGATGATCGCCAGGACCATAAACAGAAAAGACGCGTGTGTGAATATATGTTATGCCAAGTGCTTCTGCACGCATAATAGCCTCTCTTCCCACCTTAGCCTTAGCCTTTCCATACTCAGAAAGCGGATGTAGCTCGTCTGTCTCTCGCATTGTCGTATTTCGCACGCCATACTCTGCCTGTGAGCCACAAAAAAGAAAACGCTTACAGTGGGCGGCAGCTGCAGTCTCAAGCGCATCAAGCGCATAGACGGCATTCATTGACTGAATATCAGCTAGCTTTCTGTTATCACTTCCAGAGCCATCCCAGCCTAAATGCAGCCAATAATCGGCTCTCCCCAAATCATGAGACCATTTTTGTCCGATTTTGCTAAGTTTTTCAGCATTCAGCGCCAATTCTTTCAGCCCACTCAGCTCACACTCTATAATCTCAAGCAGTTCTTTTTTTATTATCATCTGCTCTAAATTTTTTTTGCCAGCTGAATTGGGACGAATCAGCGCACAAACTTCAAAGCCTTGGCTGACAAGCGCCTGTACGGCATGGCTTCCTATGAAGCTTGTCGCTCCTGTTACTATTACACGCATATATTACTCCTAGCTGTTTCTTTCTGGCAGACTTCTCGACAGACATCTACAATGGCAACGCCGTAAAGCGAAGCGGTCAGGCTTGCCATGTAGACTGTCTGTCGAGAAGTCGTAAAATTACTCTTCGGAAGACCAGCGCATAATACTCTTTAACTCTTCTTCTGGAAGAAATGGCGCTAAATCTTCAAGCGGTGCAGAAACCATGCTGCCATCTGGCATTGGCTTTGATGCTGCCTTTGGCTCAAACTTCTGATCCATATCAACCATTACCTCGCAGATAACAGGTCCATTTATGGACAGTGCCTTCTCGATTCCCTCACCAAGAGCATCGTTGCTGTCAATGCGAATAAATGGGAAACCATATGCCGGCGCTAATTTTGCCATATCTGGGAAACTAAGATCACCGCTGTCTTTTCCTATACCAATAAGCGGCTTTCCAAAATAGTTGTTCTGTGTCTGGCGAATGGAATGGTATCCGCCATTATTGATCAGAAAAATCTTGATCGGATACTGGTGATGGATGATTGTCTGCAGCTCCTGAAGATTCATCTGAATACTTCCGTCTCCTGTTACGCAGATGATATCCTGCTCCTTCTCACCTGTCTCCTTGCAATAGCGCTTATTTGCGACACAAGCTCCAATTGCTGCCGGCAGATCGTAACCCATCGATGCAATAGCTGAATTTGAAATAAAGCGCTGACCTTTCTTTATAACATAGCCATGACCGCCTACAACACATGCAGAGCCATTTCCTACTACTGTAATCTGACCCTCGTTTAAGCGGCGGCTTTCTTCTTTAATAAATGCATACACATTTGCCGGGCTCTTCTGCTCATAATGCTTTGGCTGAACAACAGGATAATCCTTCTTCCATTTTTCACAAACCTGTCTCCACTCATCACCCTTAAATAATACTTCACCATCTGCAAGCTTTTCATTTAAGCGGCTCTCAAGCTTTTCAAGAAGATCCTTTGCATCAGCCCACACCGGCATTTCTACATGAAGAGACGGCTTTTTCAATTCCTCTGCATCAATATCATTCATAATGACAAATGCATGCTTTGCCCAAGCCGGCCAATCATAATTAACCTGACGAATGCTTAATCGGCTTCCAACTGAAAATAGCAAATCACTGTTTTGTACGGCAAAATTTCCAGCGCGGTCACCCATATTTCCAGCACGTCCTGTGTACAGCGGATGCTCATCCTCCATTAAATCAATGCTGTTCCAGCCAGTCACAACTGGAATGCCAAGCTTATCTGCGACACGGCGAAATACATCAAATGCTCCTGCAATACGTATTCCATTTCCGGCATTTAATACCGGACGCTTTGCCTGACGAATTTTCTCGATAATAGCGTCTGCCTGCTCATTAGTAACAGACGGAATCGCTGTCAGATTTTCTTTTGTCGGATCAAAACCTTCAAGCTCATCTGTCTCAACTGTTGCACCCTGCACATTTAACGGAATATCAAGCCAGCACGGACCTGGTCTTCCAGTCTGTGCAAGATAAAGTGCTTTCTCAACAGCATAGCGAATACGCTTTGGATCAATCACCATCTCACAATATTTTGTCATAGGCTCTACACTCTTGCAGATGTCATACTCCTGATCGCCAAATGCACGAATACCAAGGCCTGTGCTTCTTGCCGTTACATCATAGCGTACCTGACCTGAAATAACAAGCATCGGAATAGAGTCGAGCCATCCTCCGACTACACCTGTGATTGCGTTTGTTCCGCCAGGTCCTGTTGTGACACAGACAGCTGCAATGCGGTTATGGATTCTGGCATAGCTTTCCGCTGCAATGGCACATGCCTGCTCATGGTGATTATATACACAGTGAAGTCCCGGCTCATGACCAAGTCCATCATCAAGATGCATTGCACCGCCTCCGGTGATCATAAATACATCTGTAATTCCATTTTGAACAAGCAGTTTTGCAATATAGTTGGATACCTTCATTCTCATAACTTAGCCCTCCAATGCTTCGTGAATTACCTTTGCCATATATTCAATCTTCTCATCTGTCATACCAGGATAAACACCAACCCAGAATGTAGATGTCATAATACGGTCAGTCTGCTCTAAACCACCGACAACACGATATGCCTCTGTTCCACGAATATCATCAAAACAAGGATGCTTTATCAGATTGCCTGAGAACAGCATACGTGTCTGAACGCCGTGTGACTCAATATAGTTCACTACCTTTGTACGATCCACGCCTTCCTTACATGTCATTAAAAAGCCAAACCAGCTCGGATTAGAATGCGCTGCTGCCTCAGGAAGAATCAGCTTATCTGCGCAGTCAGACAAAAGCTCTTTTAAATAAGCAAAGTTATGACGTCTCTTCTCCACGAAAGATGGGAACTTCTTTAACTGTGCACAGCCTACTGCTGCCTGCATATCAGTTGCCTTTAAATTATAACCAAAATGGGAGTACACATATTTGTGGTCATATCCTAATGGAAGCTGACCATATTGCTTATCAAAGCGATGACCGCAGAAATTATCACATCCCGGAGGACAAATGCAGTCACGTCCCCAGTCTCTAAATGAACGCACAATTCGGTGAAGCAGTGGATTGTTTGTATATACAGCACCGCCCTCACCCATCGTCATATGGTGCGGCGGATAGAAGCTTGATGTTCCTATATCACCAATTGTTCCTGTCAGCTTTTTGCTGCCGTCAATCTCATAGACAGAGCCAAGTGCATCACAATTATCTTCAACAAGCCATAAATTATGACGGTCGCAAAATGCCTTTACTGCCTCCAAATCAAATGGGTTGCCAAGTGTATGCGCGATCATCACGGCCTTTGTCTTATCAGACAATGCTTCTTCAAGCTTTGTGACATCAATATTGTACTGAGGAATTGTCACATCTACAAACACTGGAACTGCACCATACTGGATTACTGGTGTTACTGTTGTCGGAAAACCTGCAGCAACTGTGATTACCTCATCGCCTCTTTTTACCTGTCGTTCTCCCAATAGCGGAGAAGTCAGCGCCATAAATGCGATCAAATTCGCTGATGAACCAGAATTGACAAGAGAGCAAAAGCGAACACCTAAATATTTTGAAAACTCGCGCTCGAACTCATCTGTATAGCGTCCTGCTGTCAGCCAAAATTCCAGTGAGCTGTCCACAAGATTTACCATCTCCTCGCTGTCATAAACACGTGACGCGTATGGAATACGGTCTCCCTCCTTAAATTCCTTCTTTGTATTATGATATTTATCGCAATAGGCAGCTACTTGTTTTAGAATTTCTTCTCTCGCCTGTTGTTCATTCATATTTTCAAACATTTATTACTGCTCCTCTCCATCTGTTAAAAAGCTTCTTATCTGCTCTCTCATGCAGGCATTCATTTTATCTGCAAGCTCCTTTGGCTCTGCCAGATGAGTAATCAACATATTATAAAGCTGATACCACTCTACACTCTTTGCCACAGCCTTTTCAATATGCCATGTCGGTTTCCAGCCAAAGACACGCCTTACTCTTGAGCAGTCCAGCTTCAAAAAGCCAGCCTCATGAGGACCGCCGTCACTCTTATTTTGCCACTGCATGCCTCTGCCCCAGCTCTTACAAAACAGCGTAGTTAATGTGCCAGTGTCCACACAATCGCAGTCATCTGGTCCTACATTGTAATAGCCGCGAATGGATGGATCCTCCCACTGTTTCTTTACAATTGTCAGATATAAAAACAAAGGCTCCAACACATGCTGATACGGGCGAATTGAATATGGATTTCTTACTGTCACAGACTGCTTAATCACTGCACTTCTGTAGCAGTCAGGTATAATACGGTCTGATGCAAAATCACCGCCTCCTATAACATTGCCTGCTCTTGCAGTAGATACTGCCGTATCACTATCCGCAAAAAAAGAGCGGATGTAGCTGTGTGTAACCAGCTCTGAACAGGATTTGCTGTTTGAATATGGATCAAATCCGTCCAGCACATCCTCCTCACGGTAGCCCCACTCCCACTCTTTGTTCTCATATACTTTATCAGTTGTAACATTTAAAAATGAACGGACACATGAAAATTGACGTGCACACTCTAATATATTGACTGTACCCATCACATTTGTCTCATATGTCTCACGCGGATTTTTGTAAGATTCGCGTACAATTGGCTGTGCTGCCAGATGAATCACAATCTGTGGCTGCACACGCTCAAATACTTCCTTTAATAATTCAAAATCTCTAACATCGCCAATAACACTGTCCATCTGATTTTCCAGACGGCAAATTGAAAAAATACTTGGACTTGTCGGAGGCGCTAAGGAAACACCTGTTACCTTTGCGCCTGCATCAATTAAAATTCTCGAAAGCCATGAACCTTTAAAACCGGTATGACCTGTGATCAGTATTCTCTTATCACGAAAAAATGACATTTCTGTTTTCTGCATTATTTAGTCCTTCCATGTTTTCCACGGCGCCTTGCCGCTCTCCCACAGTGCCTCTAATCGATTCTTATCACGAAGTGTATCCATACAGGACCAGAAACCCTCGTGAATATAACCCATCATCTGACCATCTGCTGCGAGACGCTCAAATGGTTCTCTCTCCAATGGCTGATCATCTCCGTCAATATAATCAAACACGCCCGGCTCCATAACCATATAGCCAATGTTGATCATACTGCCATCCTTATCTGATTTCTCACGGAATGCTGCAATCTGTCCCTTATCATCATAATCGATTACACCAAAACGCTGTCCTACATTTGTCATGGAAATTGTAGCAAGCTTTCCATGGGAGCGATGAAACTCGCACAGCTCCTTAATATTGATATTTGAAACACCGTCTCCATACGTCAATAAAAATGGCTCATCTCCGACATATTTGCGGATACGCTTTACACGTCCGCCTGTCATTGTATTTAATCCTGTATCAATAAGTGTTACCTTCCATGGCTCTGAATAATTGTCGTGAAGCTCCATAGAATTATGTGCGAGATCAATCGTAATATCAGATGTATGAAGAAAATAATTTGCAAAATATTCCTTGATCACATATTGTTTATAACCAAGACAGATAATAAAATCGTTGAATCCGTACTGCGAATACTCCTTCATAATATGCCACAAAATTGGCTGATCACCAATCTCGACCATCGGCTTTGGGCGGTTTACGCTCTCTTCGCTGATTCTGGTACCGAATCCTCCTGCCAGTATTACAACCTTCATGCTATTACCGTGCCTTTCTTTTTGTTTGGATATCCTGATTCGGTCAAAATTGCCATTTGACCCACTCTCAGTTGTACTAATAATGGACTCATTTTACCATAGTTAAAGCAAAAAAGCAACCGGATGATTCCGGTCGCTTTTCGCCTTAAGAAAACGTTAAGTTTTTGGAAAATACAATTAATTATCTGCAAAAGCTACTGCAATCCCAAATCTGTGCCCCAAGTGCCTCATAGAACTCGCGCTCATGGCAGACCATCAGGATGCTTCCCTTATATTCCTTGAGTGCAGTCAAAAGAGAATCCTTTGCGTCAGCATCGAGGTGGTTTGTCGGCTCATCGAGGATTAACACATTGCTCTGGCGGTTCATAAGCTTGCACAGACGTACCTTTGCCTGCTCACCACCAGAAAGGACACGCACCTGGCTCTCGATGTGTTTTGTAGTCAGGCCGCACTTTGCAAGTGCACTGCGCACTTCATACTGATTCCATGACGGAAACTCCTGCCAAATTTCCTCGAGGCAGGTACGGCCGTTGTCACCGCTCGTTTCCTGCTCAAAATAACCAATTTCCAGATAATCACCCTGATGGACAGTTCCGCTGTATGGCTTTATAAGTCCTAGAAGACTCTTTAAAAGAGTAGTCTTTCCTATACCATTTGCACCTACCATGACTATGCGGTTTCCGCGCTCCATAACAAGGTCAAGCGGCTTTGTGAGTGGTCTGTCATATCCAATCTCAAGCTGCTCTGTAGTAAATAAGAAGCGGCCTGGTGCACGTCCATACAAAAAGCGAAACTCTGGCTTTGGCTTTTCGGCTGCTAATTCGATCACATCCATGCGGTCAAGCTTTTTCTGACGGGACATTGCCATGTTTCTTGTTGCAACTCTTGCTTTATTTCTGGCAACGAAGTCCTTTAACTGAGCAATTTCCTGCTGCTGGCGGTTGTATGCTGCCTCTATCTGTGCCTTCTGTACAGCATGAACCTCCTTGAAGTGGTCGTAATCTCCTACATAGCGGTCAAGCTTTTGGTTTTCCATGTTGTAGATTAAGTTTACAACACTATTTAAGAACGGAATATCATGAGAAATTAGAACAAAAGCATTCTCATACTCCTGCAGATAACGGCGCAGCCATTCGATATGCTTTTCATCCAGATAGTTAGTCGGCTCGTCAAGAAGAAGGATATCTGGCTTTTCAAGAAGAAGCTTTGCAAGAAGGACTCTTGTTCTCTGGCCTCCGGAAAGCTCGGTGACATCGCGCTCTAAGCCAAGTGCATCAAGCTCAAAGGCTCTTGCAACCTCCTCTACCTTTGAATCAATCATATAGAAATCGTGCATTGTCAGAAGATCCTGAATCGTACCCATCTCTTCCATCATGACAATTAGATCTTCCTCAGAAGCATCTGCCATCTCTTCACAGATCTGATTCATACGCGCTTCCATGTCAAATAAAAAGCTGAATGCATTCTTAAGCACATCACGTATTGTCTGACCTGGTTCTAATACAGTGTGCTGATCAAGATAGCCAACACGCACATTTTTTGCCCACTCAATTTTTCCCTCATCTGGCATCAATTTGTTTGTAATGATGCTCATGAATGTTGATTTTCCCTCTCCATTCGCACCAACAAGACCAATATGCTCTCCTTTTAATAAACGAAATGACACATCTGTAAAAATTGCTCTGTCTCCGAATCCGTGAGATAAGTGTTCTACATTTAAAATACTCATATTATCTTTCTCTATATCCTTCTATATATTTTTATTTTGCGCTGCCACTATTTAGCAAACTCTCTGCGTAATATACTGTCTGCATCGCATCCTTGCCATAGTAATCTGCGCCGATCATATCTGCGTACTCCTTTGTCAGTACAGCACCGCCTACGACAATTTTGCACCATGGTGCTACTTTTCTTACCTGGCTAATAGTCTCTTCCATATTTACAACCGTGGTAGTCATAAGCGCACTTAAGCCAAGAAGCGGTGCATGTGTCTCTACTACCTTTTCTGCTACTGTCTCAGGCGGTACATCTTTTCCAAGATCGATCACATCATATCCATAGTTTTCCAGAAGAACCTTAACAATATTCTTTCCGATATCGTGGATATCTCCCTTAACTGTTGCAATTACAACAGTGCCCTTCTTTTGCTGGTCGCTGCCCTTTGCCTCCATAAATTCCTTTACGGCAGCAAAACCGGCCTTTGCAGCCTCAGCACTCATCAAAAGCTGCGGCAAAAACATGGTTCCTTTCTCGAAGCCCTTTCCTACAATATCAAGTGCCGGTACAAGCTCTGTATTGATGATTTCAAGCGGCTCCTTTTCTTCAAGCATCTTCTTTGTCACCTTATAGGCTGGTTCCTTAAGACCCTTGATGATACATGTCTTTAAATCCATACCGCCAGATGTGCTTCCTGGGGCTTTCTTTTCAGATTTATCTGCGGCTTCGCCTGCCTTGACTGTAGTAGATACAACCTTCATAGCAGAATACTTTTCAACATATGACATACACTGCGCATCATAGCCGCCGAGTACGCGGAAGGTATCATATGCCTGCATCATAGCCTGTGAATTTGGATTTACTATTCCTGCTGAAAGACCTGCCTGCATCGCCATTGTAAAGAATGCTGATGTGATGATCTCACGCTGCGGCAGTCCAAAGGAAATGTTTGACACGCCAAGCACAGTACGTCCTCCCTGTGCCTTTATGCGGCGCACAGTTTCAAGTGTAACATTTGCGGAATTACTATCAGTACTCATAGTCATCGTGAGCGCATCAATTACGATATCCTTTCTTGCAATACCATAGCTCTCACCAGTCTTATAAATCTTCTCTGCAATAGCCAGACGTCCCTCAACAGTATCAGGGATACCGTCCTCGTCGAGTGCTAATCCTACTACGACACCACCATATTTTTTTGCTAGTGGGAACACCTGCTTCATGATCTCCTGCTTTCCATTTACGGAGTTGATCATCGGTTTTCCGTTGTATATACGAAGTGCCTGCTCCATTGCCTCCATATTGGTGGTATCAATCTGAAGCGGTGCATCAAGAATACTTTGTAATTGATAAACAGTTTCCTTCATCAATTCCGGCTCATTGATCTCCGGCAGTCCAACATTAACATCAAGAATCTGTGCACCTGCGTCTGACTGCTTTACACCCACCTCCAGAATATATTCCATGTTGCGGTCACGAAGTGCCTGCTTAAACTTTGATTTTCCGGTAGGATTTATACGCTCACCGATTAACATTGGCATCTTTCCAAGCTCAACTGCATGAGAATATGATGAAACAAGCGTCAGGTTCTTATCGGTAAGCGGCTTTGGCATAGCCTCTTTGCAAGCTTCTACAAGTGCCCTAATGTGCGCCGGCGTTGTTCCGCAGCAGCCGCCCATAAGCCATGCGCCTTCCTTGGCAAATATCTTCATATCCTCGGCAAACTCAGCCGGATCCACGTCAAATACGGTCTTTCCATTTTCACTTCGTGGAAGACCGGCATTAGGATTTATAATTAATGGTATTGATGCGCTTTTTGCCAAGCGCTCGAAAATTGGCTTCATTTGCTTTGGTCCAAGACCGCAATTCATACCAAATGCGTCTGCACCAAGACCCTCTAGCAATGCTGTGACTGCCTCTGGTGTCGCTCCTGTCAGCATCTTGCCATTTTCACCAAAAATAACAGTTGCCATAACAGGAAGATCACTGTTTTCCTTTGCTGCAAGCATCGCTGCCTTTAATTCATATGTATCGCTCATCGTCTCGATAAGAATAAGATCAGCACCTGCAGCTGCTCCTGCCTTTATGGTTCTTGCAAATATCGATACTGCATCTTCAAAATCAAGTGTGCCAAGCGGCTTTAAAAGCTTTCCTGTCGGACCTACATCAAGTGCGACGTAGCCATCCTTACCTGTTTCCTCGACTGCCTTTTTCGCATTCTGCACACCTTTTGTTACAATTTCTTCAAGATTATCCGGAAACTTTAACTCATTCGCGCCAAATGTGTTTGCCAAAATGATATCTGCTCCGGCATTTAGATAATCTCGGTGCAATTCTCTTATAATATCAGGATGCTTAAGATTCCAGTTTTCAGGCAGCTCACCAGCTTCAAGCCCGCGTTCCTGCAAAAGCGTACCCATACCGCCATCAAAAAAGACAATTCGCTTTCCCAGTTCATTTAATATATTTTTCTTCATAAATTCCTGTCCTTTCAAAAGCACAAGTTTTTCCTAACTATCCCTGTTGTTTCTGTTTGCTGCTTATGCATCACGGCGAAAGCTGCAGTCTTTTTTGCCGCAGGCCTCGCATCCTTCTGTGACGCATCCTGTTCTGATATGGCTTAAACCCATCAAAGCTGTAACAGATTTTTCAGGCTGCATTACGCCGCCTTCCGAAAGAAATAGACCTATTGTTTTCTGTGCGTTAAGTGCCTTCAAAAATGATGACTGTACATCCAAAGACAGATCTCCGTAACCAGGACTATACCTTGGACGCACAAAAAGGCCGTCTTTCGCAGCCTCTTTTTCAATATTCTTTTGACACAAGTTGCAATAGCACTCTATGGCCTCTGCTGCCGTTGACTGAAGTACTGCTGCCTTTGTGATATTTAATCTCAGATAACGTTCCATCAAACGATCTATTTCGTGACCAAGCGTTGCCGCAAAGAAAATGACTTCGCTGCAATCTTTTAAGTTTCGTTCCAGACTGTTGCTTAAAAGCTCCACACCACCTGCCTGCATATGACCTGCAGACAGATGTGTAAGTGCAAAACGCCGATATATATGGCGCGGCTGAGCCGTCCGCGCAACATCTTCCATGCACTGATGAATTAACATCATAACCTGTTCGTCCGGCTGTATCTTTTTGTAGCCGAGATAGCGAATAATCTCGCGTTCTCTCATCTGATTTATATCAATCATTTTAAAATCTCCGAAAGATTCTTCTGAATAGCCTCTGCAATCTGCGGCTTATTCATAGAATATACGTGAATGTGGTTGATTCCGTTTGCAATCAGATCAATGATCTGATCAGTTGCATAGGCTATACCTGCCTGCTCCATTGCCTTAGGGTTAGAACCAAAACGATCAACCAGATTTAAAAAGCGCTGCGGCATACTGCATCCAGAAAGATCACGTGCAGTCTCCACCTGCTTTGCTCGTGTGATTGGCATGATACCTGGAATCACAGGAACACTTATGCCCTGTTCTCTGACACGATACAAGAAGTTAAAGAAAATATTGTTGTCAAAAAACATCTGCGTTGTCAAAAACTCACATCCGGCATCAACCTTTTTCTTAAGGTTTATAATGTCCTCACTTTTATTTGCTGCCTCCACATGTCCCTCTGGATAGCAGGCTCCTCCTACACAGAAATCGCCATAGGCTTTGATTTCAGATACAAGTTCTGACGCATAATGAAAATCAACAAATGGATCCCCCTCAAAATCTCTCGGACGATCACCGCGCAGAGCCAGCACATTTTCAATTCCTGCTGCCTTCATCTCATCTAATGTGTTATGAATATTTTCCTTTGTTGCGCCTACACATGTTAAATGGGCAATCGTCGTTACGCCAGTTGTATCCTGAATCCCTTTTGCAATTGCAACAGTATTCTTTCTTGTGTTTCCGCCTGCTCCATATGTAACGCTCATGTAGCTTGGCTTTAATGCAGCAACGTCAATCGTTGCCTGACGAACTGACTCAAACTGTGCATCTGTCTTTGGCGGAAATACCTCAAAAGACAGTGTGATTTTTCCATTTGACAATATTTCATTTACTTTCATTATTTTTTAATTCCTCTTTCCTCTATATGGTGTGTTCTGTCGCATCGCTATTATACTGCAGATGTCTGTCTCCTAATGATGCTCTGTTCACTCCCCACTACAGCTTGTTTGTCGAGCTCATTTAATTTAAGTATAGCATGGATTTTACTTCATGAAAAGAAGATTTTCTCAATGGTTTGATATTGATATAAACTATACCAAAAGTACTTGCTGTCCTCTTTATTTTCCACTATGATAAACAAAAAAGAAAGGATCTGGATTATAACAATGAAAAAACAGGCTACTAAAATCAAGATTTGCGGACTTACAAAAGAAAAAGAGGCTGATTATCTCAATCAAATTCATGCAGATTTTGCAGGCATGGTCGTTTTTTTTTCTAAAAGCAAAAGAAATATCTCACTTGATCAGGCAAAAAAAATAAAGTCAGCACTTCTGCCTGAAATAAAAACAGTCGCCGTGACAGTCTCACCAACACTTGCACAAATAAGCCAAATTGCAGAGGCCGGCTTTGACCTTATTCAAATTCATGGTGATCCTGCCGATCTTGATATAAAAACTGCTAAGTCCATCTGCGAATATACAAGTAAGTTTTCTCTTCCTATATTAAAAGCATTTAATGTCTCTGATATTGACAGCTATAACTACTGGCATTCATGTCCGTCTGTCGCTGGCTTTGTATTTGATGCAGCTAAACCTGGAAGCGGCAAAACATTTGACTGGACTCTGCTAAAAAATCTTCCCAGGTCAAAAAAGCTTTTCATGCTGGCCGGCGGGCTGGCACCTGAAAATGTTTCAAATGCGATCTTTTTTTTGCATCCTGATGGTGTGGACGTATCATCTGGTGTGGAATTTTTAGAAAAAGACCACCCCGGCAAAGATCCTTATCGCATACAGGCCTTTGCCGAAGCGGTACAATTTGCAGATAAATTTACCTCAAAAACACTTATCGATTTGAATTAATCTTTTCTGCCTTTTCAATTGCTACATCAATATTCGGGCTAAAATTTTCTTTTCCAATTAATGTGTCAAAGCCAGCCTTTCTAATAACACGCATTGGCTGATCGTTTACATGTGAAAGAATGAGCGTTATCTTCTTTTTCCTGCATTTCTCATAAAGAGACGTTAATGAGTTCATTGCTGTACTGTCAAGTGCCGGAACACCTCTCATTCTAAGAATCAGGCATTTTGTCTTTTCTGTTACTGCAATCAGACCAATTTGATCTGCAGCACCAAAGAACAATGGACCTGTAATCTCGCATACACTGATTGATGATGGAATATCGCGCATACGCGCACGCTCTGCATCGCGAACCTCATCAGAAATCTCATCTGTATGACTCCAGTTACGCACACCAGTCTCATCACTCATGCGCTTCATAAATAAAAGACAAGCCAGTACCATGCCAACTTCAATCGCAACAACAAGATCAAATACAACTGTCAGCATAAATGTAATGACAAGCACTGCAATATCACTTTTTGGTGCCGTCTTTACAAGACGCACAAATGGACGCCACTGACACATGTTATAAGCAACAATAAATAAAATTGCAGCAATCGTCGGCATAGGAATCCAGCCGGCATATGGCATCAGCACAAGAAGCACTAAAAATAATACAACAGCGTGTACCATTCCAGCTACAGGTGTGCGGCCTCCATTTTTAATGTTTGCTGCAGTACGTGCAATCGCACCTGTTGCCGGGATTCCTCCAAAAAGCGCAGATGCAACATTTCCTGCTCCCTGTGCAGCAAGCTCCATGTTGGAACGGTGATTTCCATTAATCATGCCGTCTGCCACCACACATGAAAGAAGTGACTCGATTGCTGCCAAAATTGCAATTGTGAATGCATTTGGAAGTGCCTTCTGAATCACCTCAAGACTAAGCTTTGGCAAATGGAATGATGGAAGGCTGCTGCTTATTGTATACAGATCGCCAATTGTATTTACCTGAATCGGCATCAGCTTCACCATTAAAATACCAACAGCAACAGCTGCTAATGACGGTGGAATCTTCGCAAGCATCTTTACCTTTGGCATAAAAATAAGAATTGCCAGACATACTGCTCCCACAAAAACAGCATGCCAGTTTAGTGTGCCTATTCCCGCTAAAAAGCCTTCCAGCTTTTCCATTGTCTCAATTGTAGGCATTCCTACCGGAATTGTAACACCACAAAAATCCTTAAGCTGTCCAATCGCAATTGTCACAGCAATACCTGCCGTAAAACCAGTCGTAATAGTATAAGGAATAAACTTAATCAGTGAACCAAGGCGGCAAAATCCCATTAAAATTAAAATGATTCCTGCCAGGATGGTTGCCACAGCTAAGCCATCCATTCCCTGATCTGCTACGATTCCTGCAACAATAGTTGCAAACGCAGCTGTCGGTCCTGCAATTTGTACCTGACTTCCTCCCAAAAAGGAAATCACAAATCCAGCTATAACTGCCGTATAAATTCCGCGCTCTGGGCCTACGCCAGATGCAAGCGCTAACGCAATTGACAGCGGCAGCGCAATGATTGCCACAATGATTCCGGCAATCAGATCCTTAATGAACTGTTCCTTCGAATATTTCTTCAGACAGGTAAACAGCATCGGTTTCAGATCTTCCATGAAACTATCCCCCTCATTTTGTGCGTTTTTTTCGCCTTTACAGCGCACACGATGGCTATTGTATCATGTATAATTATAAACTGTCTACCCGTTTTTGCTCACAATTACGCGAGTATTCGCTATGTACGCGATTTTGTACAAAAATAATTACTGTACTGCCATACATGTTCCAATTAATCTGCAGCTGTCCATTCTTCTAAACCTAAGCGCAGTCCCTCTTCCATTAATAGTATTTAATGCATATCCCTTTTCTGAAATATGGAATTGGCGAAAGTACAGACGATGATTATATAAAAACAATGCATTTTCTCCCTCATTTGGAAATTTATCTGATAACAATAAAACATCATTTTTACAATATCTCGGTGAAAAATGATCGTTTGGAAGACGCACCGCCATATATACATTTTCACAGGCTGTCTTTACATGTTCTACATCAAAACTTGAAAAAGCTGCTCCATCTGATGTTTCCACTGCCGGAATCAGACATGGAATCTCACGTTCCTCGTTTACATCTACTCCTGCCTGCCACTGCGCTTCAATTTCTGCGATTGCACGTATAAATTTCTTTCCATGCTCTCCGCTTTCACGATAAGCAAATAAAAGCTGTTCTTCCTCCTCTCGTGGACTTTCCCCCATCAGGCTTTCCATTGATACATCCAATGTACGGCTAAGTGCCAAAAGTGTGTCTACTCTTGGATTTCTCGCTCTCCTGTAAATGATATTACGAATCGTTTCGATTGGGACATTCGACAGCATAGACAGTTTCTCTAGTGTCAATCCCTTTTTGTCCATCATTGCCTTTAGCTGTTTGTCAATCATTTTACAATTCCTCCCATTTCACTCTTGTTATTTTTTCCCATTTGAAGTATTCTATTACCAGAAGACTAAAAAATACAACGTCTTGGAATGAAACTATCGTATCACATGTAATTTGTAGTATGGTAGCTAAAATTACACTTTTAGTCGTTTCTACGCATGTACAAAGTACCGAAAACTATACGAAAGAGACTATACAATTTTATGACACAGCAAAAAATTCTATTAAATTTTATTGATAACATTGAAAAGGAACGTGTCAGGCTCAATCTGACACAGGCGCAGATGGCTCAGAAACTTGATATGTCTGTGTCCAATTATAAAAAACTAATTGCCGGTCAGTATAGGCGTCCGAACCTTTTTCTGGCTCAGCGCCTGTATGAACTGACCGGCAAGCTGCTATTTGAATTTTTCGATTTTGATTCGCCTAAGCTAAATGCAATTTCAAAGTTTATGAAGCTGTCTGATACTCAATGCTCATTCATAGAGGGCATAATAGATTTTGAGCTTGCATTTTCAACAAGTAAAGAAGAAAATACTGACGATTACCTGACTGTTTTGATTCCAACAGGCAATTGCGAGGATGGCATGATATGGGATTCTGCAAACGTCCGTAAAGTAAACATTGCACCTTATCGAAAACGCTATGGTTCGCAAATCAATGCCGGAGTTGAAGTCACTTCTAATCATTTAACTCCCGTTTACCATATGGGAGATATTCTGCTCATCTCACGCCGTCCTCCGCGCGATGGCGATACTACCATTTTTTTAAACACTGAAAATGGCCGTGCCTACCTGCGCCGTTTTATTCAGCAGGTTCCCCGTATTCTTCAGCCAATCAACGGATATGGCGAATCATTCTATATTGATCCCTATAATGAAGATGAAGTAAAAAAATGGGTCAAGTATGGCGTTGTTCTAACAAAAATGCGTGAATAAATCAGTCTTCAGGAAAACAAATTGCTGTTGCATAGGCATCAAGATATTGTGTGCCGGCTGCTGTTACAAGATTTAGCTGTGTAATCTGACACTGGTAGACCTCTTTTGTGCTGACACCATCCTCGGCCATACATGTTGTAAAGTTATGAAGAATCAAATCTTCTCCATTTTCTTGTCCGATATACATAACCACATGATTTTTCATTACAAGCAGCGTTCCTGGCTTCATAGACTGAATTTTTTCCAGCTTTTCTTCCTGTGTCATGCCTTCAAGTGATACAATTTGTGTTCCTGTCTGTGCCATGCTACCTGTATTTCTTGGCAAAATGATTCCAAAACATCTGTAAATGGCATTCATTGTTGAAGAGCAATCCATATCTCCATTGGAATCTCCCCAGCCATAAGCCATTCCAACTAACTTTTTAGCCTGATCAAGAATATTTTCCTGAGTCATATCAAGATAACCAAAATGAATGCCATCCTGAGCAGTCTCAACATTTGTTATCACAAGTTGGCCTTTGTCATCTTTCTGTGGGATGGATACCATAAGTATGCCCTCAGATTCCTCCTTTGCCGGAAGTGCTGTTCCCATGCGAAGTGTTACATTGGTACCTGCGAGTGTCAGTCTGGCATCTGTCACAACAGCTCTTTTAGTCTCCTGCCATTTTTTTAATTCGTCAAGTGTGCAGCATGCGATTTTATCTGTTTCTACCCAGCCTCTATAATTTTGTGCCTGTACAAAACTCCAGATTCCGTCTGCAGTCTGATGAACGATCACTGCTGCTTCTCCTGTCATAAGCATACTTTCTTGAAAATAATCAAATGAATGTGCATCTAATGAAGTGGATGCTTTTTTCCATGTTGGAAAAGCTCGAACTGCCGCATTTTGTGTGATAACACCATACTTAAGTGTAATAGGATCCAAGATTCCCTCTAAATTTCTTCTTGCAAGAATCTCATCCTGTGCTTCTTTAGTCACCGGCTCTCCCTCTAGGTACGGCCAGTTTCCATACGTATATGCTTCAATCCAAAGGCGCACATCATCTGCTGCGACATCTGTAAGCTGTGTCACATCTGCGACACCTGATTTTGAGTTTGCCATAGTAGCCTCGTTAATCTGCTGATAAACTAAAGCTTTTGTTGATTCCTCTTCAAGTGTCTGTTCAGCCTTTTGATCTTCTGTTTCCTTAATTTCTTCAGCATCTGTTTCATTCGCTGTAAGTGTCTGGCTTTCCGATGATGCTGCCGATGGCTTTGCTGCCAGTTCCTGTGTCTTTTTTTGAAGTCCCATAGTATTAACAGCATCTACAATACCTAATCCATGTCCGCTCTCTGGCTCTAGTCGAACACTTCCTAATACTGCCCATAACAGCACTCCTCCAAGCAGTACCACACAGGCAGACATTCCTATAATAAGTGGCTTTAGGCTAAGACCTTTTCTTTTATTTTCATGCGGTTCTTTTTTTCTTCTCAATATTCTCCGCCTCCTGTCTAAAACAAAAACAATATATCAGTTATCCTGTTCTTTAATTTATCATACCATTTTTCTCTTTTATTATGTTTTAAAGATTTCTTACAATTCATGTAAAAAATAATTAATGTATCTTATCACGCGTCAACGGAATTTTGAAATTTATAGTATCTATTTTATGATAATTGATACTATCGGTTTCTTTACCGTGTTCTTTGCAATTTATAGTATATAAATTAACAATCTTGCTATCTTAAATCTGTAAACTCATATTTTTACAGATTTATTTTTGTAGTATTTACATGAATGAAGAAAAAGGAAGAGAAAACTGATATGTCTGAATTTACGTTAATTGTTGGAAAAAGGATCCGAAAAGCAAGAAAAGCAAAAAATTTGACACTTGAAGAGCTTGCTGAACGCTGTGGACTTCATCCTGCATATATTGGTCAGCTTGAGCGCGGTGTAAAAAATGCATCGTTATATACACTTGAAAAGATTGCATGTGCACTTGAGCTTTCTTTAACTGACTTAGTTGGCAACAGTGATATTGTCACAGAAACGGCAAAAACTAATATTCCTGCTGACTGTAGAAGCATCATCTGTACGCTCCCGCCGCAATCACATGAGCTTATTTACGCACTGCTAAAGCAGATTATCAACCTTGAGCGCTGATGGTGCTTAAACTCAAATGGTTCGTAGAATTCATAAAAAAGCAGTAACTATTCAGAACCCCATTCGCAAAATCGCATCTTCGATGCTTCTATTTTGCTCATGTGGTTATCTCGCCATATAAAATTGCTATTCTGTCTGAATGCAAGCATTCACAGAAAGCAATTTTGCATGGCTCTGAATAGTTACAAAAAGCAAAATTAAAAACAAGGAGATTGACTATGTCTGATATTGCCGAAGCTGTTGGAAAACGAATTTATGCCATTCGAACATCAAAGCACATGAGCCGTAAAGATCTTGCCAAGCGCTCTGGGCTTCATCTTACCTATATCGGTCAGCTTGAGCGCGGTGAACGAAATGCGACGATAGCAACACTTGAAAGTGTTTCTTACGCACTTAATGTACCGATTGAGCGTTTTGTTGAATATATTACACCTGGAATGGCTTCACAGGAGACTGCTGCAAATGAATGCTATAACTTGATTTTAGAGCAGACACCGCGCACACAAAAGCGGCTTCTTGCAATTCTCCAAAATATGGCACAGCTGCACCAAATACAATAAATTCTAATTTTCAAAAAAAGAGTCACGCGAAAGTTTAGCGTGACTCTTAATATTACTTGTTTTATTTTTTTTCGCGGTTTAAATATAAAAGCGGAAGTCCAATACAACAAATTCCACCAACTATATTTCCAAGTGTAACCGGAATAAGATTTTTCACCAGAAAGCTTCCCCAGCTTAACTGTGATAACTGTGCTTCTGTGTAGCCATACAGTTCCATTGCTTTATTTACGTAGTCTGGATTCATCTTGCAAAACAGACCTGCTGTTATGTAATACATATTAGCAACGCAGTGCTCAAAGCCTGCTGTTACAAACAGCATGATTACAAAGAAAGATACAAGCAGCTTTCCGCTGATATCTTTTGCGCAAATTGCCATCAAAACAGCTGCGCAAACTAAAATATTACAAAGAATGCCAGATGTAAATGCCTTACCAAATGGCAGTGTTGCTTTTCCATATGCCACCTTAATTGTATAAGCACCAAGTCCGCCTGCTGAATAATCAAGCTGACCGCTGCAGTAAACTAGTGCTGTAAAAATCAGTGCTCCTGCAAAATTTCCAAGAAATACAAGTACCAAAACACGAATGCAGTCTGCCACAGAAATATGTTTTTCGGCAACACCAAGTGCCATTAAACAGTCACCAGTAAACAGCTCTGCCCCCAGCAGAATTACCATCATCAAACCTACTGGGAATACGACTGCCGCAGTAAGTCTCGCAAGTCCTACATTTGCAACAGAATGTGCTGCCACGCTGCTCGCTGCTGCACCCATTCCAATCATCATTCCAGCTAACATTGCTTTTCCAAACAGCTTGCCAATCGGTGTAGCTGCCTTTGCTTTGCATCCCTGTGCATAGCTTTTCGTTGCTTCTTTTACAGATAAAAAGCCTTCCATAGTAAAATATCCACCTGTCTTTTTTATTCCAGTCGGGATTTCCCGCCATCTTTTCCATTATATCACAATTTTTTTTGATTGAACAGCAAATTTTTAATGACATATCCTTTTCAACTGTGCTATAGTCAACAACTCGGTCATAGAATGGCCAAGCATCCAAAGTTTCCCTTGAATACCGGACATTCAATTTCCGCCCTTTGAAAATAAGTCCACGTTACACAATACGAATAACACAGGCTGATCCTCTCCGGACAGTCCATCTTACAGTCATGCCGTAAGAAGACGGTGGTTGTTGATATGTTCTGCTCTAGTCACAGATGAGATCCTACAGCATCATGTAAGATGTTACAGGGTCCCGTCTGCTTTCATGCAGATGCTGCTTGTTTTGTTTTATATGCGACATGCCGTTTTTCATATACGATTCGAATCGCATTCTGTAAATTCTTGTGACTGTATTGGTGTTCCTTACACAATTCCAGTATTTCTCTATCACCTGCCCGGTTTCTGATATTGACAGCACCAACGTGGTCTGCATCATCATGATACCCGCAGCTGGTACAGCAGAATCCTTTTGAGTGTCGGTTTTCTGCATTCATATTGCTGCATACCGGGCATACCTGACTTGTAAAATCAGGTGCTACCTCGAAAAAGTCACATCCTTTTTGATTCAGTGCTTCCATCAGCTTTCTTTGAAGCTTTCCCCTGGCAAATGTTGAAAACATTCCATTAACCTTACGGCTCTTATTAAATTCCTTAATATCCAACTTTTCAATCGCAGTCAGTGTATCTTTGGAAATGCTGTCCACATAGGTTGTGACTGATTTCTTGATCTCGTGATCCAGCCGTGCATAGTAGCAGCGCTTTTTACGATATGGTGCTTCTGCCGTCTGAATCATTCGTTCCAGATGATCCATCTTTTTGATGAGAGAACGTCTCACATCCTCTGACAGATCATGTTTTCTCAAAAAGTGTTTAATCTTTCGTTTCTTGTTTCGAAGGCTTGCCAGTTCTGCAAAGGCAGGCTCTACCTCTTCATGATAAAAGTCAATTACCGGACTCATGGAACCGATTGCCCTTCCGTCGGATGTATGAAAACAGTCCGAGATTCCGGTATCCACTCCAATACAATTCGTTGTTGCAGGCTGCTGTCTGGCTGAATCATAGGACCAGCCAATTCGAAGATTCCCTTTTCTCACCTGCATCAGAACAGTTCCTGCCATCTTGCTATTCTGAATCTTATGTAAAAAATGTCTGCTGGTATCAATCGGGATCGTGATTCGCTGTCTTGTTTTTAATGGATTTGTAATAATGATTACATAGGGCATTTTGGTATCTGTTGATTGTTCGATCTTCATTAAGCGTAAGTCCAATGGAACTGATACGAAACGAAGCTTTGGAACACGATACTCCAATGATTTTGTTGCATATCGCTCCTGAAACTCCAGCTGCAGATCAGAAAATTCCTTTTCCGACATTTCATGAAGTGTTTTTGTGCAGTCCTCATAAAACATGCCTTCTATCTGTCGCATTGTTTCTTCCATCTTTTGCTTTGAGCATCCCATGACAGACATCGCAAACAATACTTTTGACTGTGCAAATATCCCCCTACCTTCTGACAAAAGATCCAGTCGGATATTATTCAAACGACCCGATACCTGCACTACTGCCGCATCGAATGCATTCTGGCAAAATGCGGAATTGATTCCTTCCGGACGAATGGCTTTTTCAAGCTTTCGCATTTGGGGATCTTTCTTATCATTCTTTACCAGTTGAAGTACGATATCAGGATTCTTTTCCAACAGATCAATGTCACGATTGATGAGAGCAGTATACGAGTTTTGCATCTGCTGTAAAATAACAAGCTTTTCCTTATTCGGCCGACCATACAGAAAAACACTCTTTGTAATAGTGGTCTGAAATGAACTGTTCTTTTTCTTTTTTGCTTTTGGCATAGCCCCTCCTTTCGTTAATACTGTTTTGACTGATGTTACATATACTTACGGATAGTCTCTTCTGAGATGTCGCCAATTGTTTCAAGGTAGTAAGAATGGTTCCAAAGCTCTCCTTTCCACTGCTGTTGACGTAAGTCTGGAAACTTTTCGTACATCTTTCTGCGGTATTTTACCGAACAAACAATATGATAATTGATGTTATACATGCAGGTACGTGCATGTTTCAGGCTATCTTTTTCACATATATTATATCATATAGTATACATATAGTCAACAAATAGTTGGAATATATTATACATACAGTATTGTTTTCTCTGTAGACTGCCACCCGAATCTTCCCTATATTTCTCTGCCGAAGACAGTTTCGCTTTTTGGAACACAAAAAGCTTTACGCCTTCGGCAGATTTATGGTATGATAAAAGCAAGCGGTGCTTTCATCTCGGTCATTGAATGGCCGTGGATTCCCACGCCAGATTCCTAAAGTAAAATGTAGCTATGATTTCTAAATAGTTACATTAAAATCAACTTCAAAAGCAGAAAGGTATGGTTTTCACTATGCGTATTGTCATAAAAATTGGTACTTCCACTCTTGCTCATCACACCGGACGACTTAATATACGACGTACAGAGGTGCTCTGCAAGGTAATCAGTGATTTAAAAAATGCCGGACATGAAATTGTCATGGTCTCATCTGGTGCCATTGGTATGGGTGCCGGCAAGCTTTCATTAAAGGAGCGACCGTCTGATATGCCGACAAAGCAGGCAGCAGCAGCTGTAGGTCAGTGTGAGCTTATGTATACATATGATAAGCTTTTTGGTGAATATAATCACACAGTTGCCCAAATTCTTTTAACTAGTGAAGATATTGAGCACGATGACAGACGGCAAAATGTGGAAAATACAATGGAGCGTCTGCTTTCTCTTGGCGCAATTCCAATTATCAATGAAAATGATACAATCTCTACTGCTGAGATTGTGATTGGTGACAACGATACGCTTAGCGCAATTGTAGCAAGCACTGTTCACGCTGATTTACTCGTGCTTCTTTCTGATATTGACGGCCTTTTTACAGCTGATCCAAGAAAGGATCCTTCTGCCACTCTTATTCCTACTGTTTGTGAAATCACACCTGAAATTAAAGCTATGACTTCTGGTGCAGGCACAAATCTTGGAACTGGCGGCATGACTACAAAAATTCAGGCTGCACAGATTGCAACAGAAAATGGCATTGATATGGTTATTGCAAACGGAGCTGACCCTGTTATCTTATATGACATCGCAGATGGAAAACAAGCTGGAACACGTTTTCTTGCGCAGAAAAAAATGCTTTAAAAGAAAGGACTAAACGCATTATGAAAGAAACAAAGTGTATTTTACGAGAGGCCAAAGCAGCTGTTTCTTCTCTGGCGGTTTTGAAAAGTGAAGAAAAAAATAAAGCGCTTCTTGCTATGGCTGATGCACTAATTGCTGACACTTCTTCTATTCTTTGTGAAAATAAAAAAGATATGGACGCAGCAAAAGACACTATATCTTCTGTCATGCTCGACCGGCTTAAGCTTGATGAATCACGCATACGCGCTATGGCAGACGGTATTCGTGCTGTCGCTGCACTGCCTGATCCTGTTGGCCGCATTCTTTCTGATGAAACGCGCCCAAACGGACTTCATATTCAAAAAGTCTCTGTACCAATGGGTGTTATCGCTATTATTTACGAAAGCCGCCCAAATGTTACATCGGATGCTGCTGCTCTAGCTTTAAAATCTGGAAATGTCTGCGTACTTCGCACAGGAAAGGAAGCCTTTCACAGTGCATTTTCAATTGTCAATGCACTTAAAAAAGGTCTTCATAGCTGTGGCATAAATGAAAAGGTCATAAACCTGATTGAGGATACAAGCCGAAAAAGTGCACTTGACTTAATGCGTGCCGTTGGTTTTATTGATCTTTTGATTCCGCGCGGCGGTGCAGGACTTATAAAAGCATGTGTAGAGCAGGCGCTTGTTCCTTGTATTCAGACAGGCACTGGAATCTGTCATATCTATGTGGATAAGGATGCTGACCTTTCCATGGCACTGCGAATAGTTGAAAATGCAAAAATGAGCCGTCCTTCTGTGTGCAATGCTGCCGAGGTTTGTCTTGTGCACCGTGATGTGGCAAAGAAATTTCTTCATATGCTGCAAAAAAGCTTGTGTGACCCATCTCGCGAACATCCTGCTAAGCTTCTCCTTGATAAAGAAGCTCTTTCAATTATTGATGGTACTCCTGCAGATGAGAATGATTTTGATACGGAATTTCTCGATTATATTCTCGCTGTGCATGTCGTAAGTGATGTGAACGAAGCAATTTCACATATTGCTTCCCACTCTACTCATCACAGCGAATCAATCATCACACAGAATGAACAGACTGCTGCTCTATTTACAACTCTTGTGGACAGTGCTGCCGTATATGTCAATGCATCAACTCGCTTTACTGACGGAGGTGAGTTTGGTCTTGGCTGTGAAATGGGAATTTCAACACAGAAGCTTCACGCGCGCGGTCCAATGGGGCTTCGTGAGCTGACAGCTTACAAATATGTTATCACTGGAAATGGACAGACCCGTTGACAAAAGCCTCACACTATCTTAACATACTTCTAAACGGCTGCAGCTATTATCTTATGTCCGTTTAAATAAATCTACTTGGAGGAATTATGGAACACTTAATTATCCCAGAGGGCTATGAACCAGCTTTAAATCTGCATGATACACAGATTGCCATCAAAACAGTCAAAGATTTCTTTCAGGATCTGCTTGCAAAGCAGCTAAATCTGCTCCGCGTATCAGCACCGCTGTTTGTTGATCCGGCTTCCGGCTTAAATGACAACTTAAATGGCGTTGAGCGCCCTGTATCCTTTGACATTAAGGAGCAAAGTGGTTTTAATGCTGAGGTTGTACACTCTCTCGCAAAGTGGAAGCGCTATGCTTTAAAGGAATATGGCTTCTCAAATGGTGAAGGTCTTTACACCGATATGAACGCAATTCGCCGTGATGAGACTACAGATAATATCCACTCCATCTTTGTTGACCAGTGGGACTGGGAAAAAATCATCTCAAAAGAAGATCGAACACTCGACACTTTAAAGTCCGTTGTCCGTGATGTATACAAGACACTTAGAAAGACAGAAATGTACATGGCAATCCAGTATGATTACATAGAAGAAATTCTTCCTAAGGAAATTTTCTTTATTACTTCTCATGAGCTACTTGACATGTACCCGGACAAGACTCCAAAGGAGCGTGAATATCTGATCACGAAAGAAAAAAAGGCTGTCTGCCTGATGCAGATTGGTGATAAGCTTGGAAATGGCGAGCCGCATGACGGACGTGCACCAGATTATGATGACTGGGCACTCAACGCCGATATTCTTGTCTACTATCCAGTTCTTGATATTGCTCTTGAGCTTTCCTCCATGGGTATTCGTGTTGATGAGAACTCTCTTCGCACTCAACTTGAGAAGGCTGGCTGCCCAGAGCGCGCCAACCTTGCTTTCCAAAAGGCAATACTAAATAAAGAACTTCCTTACACTATTGGCGGCGGTATTGGTCAGTCTCGTATCTGTATGTTCTTCCTTCGCCGTGCCCACATCGGTGAGGTTCAGTCCTCTATCTGGCCGGCTGATATCAGAAAGGAAGCAAAAAAGCACAATATTACATTGCTTTAATGCATATCAAAAAAAGTGCCTTGGATATCCATGGCACTTTTTTATATTTCTCGTCACTAATATTTATCAGCGTCTCCACGTATCGCGTGACAAAAGAATCAAAATTGGAAAAATTTCCAATCGTCCAGCCAGCATATCAAAAATTAGTACAATTTTTGCCAGCGGACCATAAATTGAGAAGTTACATGTCGGGCCTACTAATTCAAGACCTGGTCCGATATTATTAAAGCAGGCAAGTACAGCTGAAAAATTAGTTCCAACAGAAAAACCATCTATTGAAATAACTAGCAGACTAAACATAATAATAAGTACATATGCAGCAAGATAGGCGTTTGTATTTTCAAGCACCTTCTCTGATACGACCTGCTTGTTGCTGCGCACTGCCTGGATTCGCTGCGGACGAAGCATTTTCTGTATGTTTCTTCTAAGACTCTTAAAGACGAGCAAAAGTCTTCCGCACTTAAAGCCTCCGCCTGTACTTCCTGCACAGGCACCCACTACCATCAGACATAATAGAATTGACTTTGAAAAACCTGGCCATAGATCAAAATCTGTGGTGGCAAAGCCTGTAGTAGTCACAATACTGGCCACCTGAAAGAATACATGGCGTACTGTCTCTTCAAGCGTTCCATAAAAACCTCTCAGATTAATCACAATCAAAAGCACACTGCCCAGCACCATTCCAACATAAAGACGAAGTTCCTCATCCTCGTATACACTTTTTACCTGCTTCATGATCAAAAGATAGTAGCAGCTGAAATTCACACCAAACAGCAGCATAAACACTGTACATACATTTTGAATATATGGACTGTAGCTTGCCATACTATCATTTTTTACACCGAATCCACCTGTTCCGGCTGTTCCAAATGCTGTACATACAGCCTCTAACACAGGCATTTTTCCAGCAAGCAAAAGCAGCAAATCTACTACTGTCAATACAATATATAAAATATATAAAATTCCTGCCGTGCTTCTGATTCTTGGAACAAGCTTTGCAACATTTGGTCCCGGGCTCTCTGCTCGAAGCAGATGCATTGTGAAACCATCATTTCGACCACTTACAGGAACAACTGCAAGTAAAAATACAAGAACACCCATACCGCCAACCCAGTGGCTAAAGCTTCTCCAGTATAGCATTCCCTTTGAAAGACCTTCTACATTTGATAAAATAGATGCACCTGTTGTCGTAAAACCAGATACGATCTCAAATAATCCATCAAGATAAGACGGAATTTCACGTGAAATCCAAAATGGAAGACAGCCCAAAAGACTCATTACAATCCACGCGAGTCCGACACAAACCATACCTTCTCTTGCATAAAAGCCTTTTTTGGCTTTTCTTGCAAAAAACATAAGCATGCCTGCCACTGCTAAAATCACAAGGATACTTAAAGCAAATCCTAAAATTGCCTGACTATCCTGACCAACCAGACTTATAATCAGTGCCGGCACCATAAATGCCGCCTCCGCCAACAGAATCTGCGCAATCAGCCGCCCCATCATTTTATAGTTCATAATTAAAAAACTCCTTTTTTGCAGAAACTGTATTTGTTATGCTTCAAAAATATCGTCAAGCTTATAGATAATATCATTTCTTGTTGTGACAACAACAACTGTATCACCCTCTCGAATAACAGAATCTCCTCCTGGAAGCTCTGTAACGCCGCCGTGTGTAATACAGGATACAAGAATATTTTGCTTCACTTTCATGTTCTTTAACGGTTTATCACAATACGGCTTTTTATCTTCAACATGAAACTCAATTGCCTCTGCCTTTCCATCTGCTATGGAATGAACCGATACGGCTGCTCCTGTCTGATTGTGCATTGCACGTATATAACGCACAATACCGTTACAGCAAAGATCCTTCGGCCAGATCGTACTTCCAATCGGAAGCTGATCAATCATGCTGCCATTTTCCATATGACCAAGCTTTGTGATAACCTGAGATACACCATGCTTAGTTCCATACAGAGAAATAATCATATTTAACTCGTCCATACCAGTTGCCGTGACAAGTGCGTCACAGCTTTCAATATTTTCACGCTTCAGCACAAATGTATTGCTCGCATCATCATTGATAATCTCTGTTTTAGGAAGAAGCGCTGCAAGTTCCTCACAATGCTTTGGATCCTTCTCGATCAAACGTACCGTCATGCCATCTTTTTCAAGCTGCTGAGCAAGATAATAGCTTACACGTCCGCCGCCGCAGATCATAACATGATTGACCTTTTTTGTTATAATTCCAAGATTATCAAGAAGTGTCGCCAAGCTTTCTGTTGATGCCGTAACAAAGATTCTGTCGCCCTCTCTAAGCACAAAGCTTCCATCTGGTGCTACAACATCACCTCTTCTAAGCACGGCACATACAAGAACACGGCACTTTATTACACGATTCAATTCGCTAAGAGCAACATTGCACAAACGGCTTCTTTCATCAACACGCAGCTCTACGATCTCTACTCTTCCCTTTGCAAAGCTGTCTCTCTTTAAGAAGCCTGGGAATTTAAGCAATCGTTCAATCTCGATTGCAGCCTGCTTTTCCGGATTTACTGTCAATGACAGCGCAAATGTTTTCTGCATTTTGTAAACCTGATCTGTATAATCCGGATTACAAATCCTTGCAATTGTATGGATGTTTGGATTGATTCCATGAGCAGTCATGCTGCACAGAAGATTTAACTCATCTGCACCAGTCGCTGCAATCAAAAGATCCGCATCGTTTACACCTGCCTGAAGCAATGTCTCCATCGTGGCACAATTTCCTAAAACGGCCATTACATCATATTTTTCTACGTTTGATTCCAATACCTGCTGCTTTACATCAATAAGCGTAATATCATAACCTGAGGCGCTCAGCTGTCTAGCCAGCGTTGATCCAACCTTTCCGACGCCCGCAATTATTATTTTCATACCCTTCACCTTTCATATTCGAATAATGACAGACAATTAGTCATTACATTATGATAACACAAAAATTAAAAAGTGCAAGGATATTCTATATCTGCGGTAAATAAAAGGGGCTGTGAAAAAAAGCAGTTTAAAAAAAGAGAACTAGGGACTCAAAAACGAATCCCTAGTTCGCCCTTTTTTTATTATTCTTTACGGCAAATATGTACGATATCCTATAGGTGTCTTAAAGAATACAGATGTTACATTAATTCCAGTCTCTGGTGAACCTGCATGAACAATTGCACCGTTACCGATGTAAATTGCCACATGGTTCGGATTATTATAAAATACAAGATCACCTGGTCTAAGCTGATCGTAAGTGATAGCAGAACCACAATTCATCTGGGACATGGAGTGATGCGGAAGGCTTACACCTGCCACTCTGCTGTATACCTGCATAGTAAATCCAGAGCAGTCCACGGAACCGCCAATAGAAAGATCGGTGCCTCCATATACATAATTGCACTGACCTACCCAGCCTAATGCATAATTAACAATTGAATCACGAAGCGGTGTTGAGTTGTTTGATGGAGTTGTAATTTCCTGTGTGGTAGTTGTCTCTGCCGCTGTCGTAGTAGTTGTTGTTTCTTCAACTGTAGTGGTTGTAGTTTCTGCCGCTGTTGTGGTGGTTGTCTCTGTCTCTGATGATGGAGCAGTCTCTTCAACTGTAGTGGTTGTCTCATCAGGTACTGTCTCAGATGAAGGAACTTCTGACGGCTGTGTTTCTGAAGAAGCTTCAACCGTTGCTACATTTAAATCAAATGATGAAGAAAATCCCTGATAGCTTACTGTAACAGTATTCCAACCTGCACTTAACTTCATGCCAACCTGATCACAACTTAGGCCTTCTGTTACTGTCTGTGTTGTTCCATCTATGTAAGTAACAACAATATACAGCTCACTTGCACTGAGTACCTGTCCTTCTGTCTTACTGCTTCCAGTATAAAATGCCTCAATACCCTGAATTGCTTTGACAGCCTCTGAAGAGGTTGTATTATCAGCTGTTGTAGTTGTGGTATCTTCTACTGTTGTAGGTGTGGTCTGTTCAGCTGTTGTCGTTGTGGTATCCTCTACCGTTGTAGGTGTGGTCTGTTCAGCTGTTGTAGTTGTGGTATCCTCTACTGTTGTAGTTGTAGTATCCTCTACTGTTGTAGTTGTGGTATCTTCTACCGTTGTAGGTGTTGTCTGTTCTGGCTGCGTTTTTTCTGCTTCACTTGATGAAGTCTGTGCCTGTGAGCTTGTTGTTGTTTCCTCAGCAGACGTAGCTGCCACTGTCGTAGTAGTAGTAGGTACCTCCGTTGACGTTGCCGCAACTGTCTCACCATTTAACGCGGCTGTTGCACGCGCTACCATGTCGGCTGTCTTTTTCTGCTCGCTCTTTGCTGTTGTTACTAAATCTGTATAACCTGCGTTAGAAGCATCATTTATGTAATATTCCCAAAGCTGATATGCATATGTACTTGCGTTGTAAGCTGCCTGATAATCTGCTGCTGCCATACGCTTTTCAAAAATTGCCTCTGCATCACGAATATCTACAAGATAGCTGTCCAACTGATTTTTTACCATCTGATCAGTGATTGCTACTGCCTCTGCATGACGTGTGTATAAAGAAACATCCTCTGCTTTAACAAATCCGGCAAATTCTTCGTTAACTGCAATCTTTACAAATCCGTTCTGAATTGCAAGAACCTTATAATCACCATCCTTGTAAACGCTGCCAACACTATCGGCACCGCTTGATGCTGAACTGTAAACAACCGCTGTATTGGATTTTACCTTTGCATAACGGTTTGTAAGATCCTCATCGCTCGCCTTTGCAGCTGCACCTGTTAATACATAATCAGATGACACATAACCCTCTACATCTCCACTTTTGATCAGATACCAGCTGCCTTCACTGTTATCAACAGTATCATAAATAGAAACAACACAATTGCTGTATAAATATCCGATCACATTGCTTGATACAGATGGCTTATTTCTAACATTTAAGCTTGCCATTACACTGACAAGTCCTTCTTCCTTTTCGCTGGCATCCTTTGATACCAAGCTAGTTCCAAATACAACGGAACCATCTTCTTTCGTCGTCGCATTTACAGTAAAAACTGGGATGATCTTTTTCTCCTGTGCTGAAGCAACTATATAACGAATATAATCCATAATATCTGCTTCAGGCGTCTGGCTGCTTGCATAGTAGTTATCGAGAGAAACCGCCATGCCTGCCACAGCTGTATCCTGTTCAAGCGACGCGCCTGATGCTGCCGGTACTGCAATGCCTCCTCCAACTGCAAATGTCGCAGCCAGACAGGATGCCAGCGCATTCCTGCATAATTTATTCATATCTCAAAAACCTGTACCTTCCCGTAGCCTGCCATCTTGCCTGCAGGTACAAAAACATAATATCAGTTAAATTGTTACAATATTATTACAACTCCATTTTGATTATAACACATAGAAAATGCTTGTCAAGGGGCGTTTTTATTGTGTCCTTTTTATGATATACTAATTATGGCACAGTTTGCTACCCGGTAGGTTATGAAAGGCGGAAGCGAAACTTTGCTACCCAGTAGACTATGAGAGTCTTCGGTGAAGCTTTGTCGGCGACCCTTGTTCCCGCGGCGCCTTTTACATTACTTCCACGTAAGTTTACTTTGAAAGCCCGCTCCACACGGGAATCGCCTCGTAAAGCAGTTCACAGATTTGATAAGGAAGCCCCGCCCCTTTAGGGGCGATTTTGTAATGTGGCTTGAGATCATTTTGATCTTTCCGTTTTTCGTGTTCAGAAAAACGGAAATGTTTTGAATGAAAAGCTGGTCGTTTAAGAAATATTATCCTTGGTTTTCAATATATCGTTCGATAACTGCTTGTGATACGGTGCCAATAGACGCTGCAAAATAGCTGTCTGACCATAGAACATGCTTTTTCCAGTAATGTTGTTCTAACAGGGCAGAATGTGCTGCCAAGATAAGTAAGTACTGTGTTGTTTTAATATAGACACAATATGAGTAATGGAATCAGTAGGGTTTGTACTGAAGTAGAATGTGAACATGATCCTGATCGGTTTCCATGCGTTTTACATACCAGTGATTCTTAACACACGTATCAAATAAATATTGTTTAACTGCATCTCGAAAATCACCCAGTACTATTTTCTTTCTGTACTTTGTTACAAAAATCAGATGAACCATTAATAGATTCTTATTGTGTCGTCTATGCTGATAAATATCCATAAAATCTCCTTTTAGGGCTTGAAATATATTATTATATATATTATAATATACATATCGACACCAATATACAATAGAAAGGAGAAAAATGCAATGTCCGAAATTGTCAAAACAATGAAACTGCACATTCATGTTAATGAAACAGAAGCAAAAAGCCTGGAAGAACTGACTGCCTGTTATGCACAGGCATGTACATTTATTTCAAAGTATGTATTTGATCATGGCTTTATCTTAAATTTTATGAAATTGCAGGAGACATTGTATCAGACAATTAGAACCGAATTTGGACTAAAATCACAGTTTACAATTTCTGCATTTAAGACAGTCACCGCCCGCTATAAAACGGTACAGGAACAGATGTTTCAGAACCCGTATCGCTATGAAAATGAAAAAGGGAAAACACATTTCATCAGTCGGACACTGGAATGGCTTCAAAAGCCAATCGTGTTTCGCCGCCCTCAGGCTGATCTTGTAAGAGGCCGGGATTACAGTTTTGTGACAGCAGATGATGGTAAAAAGCAGCTTTCTTTGAATACACTGAAAAAGCGGATTAAAGTTACGTTTGATCTGCCAAATAAATTTAAAGAATACTTTGATGGCACCTGGTCGTTTGGAAGTGGTAAGATTGTGTCTATGAATGGAAACTGGTATTTTCATATCCCGATGACAAAGAATGTATCTGAAGAATTTTCTATGGATCATGTAAAACATGTAGTAGGAATTGACAGAGGAATTCGTTTTTTGGTTACTTCTTATGATGAAAAAGGAAAAGTAACCTTTGTAAGCGGAAAAGAGATTCAAAAAAAGCGAGAACACTTTCAGCAAGTACGTTCAGAGCTGCAGTCAAAGGGCACAAAATCAGCAAAACGTGCTTTAAAGCGTATCTCAGGACTAGAGAACCGTTGGATGTCGGATGTAAATCATCGGATATCAAAGACACTCGTTACGAAATACAAAGCCGGAACGCTGTTTGTACTGGAGGATCTGAAAGGAGTCAGTTTCAGCGATGACCTTCTCGGAAAACGCAGTGCAAAAGACAGACAGGAATTACGAACTTGGACATTCTACCAGTTTGAACAGAATTTAACATACAAGGCACAGGCAATAGGATCACAGGTTTTAAAAGTAAAACCGGATTATACTTCTCAGAGATGTCCGAAATGTGTGCGAATTCAGAAAGGAAATCGTCATCATGACATTCATGAGTATATCTGTGACTGCTGTGGATATCGTTCGAATGATGATCGTGTAGGAGCAATGAACATCCAGATACTCGGAACGATGTATGTGTCTGGTGACGGCAATCCGCGATTTGGAGTAAGAAAAGTGAACTAAACATGTTTCTGCCGGATACATTCTGGCAGAAGAAAAAAGCGGGCGTTGTCAATCGCCCGGTGATGTATCCGCAATCTCATGTACCTGAGAACGCGAGCAAAAGCGCAGTCTGGGAGCATCCATTGGATGACGCGAGGACCAGATGGGCGAGATACAAACTTCTGATGTGACCCCGCGCCATATCATACCTATCGGGTAACGGAGCCCTTAGCAAGCCCCGATCCCTTTAGGGTCGGGAGTAATTGACCTCAGCCTCTTGCCAAGTTTTATCACACCACTAGTCAATGGTGGTAGAATGGAGATTTTATGTTACGAACAATTTTAATTACAGGGGCTTCCTCTGGTATTGGTGCGGCAACTGCCATTGCTTTTGCTAAGCCTAATAATCGTTTAATTTTGGTTTCTCGGAAAAATAGGGAAGGATTAAAAAAGATCGAAGATGAGGGAAGAGAAAGGGGAGCTGAGGTTTTATCTATCTTAGCGGATGTATCAGACTATGAATCATGCAAATCACTTTTAACAGAGGCAAATGAACATTTTGGTCCTATTGATCTTTTAATAAACAATGCCGGAATCTCCCACATCGGTCTTTTCCAAGATATGACACCTGATGAGTGGCAGCGCGTAATGAATGTCAATATAGGTTCTGTCATGAATTTATGCCATCTTGTCATCCCTTCCATGGTACATCGCCACCACGGACGCATTATAAATATTTCCTCTGTATGGGGCAATGTCGGTGCCTCTTGTGAGGCTGTCTACTCTGCAAGCAAGGGTGCCATTAACAGTTTTACAAAAGCTCTCGCTAAAGAACTAGCTCCTAGTAATATTCAGGTGAATGCCATCGCTTTTGGTGCAATTGAAACACCGATGAATGCTTGGCTGTCAAAGGAGGAGGCTGAGGCTCTCGCAGATGAAATACCTGCTGGACGTGAGGGTACAAAAGAAGAGGCAGCCCAGATGATCTGCATGGTTGCAGATGCACCAGACTACCTCACTGGTCAAATTCTTACAATGGATGGCGGATGGATTTAAATTATTTTACTAATTCTTCCATCATCTCTTCCTTAAACTGCTGTGTGTACAGATCATGGTAATAGCCCTTCATTGCCATCAGCTCGTCGTGTGTTCCCTGCTCGATGATCTTTCCAGCCTTAACAACAAGAATTACATCTGCCTGGCGGATTGTCGAGAGGCGATGGGCAATGATAAATGAAGTACGATCCTTTAAAAGATAAGAAATCGCATTCTGAATCAGCTGCTCTGTCTCTGTATCAATAGAAGACGTTGCTTCATCCAGAACAAAAATCGCCGGATCTGCCAACACAGCTCTTGCAAATGAAATAAGCTGTTTTTCTCCGGTGGACATGGAATCTCCACCCTCTCCAACATCTGTCTGCCATCCCTTTTCAAGACGCTTTGCTACCTGATCTGCTGATACGATCTTTGCTGCCTCAATAACCTCTTCATCTGTAGCTTCTAGCTTTCCATAACGGATATTTTCCATAATTGTTCCTGTAAACAAATGAGGACTTTGAAGCACATAACCAAGCGCGCTGTGAAGCCATGACTGGCTGCGCTCTCTGTAATCCACACCATCGATTAAAATACGACCCTGTGTCGGTTCAAAGAAACGACAAGCTAAATTTACCAGTGTACTCTTTCCAGCACCTGTCTCTCCGACAATGGCAACTGTCGTTCCTGCCGGAACATGAAGGTTAAAATGCTCTAAAATATTTTCATTTCCATCTGGGTAATGGAACGTCACATCTTCAAATGTAATATCACCCTTAATTGGCTCCCAATTTTCACGCTTTTGCTCAAATGCTGTGCCATACTTTTCAATGACATCAGGACGATCCTTAATCTGCGGTTCTTCCTCAAGAAGTCCTGTGACACGCTCGATATTAGCCTGTGCTGCCACAATCTCTGACAAGTTAGACGCGATGTTTCGAATTGGCTCAAACATGTTGACAGCGTATGTGGTAAAGGCTGATAACGTACCAAGCTGAAGAGCCTGTGCCAACACAAGCTCACCGCCCTGCTTTAATGCAAGTGCCACACCAATATAACCACAAAATACAACAAGTGCTACATAAAGACCATTCATACGTGCCGCCTTCACACCTGCTGTTTTCATGTCATCAGTAAGTCCCTTGAAATGACGGCTGTTTTTTTCCTCAATGACAAGCGCTTTTGATGTCTGCGCACCTGTAATTCCTTCATTATATGCACCTGTAATCATTGAATTTTTCTTTCTGACCTGCCTGTTCCATTTTAAGATACGCTTCTGGAAAAAGCTTGTAAGAAGCACCAGACCCGGCACAATTAACATAATCCAAAGTGCCAGCTTCCAGTTTAGTGCAAGCATAATGCCAAAGATTCCCACTACATAAAACATCGCCCACAACATATCAAGAAGATTCCATGCTATCAGACCACTGATTCGTCCTGTATCATTCATTACTCTTGCCAAAATATAGCCGACTGGTGTTGTATTATAATAAGAAAAAGACAACTGCTGAAGATGATCAAAGCATGCCTTCTTCATATTTTTTGCCATATTCATCTCAATCACCATAGCACAGCGGCAAAAAATTACAACACTGACAGTCTGAAATATAATAGTAACTAAATAAGTTCCTGCAAAGCTTCCAATTCCTTCTGTAGTATTGCCGCTGATAAAATGATTAATTGCATACTGCTGAAACAAAGGAAGCGCAATATCGACAAGTGCACACAACGTATTAAAAACAAGTGCAATAATCATATATTTGCGAAACGGCTTCATAAATGGAAACAGTTTCTTCCAAATACGCCAGTCAAACGACTGGTCATATTCTTTTTCTTCAATCTGCATACTATTTTTATCCTGCCTTTCTGTGCCTGCATCACATTTGCGGACACTTTTTAATTTTCTTATACAGAATCAGCATCTAATTGAGTATTCATCTGAATATCATAAATTCTGCGGTAAATACCATGATGCTCCATAAGCTGTTCATGGCTTCCCATCTCTGCCACAGCACCATCTTCGAGTACCATAATGCAATCTGCCTGCATAAGAGTCGTGATTCTATGTGCAATCAAAATAACTGTTGTTCCTGCCATTCTCTTTTTTAATGCCTCACGTATCATGGCATCTGTCTGTGCATCTACTGCTGAAAGAGAATCATCAAAAATCATAACAGGTGTATGTTCTACAAGCATACGTGCAATCGCAACTCGCTGTTTTTGTCCGCCCGAAAGCGTTACGCCACGCTCTCCAACAATGGTTTCATAACCGTCTGTAAAACTGTCAATCGCACTGTCTACACAGGCAATCTCACATGCCTCACGAATATCATCAAATGCTGAACTTTCCCTTGTTATTCCAACATTTTCCTTTATGCTTCCTGAATATAAGAATGGCTCTTGAAGCACCATACCAATCTGGCTTCTCAAATACTGACGATCAATATCGCGAATATCAACACCGCCAATAGTAATCTTTCCACAACCATCAGGCAGATCGTAAAGACGATTTAATAGATGTACAAGTGTACTCTTTCCGCTTCCTGTATTTCCAAGAATAGCAAATGTCTTTCCTGCCGGAACAGTAAAGCTGACATTCTTTAAGACAGCGGCTCCCTCTTCATATTTAAAGTTCACATTATCAAATACAATATCCTTATTTATTGCAGGCTTTGTCACGCCTGGACGATCATCTTCTTCCTTTTCATCAAGGATATAGGCAATACGGTCAATTGACACACCTGCCTTACTCATCTCGGATATGATTCGTCCCAGACTTCTGACTGGCCATGCCATACTGGAATTGTAGGATACGAAAGCAATAAATTCACCGACAGTCAGATTGCCATCTACTGTAAATAACACACCCATGCAGATGACTGTAAGAATCTGAATACCTGTAATCAGATCACCAATCGACCAATAAAGACTCAAAAACTTACCTAAATAAATCCACAGTCCTGCAAAGCGCTCATTTTTCTCATCGAAACGTTTGCGCTCAAATGATTCTCTTCCAAATGCGCGCACCACTCGTACACCAGTTAAGTTTTCCTGAACAACGCTTGATAAAATTCCCTCTGCCTCATCTGCTTCCTGAAAGTGCTGTGCAATCTTTGAGAAGAAGTATCCAGAGTACAGAATTACAATCGGAAAAAAGGACACAGCGATCAATGAAATTTTAACATTCATTGAAAACATGATCACCATGTAGAATACAATCAAAAAGATAATACGAAATACTTCCATCAACTGATTAGTTACAAAATTTCGCACAACATCTACGTCTGATGTACAGCGCTGAATGATATCACCTGTCTGATTCTTTACATGCCAACTATACGGTAACTTCTGAATATGATCATACAACTGATCTCTCATGCCCTTTACAAAGCTTTCTGAACCCTTTGCTGCAAATACCTTTGAGTAGTAGTTTGCAGCGATGTTTATAGCTGCAAGCAAAATGACGGCAAGCGCTGCAATCGTAAGCATCTTTCCAGGATTTTCACGAATCGTTTCTTCTGATAAAAAGGCTTTCACCCATTCTGGAATCTTAGACAAGTCACTTCCTAAGACACCATCTACACTAATTCGAATAACCTGTGGGATAAATGCCTGACAGACAGTAATCATTGCTGAAAAGAAAAGACCTGTCAGCATAAGCGGCAGGCATGGTTTTAAAAACCTGAAAATCATCGCTGCCTTGCCGGCTTTTTTCTTATTTTGTTCCATAAGTATCTCTCCCCTTTCTTTTTTCGTAAATTAATAAAAGTACTGATGCACGGCCATCAGTACTCTCATTATATCGAATGAATATATGGATTTCAATGGGAAATCATTTTTCTAATTAAGTTTGTTCCTCTTGTACAATACGTTTTCGCACCGTAGTCTCTTCTACTCTGTGATCTTTTATTGAAGTAACCATAATTTCAAGATCAGGTGTAAGAACAGAAACTTGTGTGCCATCATCTGGCACATAACAAAGTTCACCAAGCACATAGCCGCCAAAGGTATCATATTCATCAAGCGGAAGTTCCACATCAAGTTCCTCTGCAACCTCATCTAGTGAAGCTGCACCCTGAATGCACCACAGGCTATCACCAATTTTTTCTATATCACTTGGCTCAGGCTCTTCATCATGTTCCTTCCACTCACCAACGATCAGCTCAAGCAAATCTCGCATAGTAACTATTCCTGCCATTCCGCCATACTCATCAATTGCGACTGCAAAATAGTTTCCTGTCTTTTTCATATTTGAAAACAATGACGCAGCTTTCATATTTTCAGGAATAAAATAAGGCTTTCGCACGCAGTTTTTCATCACGGCTTCCCTTGAATGGTCTCTTGATCTTAAATACTCTCTTGCATCGAGCACACCAACAATATCATCAGTATCCGCTCCGCAAACAACATAGAAGCTATGACGGTTTTCGTAGATTACTTTTTCCCATTCCTCACGGCTCTCATCGGCATACACACAGACAACATCTTTTCGATGCGTACAGATTTCATCGACAGAAACATCATTAAACTCAAACACATTTTGTATAAATTCATTTTCCTGTGTATCAATCGTTCCCTTCTGACTTCCAGACTCTGCCATCAGGCGAATCTCTTCTTCCGTAATTTGAGTCTGACGATGTGGATCAACACCACATAAACGAAGAAGCGTATGTGACGCGGCAATTAAAAGCCAAATTAGCGGAAAAAAGACAATCTGTACCACATAAACAATAGAAGAAAAACGAACTGCCATCTCTTCTTCTTTTTCTGCTGCCAAACGCTTTGGCACCATACGTCCAAAAATCATCGTTACAATACATAATACAAGTGAAATTGCAGTGACACAAAGTCCATCCAATACATTTGGATTTATTGCCTGTCCGCTTTTTCCAATAAAATCTTCCAGCGGTTTTCTAAAAACAAGCGCCGCATATGCACTTCCTAAGCATACACTTGCCATTGAAACAAGCTGCATAGCTGTTAAAAAACGCTCCTGCTTTGCCTTAAATCCAGATAAAAGCGCTGCTTTTGCTTCATCCTTTTTTGCCATCTCTTCTAATTGATTGTCGTTTAATGAAACTATTGCCGTTTCTGCACACGTAAACACTGCGTTCAGTGCGATCAGAATGACCTGCAGAATAATTGCCCCTATCATGCGAGACCTCCTTTCGAAACTCTCACAAAAATCTGCTTATTCGTATCCGTATCCGCGCTGCCGTCGTCTTCCATTATTGTTTCCTCCTAATTTTAAAATAAATTACTATGTTCATTTTTTTGATAGCTATTCCAACATTTCTTAAAATTCACGGCTCAGCCAATATTTATAGCAAAGCCCGAAGGTGAATGGATTTCACGAGCCGGACACTTGGAGCAGGTCTTTCAAAGTAATGTATGATAAGAAAGAACATAAAAGGAACCTGCGGAGTTTGGTCCGGCGACGAAACCATTACACCGAAGTGCTTTCGTAACATAGCCCCGTGAACTGCAGCCAATATCTGTGATTTCACAATGTTTTTTATTGAAATAATATCCTTTTTATTGTAAGATGGAAGCATGAAATTGTCAATGTATTTCGCATATTATAATGAAAGGAAACCATTTCTATGAGTAAATTTACACTTGACTGGAAGCAATATGCTGCACTTGCAAGACAGGCTGCTGCTGAGGGCTGCGTGCTTCTTGAAAACAAAAACAATACACTTCCTCTTGCCGATGGCGAGACATGTGCCGTATTTGGCCGTACTCAATTTGAGTATTATAAAAGCGGAACCGGATCTGGCGGTCTTGTTAATACAAGCTATGTACATGATCTTGACTATGCCCTTACAGAATCTTCTCTTACAATTGACGTGGAAGTAAAAACAGCTTACAAAAACTGGTTAAAAGATCATCCTTTTGATTTGGGAAATGGCTGGGCACAGGAGCCTTGGTGTCAGGTCGAAATGCCGCTTAGCGATGAACTTGTATCTGGCGCTGCTTCCCGCTGCCAGACTGCACTTATCGTAATCGGCCGCACTGCTGGTGAGGACCGTGACAATGCTGCTGAGAAAGGAAGCTGGTATCTGACAGACGGTGAAGAGGCAATGCTTGAAATCGTATGCCGCCATTTTTCACGTACAGTTGTTATCTTAAATGTTGGAAATATCATTGATATGAGCTTTGTTGACCGCTATGAGCCATCATCTGTTCTTTATATATGGCAGGGCGGCATGGAAGGCGGTTCTGGTGCTGTCGATGTCATCACCGGAAAGGTTCCTGCCAGCGGACGCCTCAGTGATACGATTGCTTATCATATTGATGATTATCCATCTACCCGGAATTTTGGCTGTGAGGATACCATTCGCTATGAAGAAGATATCTATGTAGGCTACCGCTATTTTGAAACATTTGCGAAGGAAAAGGTTCGCTATCCATTTGGCTATGGTCTGTCTTATACTACCTTTGATGTACAGGCTGCACTTGACATGTGTTCTCTGCCAGCCGGACTTGCAAAGGGCGAAGTTTCTAAAACCGATACCTTACATGTTACTTACGATATTACAAACACAGGCGATGTGGCAGGTAAGGAAACAGTACAGTTTTATGTACAAAAGCCACAAGGTTTTCTTGGAAAGCCGTCTCGCGAGCTGATTCGTTTTGCAAAGACTGAACTTCTTGAACCTGGTGAGGGTGAAAGCGGTATTCTTGCGATTGACTTTTATTCACTTTCCTCCTACGATGACAGCGGCATTACAGGACATGCGTTTTGCTATGTGCTTGAGGAAGGCACCTATACAATTTTAGCTGGTACCAATGTGCGAAATGCAACGGAAATCGGAAGCTTCGCGCTTACAGAAACAGTTGCTTTAGAAGAGCTCTCCCAGCAGCTTGCTCCTCGCCGCCATCTTGAGCGCATGACTCCTAAGACAAATGAGGATGGTACACTTGTACCTATTATTCAGGCTGCTCCTGTTTACTTACAGCATTACAGTGAGGATACATGTCCGCAATGTGCTGACTATACTGGTGATAAGGGCTATAAGCTTGATGACGTAAAACGCGGCATTGTTTCTATGGACGAATTTCTTGCACAGCTGTCTGATCTCGATTTGTGCCATATAGTAAAGGGCGAAGGCATGTCAAGTCCAAAAGTAACACCTGGAACTGCTGCTGCTTTCGGTGGTCTGACACCAAATCTTACATACTTTGGCATCCCGGCTGGCTGCTGCACAGATGGTCCGTCCGGCCTTCGCATGGACTGCGGTACTAACGCATTTAGTCTTCCTGGCGGAACCTTGCTTGCCTGCACGTTCAACACAAGCCTGAACGCTGATCTTTTTGAAATGGAAGGAATCGAGATGAGAAATAACCATATCGAAAGCCTTCTTGGACCTGGCATGAATATTCACCGCTGTCCGCTAAACGGCCGTAACTTCGAATATTTCTCTGAGGATCCACTTTTAAGTGGTGTGATCGCCTCCGCTCAGTTAGAGGGAATGGGACGCGCTGGTGTAACAGGAACAATCAAGCATTTCTGCGGAAACAATCAGGAGTATCACCGTCGTTTTGTGGACAGTGTTATTTCTGAGCGCGCAGTTCGTGAAATCTACTTAAAGGGCTTTGAGATTGCTGTAAAAAGCGGCTATGCAAGCTCTATTATGACTACCTACGGAAGCGTAAATGGTCTTTGGACTGCTGGAAACCATCAGCTTAACACAGATATTTTGCGTGGTGAGTGGGGCTTTGAAGGCATCGTTATGACAGACTGGTGGGCTGAGATCAACAATGCACCAAAGGACAAGCCATCTCGTGAAAAATTTGCTGCTATGGTTCTCGCGCAGAATGATCTCTACATGGTAACATCCGATACAACGCAGGTAATGGGTGATCTTGAAGCTGCACTTGCAAGCGGTCGTTTAGAGCGCCGTCATCTAACTCGCTGTGCTGAAAATATCTGCCGCTTTTTGATGAACTCCCCTGCTCTTCTTCGTCTTACTGGCAAAGAAGCAGAGATTGAGCTTGTAAATGTACCGGAAAATGCACAGCTTACTTCTGATTTTGATATCGTATATCATGATATCAAGGGAGTTACCACACTTCCTCTTAATGGAATTTCCAGCGAAAAAGGCGACAGCCATATGTTTGGAATCACCACCGAGGGCTTTGGTACTTTTCGTATCAGCATCACAGCTTCCTCAGAGTCCACACCACTCGCTCAGATGCCGGTATCTGTCTTTGTAGACAATCAGCTGTTTGGCACCTACAGTTTCAACGGAAGTGAAGGAAAGGAAGTGACTCTCTCCAGAGAGGGCGGTGTATTTGGCTTCCACCACTATGTACGCCTTTACTTTGGTCAGGGCGGTCTTACTCCAATTTCCATAACATTTGAGCCAATTGATATTGTCACTAGCTTTAGCGATAAAGATTGATAAAAAAGAGGCGTTCAAAGTTCGGTTAACTCGCACCGGACTTTGAACGCCCTTATTTTGTTTCTATTTTCCTTAGATTCCCTTATACTTCTCGCTCTGTGCCTTAATAAGCTCAACATCATCAAAATAGTTGATCTTCATTGCACTCTTTACCTCAGACAATGTCTGTGCCGCAACCTCTCTTGCAGCCTCGGTACCCTTGCGAAGAATGTTATAAACTTCTGGAATATCCTTCTCGTATTCCTTACGTCTCTTACGAATCGGCTCTAACTCTTCCTGAATAATGTTATTTAAGAATTTCTTTACCTTTACATCGCCAAGACCGCCTCTTGTGTAATGAGCCTTTAATTCATCCAGATTTGCATAATCTGGCAGATATCTCTCAAAGTGCTCCGGCTTGCAGAATGCATCCAGATAAGTAAATACTGTATTGCCCTCAAGATGTCCCGGATCGCTGACAAGAAGATGTTCTGGATCGGTATACATGCTCATGATCTTCTTCTTTACATCTGCTTCACTGTCAGACAGATAGATACAGTTTCCAAGAGACTTACTCATCTTTGCCTTGCCGTCGATACCTGGCAGACGAAGACATGCCTGATTAGTAGAAATTAAAGCGCTTGGCTCAACTAATACTTCGTCATATACAGAATTAAACTTGCGGACGATTTCTCTTGTCTGCTCGATCATCGGAAGCTGATCCTCTCCAACTGGAACTGTCGTCGCCTTAAATGCAGTGATATCTGCAGCCTGACTGATCGGGTAGGTGAAGAATCCAACCGGAATGCTTGCCTCGAAATTTCTCATCTGAATCTCAGATTTTACAGTAGGATTTCTCTGAAGTCTTGCTACGGTAACGAGATCCATATAGTAGAAAGTCAGCTCACACAGTTCCGGAATCTGGGACTGGATTAAGATATTACTCTTTGCCGGGTCTAATCCGCATGAGAGGTAATCAAGCGCTACCTCGATGATGTTCTGACGAACCTTCTCCGGGTTTTCAATATTATCTGTTAATGCCTGTGCATCTGCAATCATAATAAATATCTTGGAATATTCACCAGAGTTTTGCAGTTCTACTCTTCTTCTTAAAGAGCCTACATAATGTCCTACGTGAAGTCTTCCTGTCGGTCTGTCACCTGTTAATATAATCTTTTCCATGGTCTGTTTTGCCCTTTCCTAGTTACTGTCTCCAGTCGTATCGCCGACCTTTGAACCTTGGTATAATCATATCTCACTTTTTGCTGTACGTCAATCCATATCGTCAAACTATACCATTAGTGATTTACCTCAACACGACAGCTTCTTGTCGTACTAAGAATTGTCTTGCCATAATCATCCTGCTGTGCCACGCACACCTCAAGATCACCGCCAAGTTTCAGATCCTCTATCTTAATCAGATTCTGGTGCTGTGATGTAGGCTCATACTGCTTTCCATTTATGATTACAATTGAAAACTCATTAAAATTGCTTCCATACAGCCACATTGTACCATCTTTGTATAAAACACGATCTAATGTTATTGGAAGAATGCCCATCTTAAGATTTTTCGGCTGATACGGATTTTCGCCTCCAAATACCTCTTTATCACCATACAGCATATCATACTCAATAACAGCCATTGAGTCTAAATATGCACTTTCGTTTGCATTCTGCTCCTTAAAATATTTCTGATGATAACGGAACATAATTCCCTCATTGATGCCCATTCGCTGCATTACATATGCACCAAGTTGGTATGCCTCGACGTTTTTATCCTGCTTTTCCATCTGGAAATTACTCCACAAAATATATTTTGTTGTGAAGAGATTTCCCTGGTTCATATCAGTCTCCTCAATTCCAAGACTTGGCAGGTGATCACCATACATAACAAGAATACACGGCTCATTAAAGTCCTTTAATTGTCTTGTCAGCTCAGCTACAAACAAATCCATTTCATAAATCTGATTTGCATAGTAGGTCAGCTGATTTTGTCTGGCCTCATCATCTTCTTTTAACGTCACTTTGATGTGAGGATCCTTAAGTACCTCTTCTGTCGGATATGCACCATGTCCCTGCACGGAAATTGTATAGATAAAGTCACTTGTATCAGTTGACTCCATCGCCTCGATAATGTTGGTAGTAAGTACTTTATCCTTTGCCCAATTTTCAGGCGTATATGTCAGGTTATACATATACTCCATGCTCGTAAAGGTATCAAAGCCTAGACGTGAAAATACCATGTTTCGATTATAGAATGTAGCAGAATTGTTATGAATTGCATGAGATGTATAGCCAATGTTGTCATAACAATACGGCAGGCTCTCACATGTCTGCTCACGAAGTACTGTCTGATATGGATATTCGCCGCAGCCGAAGAAATCCAAATTCATGCCTGTCAAAATCTCAAACTCTGTGTTGGCTGTTCCCGCACCGACAGATGGAACGCTCAAAAAACCAGACGAGCATGTATCAAACAAGCGATGGTAATTAGGAATCGGATCTTCATTTACTGTCACATCATTCAAATCAGTAATATCAAAGAATGACTCTAACTGAAGATAAATAACATTGACGCCTGCATCGTACTCTTCGATTGGTGCCTTTGTCTCTTCTTCATATTCTTCTGGGACAGATACTTCCTCTGGTGCCGTAGTTTCCACTGGATCAATCTCTACTTCAGTGTTTACAGGCACAACCTCTTCATCCAGGATATTTTCTACCTTTTGCGCATCGTAATTATCAGGCTTTGAAATTCCAGTGCTGATGTATGAATTTGTAAAGCAGTAGGCAAGACCATAAGTCTGATAAGCTTCCGCGATATTGCTGAAATTACGCGGCAAAATTGCAGACCAGCGGCCAACACACCAAAAATAAACTGTTAACAATGCCACAGTTACTACACTTGCCGCACCCTTTTTGTAATTTGGCCTTTTTTCAAGACGTGCTGCCTTTTTAAACAACACAACTATAAGCACAATACACGCTGCAATCACAGCACCGATTGCTACAAATCCAATTCCTGATACATAATGGTTCATGACCTGCATAGCAGAATCAATCAGGCTTAAATCATGCCAGTTAAACGGTGTTGTTCGAAACAAAAGCAAAACAAAATCTGTCACACCTATTGCGCCCCAAAAAATCGCCACAAGTCCTCTGACAAATCCCCACCTTCTTGTCAAAAACATAAGCGAATATGTTGTAAGCACAAGCATAAAGTTCATTAAAAACAAATGCGGTGTCACAAATACAAAATGAAGCAGACTAAATAATGATTTTCTGCTGAGTAATTCCAACAGCAAAACAGTTACAATTGTACTGCCAAACCACACAGCAAGCGGATGACAATCAATTTTCATCCATCCTTCTTTTTTAATCTTCTCTGCAAAGGATTTCTTTTTTCCCTTCATAGAAATTTCTCCTCTCAGTCGAAATCACTTTCAAATGTTTTTTTACTTTTCCCCTTGTTTCCCAATATCAATTTTTTTATCAATTTTTTTATCATTTTTTTATCATTTTTTTCCAGACGAATCTCATCAAGCTTTTTCTTAACATCATCAGATGTCTCATGAAACAAATAGACTTTACCGCTGTCTGACTTTGTTGTACACATTTCGCGAATCTCATGACCGGCACTTTCAATTTGCTTTTTTAAGCCAAGTGCTGACATACGCACACCACCCTGTCCAAGAATGATAACCTGCTCAAGACCATCTGATGTAGCCACAGTTACGCGATGCTTTCTTCCCATTGCATGAACTGTTTTTTCAATATATTGATCTGCTGTCTCTGCCTCTTTTGTGTACACAATATAAATATTGTGGTACTTTTCAACATGCTCTGTTCCTCCTGGCACCTTATAGGCATCAAACACAAGGATCAGCTTACACTTGCTGTAACCCTGATAATTACTTAAAATATCCATCAATGTAAGCCTTGCTGCCGCAATATCTGTCTTTGAAAGCTCATTTAATTCTGGCCAGCCAAAGATAATATTATAGCCATCTACAAGAAGATATTCCTCTTCTTGCTGCTTTTTCTTTGTTGGGCGATATGTAGATGCTCCCTTTGACGCTGAGGATTGATACTGCTCCTCGTCATCTTGGCGATACACCTTTACAGGTCCATAGGTCCTCTCAAAGATCTGCTTTAGCTCCTCATTCTCTGCCTCATAGTCTTCAAGAGAACGTACTATTTCCTGCTTAGCACGTTTTGCCTCATTTGCTGCACGAAGCATTTTCTCTTCTTCTGATTCCAGCTCCATACCTTCAATATGCATATAATCTGGCACTTCATACCATGGAACAACAAAGCCTGCTCCATGCGTGCAAAATACTGAGTCTGGCGTATTTGACAGATCTGCTTCCGGCAAATAGCCGATGCGTTCCACTACCTCTTCCTCATTGTGGCACGGTGCATATCCCTTTAATGTACAAAAAAGACGACCATGACCTCTGCTGTAGGCAACGACCTCTCTTTGATAGCCCCGCATCGTTGATACTGGTGCTGTTCCAGAAAGTATGCTTAGCTCTCCTTCCTGCTCAGGAGCAGAAAACGTACCGCACATCTGCTGAATATCAGTCATTGCTCTTCCAATACATTCTGATGGAATTTCAAGACGGTACGCATACACAGGCTCTAAGAGTCTGCTCTTTGCCTGCATCAGACCCTGTCTGACAGCACGGTAAGTAGCCTGTCTAAAATCTCCGCCCTCTGTATGCTTTATGTGGGCCCGGCCTGCTATAAGTGTAATCTTCGTATCGGTCAGCTCTGAGCCTGTCAGCACACCCTTATGTTTTTTTTCTTCTAGGTGCGTTATAATAAGGCGCTGCCAGTTCTTTGAAAGCAAATCTTCGCTGCAGTTTGTCTCATAAACCATTCCGCTGCCTGGTTCTCCCGGTTCTATTAAAAGGTGAACCTCTGCATAATGACGAAGCGGTTCAAAATGACCGATTCCCTCAACAGTATTCTCCACAGTTTCCTTGTAAATAATGGAACCAGAAGTAAAAAAGGCTTCCACGCCAAAGCGCTCACGAATCAAACTTTGCAAAATTTCAATCTGCACCTCACCCATGACTCTCGCATGAATCTCAGAAGTCTCCTCCTGCCATACAAGCTGCAGCTGCGGCTCCTCCTCCTCTAACACAGAAAGCTTTCTATACATCTCGTGAATATCAATCTCTGGCGAAAATGACACGCAGTATGTAAGAACAGGTTCCAAAATCGGCGTTTGCGCCTGAATCTCACAGCCTAAACCTTGTCCTGTCACAGTATCATTTAATCCAGTTACGGCACAAACCATACCAGGCTGTGCCTCTGATACTGATGTAAATGAAGCACCTGAGTAGACGCGGATCTGATCAATCTTTTCCTCACCAATCACCTGCTTTGCTTTAAGCACACCGCCTGTCACCTTTAAATATGTCAGTCGTTTTCCCTGTGCATCACGTGCAATTTTAAATACACGTGCTCCAAACAAATCGCCATACACTGGTACTGTCGTATACATCTCAAAGCCTTCCAGAAATTCTGTTATACCCTGCATCTTTAAAGCTGAGCCAAAATAACATGGAAAAAGCTTTCGATCCTTGATCTGCTTTTTTATATGTTCCAGTCTAATCTTTCCAGTCTCAAAGAACTGTTCCAATAATTCCTCATCTGTCTCTGCCAGACGCTCATCGAAATTTTCAAGATCAGAAAAGTCTACGCAGCGGACATCAAGACGTTTCTGTAGCTGCGGCAGCGTTTCTTCTTTATCAGCACCTGGCTGATCCATTTTGTTAATAAAAAGAAATACAGGAACATTATACTGCTTTAACAAACGCCACAGTGTCTGCACATGACCAGACACGCCATCTGCAACACTAATTACCAATATTGCATAATCAAGCACCTGAAGTGTTCGTTCCATCTCTGCCGAAAAATCCACATGGCCTGGCGTATCTAAAAGCGTAAGCTTTCTGTTTTTCAAATTTAGCTCTGCCTGCTTGGAAAAAATCGTAATTCCTCTGTTTTTCTCAAGCTCATACGTATCTAAAAATGCATCCTTGTGGTCAACTCTTCCCAGCTTTCTTGTGCCGCCTGTCAGGTAGAGCATACTCTCAGCCAATGTTGTCTTTCCTGCATCTACGTGCGCCACAATTCCGGCAACGGTATGTGCACATTCTTTTATCTGAGCCGTTTGCTCCATCTTAAGCCCTCCTGGTCATTTACTGAATCTGGTTATAATATTCGTTTGGAACATATCCAGTGACAGCTACGCCATCATCACGATACTCCTCTGTTACAATCTGTCCATACTTGCGAAGCAACTGAATTTTTCCCATCTCATCGTATCCATAGAGACGCTCCACATATTTTTTGCGATTTCTCAGAAAAGAAAGAAGCACCTCGCGCAGCTCGTCAAGACCTGTGCCATCTTTTACTGAAATCTCAATTGTGCGGTCTGCCTGCATATCTCGCTCGAAAAGATTTTTTTCTTCTTCTGATAACAGATCCTGCTTATTCATAAGAGTAAAGATTGGTTTTCCCTCTACACCTAACTCCTTTAATGTCTGGTATACAACCTGCATCTGAGTCTCATGCTCTGGATTTGAACAGTCTACAACATGAATAATCAGATCAGCATGCTTTGCTTCCTCAAGCGTACTTCGAAATGCATCAATCAAATGATGTGGAAGCTTATCAATGAAGCCTACTGTATCCGTCATTAAAAGCGGCTCGTCATTGCCTAAACTAAGCAGTCTTGTTGTTGGATCAAGCGTTGCAAACAGCTTGTCCTCTGCAAGTACCTCTGAACCAGTCAGCTTATTTAACAAGCTTGATTTTCCAGCATTTGTATATCCCACAATTGCAGCAACTGGTATATGCGTATCATTTCTTCTTTTTCTTGTAACTTCTCTTGTGCGCTTTACCTGCTCAAGCTCCGACTTTAACTGACCTATACGCTGATGAATCAAACGTCGGTCTGTCTCAAGCTTACTCTCACCTGGTCCTCTTGTACCAATACCACCGCCTAATCTCGACATAGACTGACCCATTCCTGTCAGACGATTTGCACGGTAACGAAGCTGTGCCAACTCAACCTGAATTTTTCCCTCACTGCTTCTTGCGCGAGATGCAAAAATATCAAGAATTACCATTGTACGGTCAAGCACATTAAAGCCAAGCTCCTGCTCTAGATTTTTCATCTGAGCTGGTGTAAGCTCATCATCACACACAATACCGTCTGCGTCTAACTGTGCTGCCAGCTGGCGAATCTCTTCAATCTTTCCTTTTCCAACATAAGTAGCTGAAATTGGATGATCAAGATTCTGATAGATAGAGCCGACGGCCTCACCTCCAGCTGTATCCACCAAAAGAGCAAGCTCCTCCAGCGATGCTCTTACTCTGCTCTCCTCTGCCGTATTCACCGCAACTAAAAGCAGACGTTCTTTTTTTTGTGCTGTTTCTATCATATATGAAACCTCTCTATATTCTTTTACAAATGCCATACGCAGACTGCCTAGTTTATCAAATGTCTGCTTTTTTCTGCAATTCTCTTTCCTTGTCCTTCTTTAGAATATCCTTCATAATGAACAGGTACGCAATCCATAAGAAGATTCCAGCAGTCACCCATGCACTTGCATTGGCTACGCAGATTCCTGTGTAGCTCATTGCTCTTGCTGCTATGAAGGCAAAGACACTTCTGCTGACAAGCTCTACGACACCGCCAAGTGTCGGGAATAATGCGTATCCACAGCCCTGAAGAACATTTCGATAGATAAAGATCATACCAAGTGGAATAAAGCAAAGTCCGCAGATCTGAATATACTCGCGCACATAGCCGATCACCGTGGTCAGATCACCGTCAAAGAACAGTGATGTCATAAATGGAAGGATTGCTAAGACAACAAAGTAAATAATTACAGCATAGCTGCAGCTAAGAACCATTGCTGTCTTCTGGCCTTTTCTTATACGCTCAGTAGAATGTATGCCCCAGTTTTGTGCACTGTATGTTGCCATTGTCATGCCCATTGCCTGAAATGCCTGAGTCACAAGCTGCTCTACCTTGCAGGCTGCTGTATAAGAAGCAACTACTGTAGAGCCAAGCAAATTCAATGCTGCCTGTAAAATCATTGTTCCGATTGCAGTGATTGAAAACTGTAACGCCATTGGAATACCAATGTTTAGCTGAATTCTTGCACTGACTGGATCAAGCTTAAAGTGCTCTTTCTTTAGCTTTAGTATATCTACTTTTGTAAGTAAGAATACAAGACATAAAATTCCTGACACACCCTGTGAAATAACTGTTGCAATAGCAGCACCAGCTACGCCCCATGACAATACCATGATGAAGAACAGATCAAGAACAACATTTAATAGTGCTGATAAGATCAGAAAATAAAGCGGAACCTTACTGTTTCCTACTGCACGTAAAATGCTAGCTGTTAAATTATACAGGGTTGTAAATATAATACCAGCACAGATGATAACTATATATTCCTTTGACATATCAAAGATATCCTCTGGCGTCTGCATTATGCGAAGCAGCCAGTCCATGCCAAGCAAGCTCGCAATTGTCATAATAACAGTCACAATCAAGCCAAGCACAAAAGCATTGCCGACACTCTTTCTAAGCCCCTCATAGTCGCCTGCTCCATAGCGCTGTGATGACAAAACAGTAAAGCCTGTCGTCAGTCCATTCATAAAACCAAGTATGAAAAATACAATTGTTCCGGTTGCACCTACTGCAGCAAGTGCATCTGATCCAACACCTTTTCCTACTATAATCGTATCGACCATATTGTAAAGCTGCTGAAATAAACATCCTAACAATACCGGGACTAAAAACTTTAAAATCAGCTTTAATGGGCTGCCTTTGGTCATATCAAGATTCATAGTGTTTTCCTCCTGTTTACTTAAATCTCCTCTACTACAAAGCCCCATGGTGCAAGCGTCAAACGATCTTTTTTCAAAACTGCGCCCTCCTCTTTGAGCACTCTTGATACATTTGACGCCTCTTTTGGCAGCTTCACGCTCTGTTCCTTTCCTGAATAATTAAACAGATAGCGAATCTTTTTTCCCTCCTGATTTATACCCTCTTTTATAATAACCGGGAATGAAATTTCCTGCTTCCATCCCCATAATCCTGCCTCTTTTACAATGCTGGCAGTCAATTTCTTTATGTATGCACTGCTTGTCTTGCAGCCGATATAATAGCAAGTACCTTTGCCCCAACTGTTTTTAGTTACAGCGGCATACTCCTTCCACATATAATGATCATAAAAGGCAAGTACCTTTGCCCCAGCTGACTCAACTAACTCCATAAAGTCTTGTACCTGCAATTCATCCTTTGACACGCCAAATGTTTCACCAGACAGATCAACATTTTTTGGTGCAGTAAAACGATCATACCAAGCACCCATGCACTCAGAAAGACCTGCCGGCTGTCTGTCACAATTCACCTTGACATGCTCATCAGTAAAGCCCGTCTTAAAGGTAGCAACAAGTGTACCTCCATTTGCTGCAAATGCTGATAAACGCTCAAATACTTCCTTTGGCGCACTATATAATGCAGGGACAAAAATCACTTTATATACATCGAGATTAGTTTCATCTGTCCAGATGATATCACACTCTATATTCTGCTCATAAAGTGCATCATAAATCCAGCGCACAACATCATTATAGGAAGTTTTTCCGCCAGGAATTTGGAACCAATTAAGCGCAGTTAATGCTTCATTACTAACCATAATGGCAGCCTGATTCGTTTTCTTTAAGTGAATCAATTTGTCGCTTAAGGCTTCAAATGATTTTCCTATCTGGCTAACCTCACGATAAATTGCATTCTCCTGCAGATCATGACTTAAGATACCTTTCCAGTATGTTTCACATGCATTGTGAATAGAATGCCAATGCCAGTACATCACACTGTCAGCACCACTTGCAAGATGAGAAAATGCCTGCAATTTAAGTTGACCTGGATAAGGTGTCCACTCTGGAAAGCCTTGTGCTTCTGTCTCAATGACAAGATAATTATCCTTTTTAAGTGAACGTGTCATATCACCACAGAAGGAAATTTCTTTTCCTGTCAGATCATCCTGTGATGGATGATAAATATCACAGCCTGCTATTGTAAGTGCCTTTGATGCAGACGGATGGTCAACATCTGGTTGAACACCGTAAGAATGACCCTTCCATGCAAAGTCAAAATTATGAGTAACAAACTGATCCTCGCGCAGATATTCCTGCACAATGCTTCTTTGCCACATCAAAAATTCAGTTACAAGACTTCTTTGAAACTGCTCAAATGCACAGCCAAGGCTTCCGTTTATAGTACCTCTTACACTTGGAAACTGCTCCCAGCTGTTAATTCGGTTACTCCAGTAATCCAGTCCGAAATCGTGATTGAACCTCTCAATATCTCCCTGATACTGCTTCTTAATCCATGATACAAATGCCTGCTGTACATTTTCGCTGCTCGTACCAAAATGCTTTGTCTCATTGTCAAGCTGAAATCCAATAACGCAGGAATAGTCCTTTACCACTTCCATCAGCTTGCGAATAATACGCTCGCAGTAGAAACGGTAAGCGTGATGTGTGATGTCCATAATCTGACGCGCACCGTATGGACGTCGCCCACTCTTATCTGTCACCATGATATCCGGATACTTTTTTGCCATCCAAGCCGGTATTGCATATGTTGGTGTTCCGATAATAACATGAATTTTTTCGCGTTCACAAGCTTCTAGTACCTTTGTGACATGAGAAAAATCAAACACTCCGTCTTCTGGCTCTTCTGTGCTCCAAGTCGACTCTGCAATCCTGATTACATTGATTCCTGCCTTTTTCATCATAGCAATATCCTTGTCAAGCCGTTCATATGGCATATACTCATCATAATATGCACATCCATATAATAAATGATCCATCACGCTTTCCTCCCGCTGTTTTTTAATTTATTGCTCCTGCCACTTACGCACCATGGCAATCTCTCTTGCATAACCATCATCCTCGTTAGGTGTCTCAAGAATAAATGGACGGCCCTGAAGCGCCGGATGAGTGACAACTCTCCTTAAAGCTTCCTCGCCAATTTTTCCAAGACCAAGCTTTTGATGGCGATCCTTATGTGCACCGCAATCATTCATGCTGTCATTTAAATGTACAGCACACAGCTTGTCAAGACCGATCAGACGGTCAAACTCAGAAAGAACTTCATCAAGATGATTAACGATATCATAACCGCCGTCCCACACATGACATGTATCAAAACAAACACCGAGTTTTTCCTTACATGAAACACGGTCCATGATTTCTTTTAATTCCTCAAAACTTCTTCCGACCTCACTTCCCTTTCCGGCCATAGTCTCAAGTAAAATCGTTACGCTCTGTGTACTGCTTATGCACTCATTTAACGCCGCCGCTATAAGCTCAATGCCGGCTTCGCTTCCCTGACCAACATGTGAGCCTGGATGAAAATTGTAAAAGGCACCTGGCAGATATTCCATACGCCTTATATCATCTTTTAGCATCTCCACAGAAAATTTGCGAATATCCTCCTTTGCTGCACAAACATTCATTGTATATGGTGCATGTGCAACAAGAGGACCAAATGAGTGATCTTTCATCAGGGTCAGAAGACGCTGTACATCTTCATCTTTTATCTCTTTTGCGCTTCCGCCTCTTGGATTTCTTGTGAAAAATGCAAACGTATCGCCGCCAAGCGCTACTTCCTGTTTGCCCATCGCCTCATATCCCTTTGACGAAGAAACGTGATTTCCAATATAAATCATTCTCTATGCTCCTATCACTCTAGCGGCAGACCAATTGTATAAACACCATTAAATACACCGCCAACCTCTAGCATTCTTTCATATGCGCGCTCCTGAAGTGTACCTGTGAAATCATCTGCATCGCATCTTCCATGCCATGGCTCTAAGCATACAAATGGTGCATCGCTCGTTGGTGACCACAGTCCAAAAATTGGCTCATCAAACTGCATAACTACATACTCCTGTCCATCCGGATAAGCCAGTGCCAGACGTGATGCCTGATCATCCTTTGAAATAATAGCATCTCTTGAAAACAGATCAGCTGTAAGCGGCAGGTCACGCGGCAATACAAGAGTATCATCCTCAAGTGCCATTGCATTTTCTGTAACACGATAACATGTAAATGTTCCTTCAATATTATCGCCCACGTGAAGATGATCTGTATCTGGACCAGCCTCTAGTGTCATACTGGTTAAGAATGCCGGGTGTGCACCAATTGAAAAATACATTTCTTTTGTATCTGTGTTGATTACATTCCAAAGTACAGTTACTTCTGTTCCCTTTAACTGATAACCAACCTCAAGACGGAATGCGAATGGATAATTTTCCATTGTCGTCTCGTTAGATACAATTGAAAACCACAGCGTATCTTGTGTCTGACTGTCCAGTGTAAATTCCATATCTCTCGCAAATCCATGCTGTGTCATTGTATAAGTCTTTCCATTATAGCGGTACTCTTTGTTTTTCACACCACCGACAAACGGAAACAGAATTGGAGAATGACGCTTCCAATACTTTGGATCTCCATCAAATAAATATTCCTTTTTTGTTTTCTTGCCAACCAGACGCACAAGCTCTGCGCCGTGACTTGCAACCTCCAGATAAATGTGTTCGTTTTCTAATTGATATACTGCCATTTTTCCTCCTACATATTTTTTATTGTATTCATTGCATCTTCATAGCTGGTAAACACATGTCCATTCATTTTATTTCGCACTGCACCGTCAATATTTTCCTGTTTGTCATCAAAAAACAGACATTCTTCTGGCTTTAATGAAAATAATTCAAATAACTTCTGGTAGATCGCATCATCTGGTTTTATCATCTTGTAGCGAAATGATAATAACACACCATCTGCCTGATCAATAAATGGAAGCTTTTCTCTGCTGTCATGCAGCTGCTGATCACTGAAATTGGACAATAGATACACACGATATCCCATTGACTTAAGCTTTGGCACCCATGTGCTTGTGTACGGATACTCACCAACTGTACCATTTATATTTTCCATTACCATATAAATTTCTTTTTCAATACCAGGATCGTTCTCAATGAAGCGAGCCAAAAGTTCTTCTTTTGTCAGAACACCTCGGTCAATCTCGTTCCAGTCATCATTTAAAAAGACTGCATCTGCCAGACGTTTCTTTATTTCATCTGAAAATCCAAAATGATCCAGATGCTGCCGCCATGAAAACGGAATCAGTACATTTCCAATATCTAATACAATATTTTTAATCATTACTTTTTTCCTTTCTCAAGTAAACAAACTGTTTCCACATGTTCAGCCTTTGTCCACGGGAACATATCGACTGGTGTTGCCTGCTTTGTGTGATAGCCTTTCTTTGCCAGATATTTAAGATCTCTTGCCAGTGTCTGCGGATTACAAGAAACATATACAATGCGCTTTGGATTTAAAACAGCAACTGAATCCATAAATGCTTCACTGCTTCCGCTTCTCGGTGGGTCCATGAAGACAACATCGGCATGACTTCCCTCCTCTGCCATCTGTGTCATCTGTTCTCCTGCATCTCCCTGAAGAAAATGAATATTTGTCACATGATTTGCTCTTGCATTGGCAATTGCATCCTTTACAGCGAGCGCATTTAATTCAATTCCAAGTACAGTTTTTGCTTTTGATGCTGCAGTCATTCCAATAGTTCCAATTCCACAGTAAGCATCAATCGCAATTTCCTCACCTGTCAGATTTGCCAGCTCAACAGCCTTTTCATACAGCTTTTGTGTCTGCACTGGATTAATCTGATAAAAGGACTGCGCTGATATACGAAAACGGTTATTGCAAAGCACATCTTCAATATAACCCTTTCCGTACAGTACAATATTTCTATCGCCAAGCACCATACTTGTCATTCGATCATTTACATTTAATACAACACTTGTAATCTCTGGATGCATCTTTAAAAGTGCCTTCACAAAGTTATTTTTTGATGGGAACACTGGTGAAGTAACAACAAGAATCACTAGCACTTCACCTGTTGTAAAGCCTCGTCTGATCATAACATGGCGCAGCAGACCATAACGTGTGCGCTCACTGTAAATCGTAATCTTAAATGATTTGAGCAGTCCTCTTATATCACATATAATCTGATCTGCAGTCTGATCCTCTAACAGACAGGAATCTACCGGCACAACACTGTGACTTTTCTCCTCATAGATTCCAGAAAAAATTTCGCCTTTTTTATAGGAAAATGTTGCTGTCACCTTATTGCGGTAATGGTATGGATTTTCCATTCCGATAATTGGATTTACCGGACAAATTCCTTTTAGTTGTGTTCTCACATACTGTTCTTTTTCTGTAAGCTGTTTCTCATAACTTCCGTTAATATAAGTGCAGCCGCCGCACATACCGGCCGCTGCACACTTATTTGCATTTTTTGTCTTCAATTTAGTTTTCTCCATCTGTTGATTCATCTGTTGATTCATCTGTTAATTCATCTTTTGACGCATCTTGTTCCTTACTCTCGTCCAGATCGCATTTTGACAGAATCTGACTGCTTAATCCCTGCAAAGATGCCAGATCAAACTCCTCATTTCCAGATACAGACATACCATGGCGTGCTGCCAGATCACTTGTGTAATCAGCCAGCGGATATGTTGTGACAATGTCATAATATTCACTAGATTCTCTCTGCTCATAATGAGTTACAACAAAATCAAGTGAGTAATCTGAAATATGAGTTCCATCCTCTTCCTTACTGATTGTTATATTCGCCTGACCGCCAAGCATATTTTCCACTGTATTCTGGATTGACTGGAAATTGCCAAGTGAATAATAAACAAGAGTACGATCTCCATTTTCTGCTGTGATCCATTTAACAGGTTCTACTACATGAGGATATGATCCAATAATCAGATCAACACCATTGTCCGCCAGAAACTGTGCCTGACGCTCCTGCTCCTGCGTGTAGTCCATGCTGTTTTGCTCGCCCCAAAATGGAAATGCGATAATAAAATCAGCTTCCTCTCTTGCCTGCTTTAATATATCAGCCAGCCAATCCTCATCATACTGATTTAATAAATATGGACTTGCATCCAGATCAGCTGTCTGGTTAGAACCATAGCTATAATTAATCATTGCAATCTTAATGTTATTTGTCTCCACATAAACAGGCTCATCCTTAGCCTCTCTGGAGTTATTTACACCAAGAAGCGTAATATTCGGATATTTTGTACTAAAATAGCTCATCATCGTATTCAGGCCGGCACTGCCTTCATCCATGATATGATTATTAGCAGCAAGAACAACATTGATTCCTGCATCTGCCATACCATCCGCAAGTTCCACTGCAGTGTTGAAAATACCGGTCTCAGTAGAGGTCGCCCCAAGTTCAATACCACCTAACACAGTATCCTGACTAATCACAGCAAGATCGGCTGCCTTAAAGATATCAGCCATATTTGCAAAATGCTTAGTAAAATCATATGTTCCATCAGCATTCTTTGCGCTTAATGTACAGGAACGATGCATAAGATTGTCTCCTACTGCGACAAGCTTAGCACTAGTTGGCTTAAACACCTCCTCCGTAACCACTTCTGTATCTGCCTGTACCTGATTTGTCGGTGCCTGTCCATCCACATCAATCGGATATCCCGGATCTTGTACCGGTGTCTGTGAACTAATACTTGCCTTAGCACTCTTAAAACCAGCTAATAAAATACTTCCATAATGGTATCCAAAATAACCAATTACAGCCACCGTAACTAGCATCTCTATTCCCAGTATCATATATATAATTTTAAAAGAATCCTTCTTTTTCTTGCGGGATTTACTCATTCTTCTATTACTGCAGCGTTCTCACTGCACTCCTTTCCATTCTTTATGGGAATTTCCCCTTTGATACCAGATTGCATCGGATTTCTGACCTTTTGACACTGGTATCATCTTATCACATTATAAAACAGCAGGCATAATTTTACAAGATCTTTCTCTGAAATGTCAAGCATGAAAGTTACAGTTACAGCATACCTAATTTTATTACAGTTCACGGAACGCCCATTCGCAGAACTATAATATAAAAAAATAAGCATCTATTTCGTTTCCAAAATAAACGCTTACTTTTTTTACATTACATCACCTTTAAAACGGCCTGTACAATCCATGTAACTCCAACGAATGTAATTGCGCCAAACATCAGATATACTGTACGGATCGGCATTGACGTTCTCCATAAATGTCTTTCATCTATAATATCTGTGATAAATTTCATCTCTGACTCGGAAAGCTTTGACTTATCAAGTGTCATGATCTGCTCATCTTTTTTTGTACACAGAACAATTTCTTCCTTGCGGTTATATGCGCCAAGTACCTGAGACCACTCATACTTACGCTCTTCCTGTGCCTCAATACGATAATTTACGATCTGCTCTTTTGTGATTCGTATATGCTTACCTGTCTTTTTTAACCACTCTTCGTTTTTAGAAGCTCTCTTGAAACGACTGATATGATTATAATTCATATAGACAACAAGAACAAGTAATACAAAGCCCATACCGCCATTGATAATGGCTGTGTTGTTTGTTCCCGTCAAAATCTGAGGGAGTGCTGATGATATCATTAACATAGAAAATGCATACATAACAGCTGTCAGAAACACATAACTTTTCTTTCTGCAGTACATATTCCATATCGACATCTCGTAGAATTTTTTTCCGTCCAGCAAAACGGAACAATCGACCTGATACATCTTTTCCTCTTTTCCGTGCTGCAAATCTCACAGCACCTTGTATTCTTCTGAAAAATCAGCCACAAAAATCAGCCATGATCCAATTTGCGACCTCCATGCCTTTAAGCGTGAGCGCAACATGTGTCTCATCTGCTTTCATCATCCCCATCGCAGTATATTTCTTAACTACTTCCCCATATACTTCATTAAATGATTTGCCAAAGCGTTCATAAAATGACGACAGTCTGACACCTTCTTTTGTGCGAAGACCAAGAAAGGCCATCTCCTCCATTTGTTCCTTCAAAGAAAGTATATCACATTCCGCAAAGCATTTGTCTAAAGACGACTGATCATTCCAGTCAATCTCTGAAAACGCTTTTGTATCAGTAATGACCTTCAAACGACAATAATCACCTGATGAATTTGTTTTCATATACGAAGCAGCACCTGTACCGACACCAAGATATTCTTCACAGTGCCAGTACTTTAAATTGTGTCTGCATACGCTTTCTGGCAATGCATAATTGGAAATCTCATAGTGCTCATAGCCAGCCTCACCTAAAAGTTTCCAGGTAAGTTCGTCCATCTGCACCACTTCATCTTCAGAAGGAAGCAATTTCGCGGCATCCTTTTTCTTCTTTTTGGCACAATCAGTTTCACCATACTCATCAAAAAAAGGTGTTCCCTCTTCGATGATCAAGCTATATGCTGAAATATGCTCCGGATGAAGTGCAAGCACACTTGTCAGCGTATTTTGATATGATAAAACTGTCTGACCTGGAAGCGCACTCATGATATCAATATTGATATTAGTAAAGCAGGCATTACGAGCCGCTTTAAATGTATCTAAAAATTCTTCCCATGTGTGGATTCGCCCTAAAAGCGCCAGTTCCTCATTATCAGCTGACTGCAGTCCTATACTTAGGCGATTGATTCCTGCTTTTTTGTATGCACAAAGCTTTTTTCTCGTGACAGTGCCAGGATTACATTCAGCAGTAATTTCAGCATCATCTGCAACATAAAAAGACTCTCGCACCACATCCATCAATGCCTGCATCTGATCAGATGATAACAAAGACGGCGTACCGCCTCCTATAAAAATACTGTCTACAATATAATGTTTCCCTGACTTTTTTTGTCTCAGACGTTCACCAATTGCTTTTATCTGACCATGCAGGCTTTTCAAATATGCTTCACGCTCTGAATCACATGCAGGTGCCGATAAAAAATCACAGTATCGGCATTTTCGCACACAAAAGGGAATGTGAATATAAAGACCAAGCATCCGATTACTCCTCATCAAGCTTGAGCACACTCATAAATGCCTTCTGCGGAATCTCTACGTTTCCGACCATACGCATGCGCTTCTTTCCTTCCTTTTGCTTTTCAAGAAGCTTCTTCTTACGGCTGATATCACCACCGTAACATTTTGCAAGGACATCCTTACGCATTGCACGAACAGTCTCTCTGGCGATAATCTTGCTTCCAATTGCTGCCTGAATCGGAATCTCAAAAAGCTGTCTTGGAATTTCATCCTTAAGCTTTTCGCACATTTTTCTTCCTCTTTCATAAGCACTTCCTGCAAATACAACAAATGAAAGTGCATCGACTGTCTCTTTATTTACCAGGATATCAAGCTTTACAAGCTCTGATTTCATATAGCCCTTTAATTCATAATCAAATGATGCATATCCTCTTGAGCGTGATTTAAGCGCATCGAAGAAATCGTAAATAATCTCATTTAATGGCAAATCATACTTTAATACAGCGCGGTTCTCCTCGATATATTCCATACCAAGGTAAATACCTCTTCTTTCCTGACAAAGATCCATTATGGCTCCTATATATTCACTAGTTACCATGATTTCTGCTGAGACAACTGGCTCTTCCATATGTTCAATTGCAGATGGATCTGGCATATTGGAAGGATTTGTCAGCTCCATCATTGTCCCATCTGTTTTATAAATATGGTACACAACGCCTGGTGCCGTGGTTACAAGATCAAGATTGTACTCTCGCTCAAGACGTTCCTGAATAATTTCCAAATGGAGAAGACCAAGGAAACCACAGCGGAAGCCAAAACCAAGTGCAATAGATGTCTCAGGCTCATACTGCAGGGAGGCATCATTTAGCTGAAGTTTTTCAAGCGCATCTCTAAGATCTGGATACTTTGCACCATCAGCTGGATAAAGACCACAGTACACCATTGGATTAACCTTTTTATATCCAGGAAGCGGCTCTGCTGCCGGATTATCATTATTTGTTATTGTATCACCGACACGAGTATCACGCACATTTTTAATGCTTGCTGTAATATAACCAACCATTCCTGCTGAAAGCTCATCACATGCAATAAACTGTCCTGCACCAAAATAGCCAACCTCAACGATCTCCTCTACTGCTCCAGTTGCCATCATTCGCACAGTATCGCCTTTTTTAACAGTTCCCTCCATAATACGGCAAAATACGATAACACCGCGATATGAATCATACTTTGAATCAAAGATCAATGCTTTAAGCGGTGCGTTCGGATCTCCCTTTGGTGCTGGAATTTTGTGAACTATTTCCTCTAAAACGGCTTCGATATTTATTCCATTTTTTGCTGAAATGCGCGGTGCATCCTGCGCCTCTATGCCAATAATATCTTCGATCTCAGCCGCCACACGGTCTGGATCTGCACTTGGCAAATCAATCTTATTGATAACTGGAAAAACATCCAGATCATGATCTAACGCTAAATACACATTTGCCAATGTCTGTGCCTCAATTCCCTGTGCAGCATCGACAACCAAAATGGCACCGTCACAAGCTGCGAGGCTTCGTGACACCTCATAATTAAAATCGACGTGTCCAGGTGTATCAATCAAATTGAAAATATACTCCTCCCCGTCATTGGCCTTATACATGGTGCGCACAGCCTGTGACTTTATGGTTATGCCTCTCTCTCTCTCAAGATCCATATTGTCCAGAACCTGTTCCTGCATCTCTCTGCTGGTCAAAAGGCCTGTCTTTTCAATAATACGGTCCGCTAACGTGGACTTTCCGTGGTCTATATGCGCAATAATACAGAAATTGCGAATCCTGCTCTGTTCTGATAATGACAATTTGTAACCCAACCTTTCATAGAAACAAGCAGCAGCTGCCTTTGCAGCTGCTGCCTGGTAGTGTTTGCTCGTTGTGCCAGATTATACCAGCGCAACAGTCTCTCTTGCGATTGCCAACTCCTCATTTGTCGGAATTACTGCAACCTTAACCTTAGAAGCTGGAGTAGAGATCATTGTATTCTCGCCTCTTCTCTTATTTGCTTCATGGTCAACCTCGATGCCAAGGTAAGTCAGACCGCTTAAGATCTTCTCTCTTGCATTTACATCATTCTCACCAACACCTGCTGTAAATGCAATTGCATCTACACCGTTCATAGCAGCAACATATGCACCGATGTACTTGATTACGCGGTAGATAAATGCCTCGTTTGCTGCCTTTGCTCTCTCGTTTCCTTCATTTTCAGCCTTTGTAACATCACGGAAGTCACTGGAAACACCAGAAATACCAAGAACACCAGACTTCTTATTTAAGATATTTAATACCTCATCAACAGTCTTATTCTCTTTGTTGCAGATATACTGAACAACAGCCGGATCAACATCACCACTTCTGGTACCCATGATCAGACCTTCCAGAGGAGTCAGACCCATACTTGTATCTACACACTTACCGCCAATTGATGCAGAAATACTTGCACCGTTTCCTAAATGACAAACGATAACCTTGCAGTTCTCTGGATTCAGGTTTGCAAACTTAATAGTCTCCTTAGATACGAAGCTGTGGCTTGTTCCGTGGAAGCCATAACGACGAATGCCATACTTTTCATAATACTCGTATGGAATTGCATACAGATATGCCTTCTTTGGCATACTCTGTCCAAATGCAGTATCAAATACTGCTACCTGCGGTACGCCTGGCATAGCTGCCTCACATGCCTCAATACCAATCAGGTTTGCTGGATTATGAAGAGGTCCGAGATCGAAGCACTCTCTGATTACTCTCTTAACATCCTCATTTACAACGATAGAATCGCTGTATACCTGACCTGCGTGCAGAACGCGATGGCCTACTGCTGAGATTTCCTTGATATCGGTGATTACACCGTGATCCTTATCTGTCAGTGCATCCAGCACAAGCTTTACAGCAACCTGGTGATCCTTCATCGGAGACTCTACTACATAGTCTTCCTTTCCAGTTGGCTTATGAGTCAGCTTAGAACCATCAATACCGATTCTCTCGCAAAGTCCCTTTGCCAGTACCTCCTCTGTCTGTGAATCAATCAGCTGATACTTCAGAGAAGAACTGCCGCAGTTAATAACTAATACCTTCATAATTTATCTCCCATCTGCTGCCCATGCAGCGTTTGTATCGTTGCTGTCCGTAGGGCAGACTGTCCCCAGACCGCAACAGGCTAATTCTATTCTACCGCGTTTCAAAAAGGTTGTAAAGTACAAAGTTGCCCGAAAGTTTACTGAATATTTGGATTTGCATAATAATAATCTGCTATATCCTGCTTCAGCTTATTCCATGCATCCTCATGCTCCACATAATAAAGCGGACAATATTTTCCATCACAGTCGAAATGGCGAATAACATGATCTGGCGTCAGACCTTTTTGCTGTAAAAGCCACGCTGTCAGCTTTACAAGTGTATTGTATGTAGTATCTGAAAACTTACCTGTCTCATCTGGATGACACACTTCGATTGAAATCGTATCTGGATTTCTTGAACGAACTGCATATGCCATCTCATTAAGTGGAAGACACTGTACTACCTCACCATCAAGCCCTACAATCAAATGTGCACTTGCCTGACGGCCAGCACCCTCTACGGCTGGATTATCAAGTGAATCAAAATAATCCCTGTTTGCCTTTGCAGAGCTTCCCGGATTTGCCACATAATGAATTGCAATATCATTTACAGCATCAAGGGCAATTGCTGGTCTTGACACATTATTAATATGGATTAAATCAACCGTAATCCAATCTGGAATAACAATACCAGACGGATCAATGACATGCTGCGCTGTATCAACTGCATTTACTGTCGCAGCAACAGATTCTGCCGGCTGACTTTGCGTCAGCTGTACCTGCTCTGTTTCACCAACTGTCTCCAACTGATTTGTCTCTTGAATCTGTTCCTGTGTAGTTGGCACAGTAGCTTTCACTTCTGGTTCATTTGCCTCTTCAATTTGCCCGCTTGTTATCTCCTCCTGTGAGGTCTGCACAGGCATTGTTTGAAGCAGTTTATCATCTTTTTTATTGCAGGATCTAAAAAGAACTGCTATCACAATCAAAGCAGCAACTACAATCACTGCTGCTGTAATCCGCTGCTTCAATGCTTGCTTTTTCTGCTGCAGACGACGTTCTTCACGCTGTTTTTTTTCATATTGTATGCGACGCTCCATGTCATAAGTGCCATCAGCTTCCTTAGCACGTCTTTCGGCATTGCGCCTTTGATTTTCAAATGCTTTCTTGCGTTCTTGTTCTGTCATATTTTTTACCTTTCATATAGAGGAAAGAAAAAGATTTACTTTTTTCTAATCCTATATTACAATAAGAATGCCGTGTTGTTTACATATATACGCCGGCCAAATGGTCAAACGCATTATTTATTATATGCGAATTTGAATCATCTGTAAAGTAAAAAGGAGCACATTTAATATGAAAGACAAAATCATGAACTTTCCACTGATTCGTTTTATAATCAATCTTAGAATCTGTCAGTGGGCTGCCAATAATCCTGTTTTGTCGCGTTTTTGCAACTACGAAGTCATTAGCTACCTTGTCTGTGGTGTCCTTACAACCATCGTCAGCTATGTAAGCTACTTTCTTGTCCGTATCTTTTCTGGAGTCTTGATTTCTCAATGTATCTCCTGGGTGCTCGCTGTTGCATTTGCCTACGTCAGCAACAAGATTTTTGTTTTCCTGTCAGATGACTGGTCTGTGCCTGTTTTAAAAAAGGAACTGATTCCTTTTATAAGCTGCCGTATCTTTTCCTTTTTTGTCGATACTGCCTTCATGGAAATTACAGTCAGCCTTCTTTGCTGGAATGAACCGGCAATGAAACTGTTGTCTAATGTATTTGTTCTATTAATAAATTACATTGGCAGCAAGCTTCTCGTTTTTAAGAAAAGAAGCTAGTCACAGAATGATCAAAAAACAATGCTATCATAAAGATATATTTTTAAGAAAGGATTTGTGCTATGAATTTGAATTTTTCAAAAATCATGCCGCAGCAGGCACATTCGAAGCGAACATGGAAGGATCGTTTGCCTTATCTTCTGGCTTTTTTTATTCCAGTTCTTTCCATGATTATGATCTTTATCGGAAAGGAAATCTACCCATTTGGCGACCGTTCTTTTTTGCGTACTGACCTGTATCACCAATACGCACCGTTTTTTCAGGAACTAAAGGATAAGCTCGCAAACGGTGAAAGCTTGTTTTATACATGGGACATCGGTTTAGGTACAAACTTTATGGCAATCTTTGCCTACTATCTTTCCAGTCCGCTTAACTGGTTTTTGTTCCTGTGTCCAAGCTCACTTGTCATTGAGTTTATCACATATGGAATTGTATTAAAAATGGCACTCTCTAGTCTTACGATGACCTGGTATTTAAACAGACACAACCACACAAACAGCATCGCAGCTGCCTTTTTCGGCATCTTTTATGGCCTAAGCGGCTACATGGCTGCGTACAGCTGGAATATTATGTGGCTTGACTGTATGGTTTTGCTTCCTGTAATTTTCCTTGGTTTAGAGCGGCTAATCAACGATGATAAATGCTATCTGTATTGCATCAGCTTAGGACTTGCCATTCTCTCCAATTATTACATTGCAATCATGATCTGCATTACGCTTGTAATTTATTTTGTAATCTGCATGATTCTCGCAAAAGGAAAAAATTTTAATTACCCGAAAAAGATATTAAATTTTGGTCTGTTTTCCCTTTTAGCCGGCGGACTCGCAGGTGTTGTGCTTTTCCCTGAGATTGCAGCACTCTCATATACAGCTTCCGGCAACTTTAGCTTTCCAAAGGACTGGTCTTCTTACTTTTCTATGTATGACATGATTGCTCGTCATCTTGTTAATGTTGAGGTTGAAATCGGACTAAAGCATTGGCCAAATATTTACTGCGGAGTTGGCATCCTGTTGTTTGTACCACTCTATTTTATGAACAAAAAGGTTTCCTTCAAGGAAAAGATTTCTTACCTTTGCCTGATTATTTTCTTCTACTTAAGTTTTAGCACTAATGTGCTTAATTTTATCTGGCATGGTTTCCATTATCCAAATTCTCTTCCGTGCCGTCAGTCTTTTATCTACGTTCTATTTTTGCTTGCGATGGGATATAAAGGCTTTCTTGGCTTAAAGGACCGCCCTAAAAAGCAATACTTAAGTGTTTTGCTTGGTGTTGTTGGCTTTATCATTTTGGCTGAAAAGCTAGAAGCCTCCTACACAGGAACAGGCGATGGACAGTATTATCTGTTCTCCTCATTCTATTTAAGTATTCTCTTTGTGGTAATTTATGGCATTTTAATTCATTTATACCGTTCAAAGGGCAAAAACTGGCGTATGCCGATTACTGTTGTTACACTTATCATTATTACTGCTGAAGCCACAATCAATATGTCGTATACAAGTGTTACAACAGTAGGAAGAACAACTTATAAGGAATATGATTCCAATGTACGCACACTTACCGCTGCTGCCGCAGCTGATGATGACACTGTATTTTACCGTACAGAGAAGGTGAACAATCGTACAAAAAATGATGGTGCATGGCTTGATTATCCTTCTGCATCGATCTTTTCATCAACTGCTTACGCGCATTTAACTTCTTTTTATAAGAAAATTGGTTTAGAGTCATCAACTAATGCATATGGAACTGCCGGCTCCACGCCTGCTTCCAACATGCTCCTTGGCATCCGTTACTCTATATATACAGACAACGATCCAAAGCCAGAGGATACTTTGCTTAGAAGTTTCTATCAAAGCACAGACAATGTAGACCTCTACAAGAATACTTATGCACTGCCGTTAGGTTTTCTTGTCTCTGATTCACTTGAAGCAGATTGGGATTTAACAGCAGATGATCCTGGCATAAACTGGAACAATCTTGTTCATTCACTTGGTATTGCTGATGACTTATTTGTTCCGCTTGACGTGACAAACAACGGAACCACTAGCGTAAACGTTACAACAACAGAAGGCGGCTACTACTGCTTCTATTCTGCTAAATCGGGTCCTTCTAAAATTCGCATAAGCCATCATAATACATCAAAAACTTTTGACAATTTAAGCCGAAGCTTTTTTATGTCATTTGACTATCAGACAGACGGCTCACTCTTTACTATCACAAATGATGATTCTTCTAGTTCAACCATCATCAATTTGTCCGCATACCGTCTGAATGAGGATGTGTTAAAAGAGCTTTATGAAATTCTTGACGAGTCACCGATGGAAGTTACTTCCTACACAAGCACAAGTGTAGATGCAACTATTACTGCATCTGCTGATGGACGCGTTGTAACAACAATTCCTTATGACACAGGATGGACTGTCACTGTTGATGGAAATACGGTTGATATGACAGCCTTTAAAGACACATTCGTCTCCTTCGAAATTTCTGAAGGTACACATACCATTCGCCTTGATTACACACCAGATGGTTTTTATCTCGGTCTTGCAAGCACGCTTATCTGTATTATTTTACTGATTATGATTGCTGCACTGATTCACCTCTGGAAGAAAAATCAAGCAGAAGAAGCTTCACTTGATAATCAGGAGGAAATTTCTGCTTCTCAGGCAACTGCTTTGGCTGATTCAGAAGATCTTGAAAATGATTTATCTGAACCTACAGATGATGCTTTAGATGATGCTTTAGATGATGAAACAGATAATGAAATCGAGACGGATGATTCAGTAATAGTTGAAGATGATGATCTATCTGATGAATTTTTTGAGGAAGATTCAAACGAACCAGAAAAAACTTCAGATGAAGAACTTTCGGAAGAATTTTCGGAAGAATTTTCAAATAAAGATTTTTCGAAAGAACTTTCAGATGAAATGCTTTCGAATAAAAATTTTTCAAAAACAGATGAAAAGCGCGATTCATCAGCGAAAAAAAATGTCAGCCTAGACAGTATTGAGCTTGATTTAACTCGCAGCCGTCACAATTCATTAAGCAAAAAAACAAACAAAGACAGTCAATAAGCTGTCAGAAAAGAGGATTGATTATGAAATTATGGGGTGGACGCTTCACCAAAGAAACTAATGAACTTGTAAACCATTTTAATGCATCACTTCCATTTGACTGTCGCTTTTACGCACAGGATATTCGCGGCAGTATTGCACACGTGACTATGCTTGCAAAATCCGGCATCCTGACAAATGATGAGCGAGATCAGATCATCAGTGGTTTAACAGGTATTCTTTCTGATATTAACAATGGCATACTTACATTCGATGACGGAAGTGAAGATATTCACAGCTTCGTAGAAGCTCATTTGATTGAACGCATCGGAGAGGCTGGAAAGAAGCTTCATACAGGCCGAAGCAGAAATGATCAGGTTGCACTTGACATGAAGCTTTACACAAGAGATGAGATTGATGAGACTGATGGTCTTTTAAAAACTCTCCTTGAAGAATTGCTCACTATTATGAAAGCAAACCTTAACACCTTTATGCCAGGCTTTACTCACCTTCAAAAAGCTCAGCCAATTACACTTGCTCATCATTTTGGTGCATATTTTGAAATGTTTCGCCGTGACCGCAGCCGTCTGGCTGACATCCGCCGCCGCATGAATACATGCCCACTTGGAGCTGGCGCTCTGGCAGGAACCACCTACCCGCTTGACAGAGAGTACACTGCGTCTCTTTTGGACTTTGACTGCGCAACTGTAAACAGCATGGATTCTGTTTCTGATCGCGACTACCTGATCGAATATCTAGATGCACTCTCAATTATTATGATGCATCTTTCTCGCTTCTGCGAAGAGATTATCACCTGGAATACTAACGAGTATCAATTCGTCGATATTGATGATTCTTACAGCACCGGTTCTAGTATTATGCCGCAGAAAAAAAATCCTGATATTGCAGAGCTGATCAGAGGAAAGACAGGACGTGTTTATGGTGCTCTTGTGTCTCTTTTAACTACCATGAAAGGTCTTCCGCTTGCATACAACAAAGATATGCAGGAGGATAAGGAGATGGCATTTGACGCATTTGATACTGTTAAGGGCTGCATTGGTTTGTTCACAGGCATGATCGCCTCTATGACATTCCGTAAGGATCGCATGGAAGCCAGCGCAAAAAATGGCTTTACCAACGCGACAGATGCCGCTGATTATCTTGTAAACCACGGTGTTGCATTCCGTGATGCACATGGCATTGTTGGTCAGCTTGTTCTAATGTGTATTGATAAAAACTGCTCCCTTGATGAGCTTTCTCTTGACGCATATCGTTCCATCAGCCCAGTATTTGATGAGGATATCTATGACGCAATCAGCATGAAGACTTGCGTAGAAAAGCGTCTTACAAAGGGTGCTCCAAGCCGCACTTCCATGGAAGCGCAGATCGCTTTTTGCGAAAAATATCTGCTTGAGAACTAAATTGATTTTGCGGATGGATTTTTGAATAGCTACTTCTTTATTCCAAAAATGGCACGAATCTAAACTTGATTCGTGCCATTTTTATACTTACCAGATTCTTCGATCTGTTTCTTTTATCTTACCTTATTTTTAATTTCTTCATGGATCTTCTCAACAAACTCATCAAGTCCAACTGTTGTAGTATCCATTTCTCCATGAAGTCTATAGGAGACTGACTTATTCTCCATTTCGTTAAATCCGATTACAAGCAGATACGGTACCTTCTGAACCTGACCTTCGCGCATACGATAACCAAGCTTTTCTGCTCTGTCATCTAACTCAACACGAACATTTATATCCTCAAGCTTCTCACAGATCTGTCTTGCATACTCCATGAGCTCCTCGTTATCTGTCTTAACAGGCATAACCTTTACCTGAACTGGTGCAAGCCATGTTGGCAGATTTCCCTTTGTCTCCTCAAGAATATATGCCATGAAACGGTCAAGAGATCCCAAAATTGCTCTATGCAAAACAACAGGAGTCTTCTTCTCGCCATCCTTGTCAATATAAGTCAGCTCGAACTTTGCCGGCAGGCAGAAATCAAGCTGGCAAGTGGACAGTGTATACTCGTTTCCTACAGCTGGCTTTACATTTACATCAAGCTTCGGACCATAGAAAGCAGCCTCACCAATCTCCTCTGTATACTCGATTCCAAGGTCATTCATAACGTCTCTAAGAGCATTTTCTGCCTTATTCCACATCTCATCATCATCATGATACTTTGTCTTATTTGCCGGATCTCTCAAAGACAAAACGCAGCGATAATCTGTGATACCAAAATCCTTGTAGGTACTAAAGATCAAATCAACAACCTTTGAGAACTCATCCTTGATCTGCTCTGGTGTTACAAAAAGATGCGCATCATTCTGGCAGAAGTGACGGCCTCTCTCAATACCCTTTAAGGTTCCACTTGACTCATAACGGAAATCATGAGCAATCTCACCGATACGGATTGGCAGATCCTTATAAGAATGCATACGGTTTGCATAGATCATCATATGATGCGGACAGTTCATCGGACGAAGAACAAATGCCTCTCCATCTACTTCCATAGCCGGGAACATGTTCTCCTTGTAGTGATCCCAGTGACCAGATGTCTTGTACAGATTAACTGTTCCAACACACGGTGTCATAACATGCTGATAGCCAAGCTTTCTTTCCTTATCCTTGATGTAGTTTTCAAGCTCCTGCCAGATTACATAACCCTTTGGAAGGAACATTGGAAGACCACGGCCTACCAGATCGTCTACCATGAACAAATTCATATCTTTACCGATTTTTCTGTGATCTCTCTCCTTAGCCTCCTCAAGAAGCTTTAAGTGCTCCTCTAATTCCTCAGCTGTCGGGAAACATACACCATAGATTCTCTGCAGAACCTTATTGTTCTTATCTCCCTTCCAATAAGCACCAGAATGCTTTAACAATTTAAAGTAACGGCAAAGCTTTACATTGTCAACATGAGGTCCTCGGCAAAGATCTGTAAAATCTCCCTGCTCATAGCATGTAATATTTCCATCTTCCAAATTGGAAATCAGATCAAGCTTATACTCATCATCCTTAAACATCTCCAGTGCTTCTTCCTTGGAAATCTCCTTACGGATAATCTTAAAGCCTCTCTTTGCAATCTTCTTCATTTCCTTCTCGATTGCAGCCAAGTCCTCTTCCTTAAATGCATGATCACCGAAATCAACATCATAATAGAATCCCTCTGCAACAACTGGTCCTACCCAGAATTTTGCCTGCGGATACAGATGACGGATTGCCTGTGCCATCAAATGTGCGCAGGAATGATTTAATGTGTTTAACGCTTCATCTTCTTTAAAGTTTACCATTTTGATCTCCTCTTATTTTTATTCATTTTGTTTTCCATCGGTGACAGAGCAGGATACAGGAACGTAAAAGTTTAACTTGTGCAATATAAAAAAGCACCCTCAGGTATCTGCATACCTAAGGGTGCCAGCGCACGGTTCCACCTTATCTTTCACTCTTTGCTTATAACGCAGCAACACGGCAACGCTTCGAAGCTTTTTGCTTCTTTCACGCGCAGCTCAGGAATGGTCTTCATACAGCATTTCCATAAACCGCTTCCACCATACACGGCTCTCTCTGAATGATCTTGCTGCACTACTCTTTCCGTCATTGCTTTTTATCTTAAAGATTTCAGACTTCATTCTACCACGGCTTTTTCCAATTTACAATAGCTTTTGTAAATTTATTTTTTATTTTGGTTATTTCCATAATAATAACCGTAATTTCCCTTGCCATAATAACTGGAATCCTTTTTGCTACCGACCATATTCTGGACAACACCAAGAATATTTGTATCTATCTTTTCCAATTCAGCTGCGATTTGACACAGCGTTTTCTTCTTTGTAACACCATTTTCAATAATAAGAAGTGTTCCATCACAAACAGAAGAAACAATTGCTGCATCACCGACGACACCAACTGGCGGTGTATCAAATATAATATAATCGTAAGAATCCTTTACTGAATCGCAAAGTGTGCGAAGCCATTTTGCAGACAAAAGCGCAGATGCATTTGTAACAAGCTTTCCACTAAACAATACATGCATATTAGGGATTCCAACATCATAAATAACCTGACCAACTTCTGCATTTCCAGAAAGATACTCAGAAAGTCCAAGCTTTACACCTTCTAGTCCCATACGTCTTTGAAGCACTGATTTTCTCATATCTGTATCAACAAGAAGAACCCTTTTTCCCACCTGTGACAAACTATATGCCAAATGGAATGAAATAAAAGATTTTCCCTGATTTTCAAATGCACTCGTAACAGCAATCATTTTTACATCTTTACTGCTATAAAGTATTGCCGTTCTAAGCTGATAAATAGCCTCTGCCGCTGAAAAAGGCAGTTCATCCGGCCATATAATCTTTTCCTTCCTTTTCTTTCCGCCTTTATAATCCGGAATTGTGCCCAATACAGAAAGGCCGCTGCATTTTTGAATATCTTCTTCATTTTTAATAGATGTATTCGTAATAACAGATATTGCTATTACACCACAAGAAACAACAATTCCTGCCATTAAACCAATCAATATATATGACACAACTGAACGTCTTGTATTTTCCGCAAAAAATTCGTCTGCCTTATCCAAAACAGTCGGTGTATTACTTCCTAAAACATGCGGAATTTCTTCAATGCTTACTGAAAGAATTTCGTTTGCAATATCAACTGCTTCTTCTTTATTGCCTGAAACTACACGTATTCTAATAATTCTTGTTGCTTCTGGATTATCTACAGAAACTGCATTATACAGACTTTTATATGCAATATTCAAATTTAAATTAGATATTACTTTTGTTAGAACAACACGACTTTTAATAATTCCTTCATAATCATTTGTCAATGCTGATCCAATCTGCAGATCACTTATAGATACTTCTTTATTGCTGTCAATAATACACATTGATGCCTCTGCCTGAAACACATCTTTAACGACAAATTTTCCATACATTCCAAGTGCAATACCGAATACGAGAGCTGCAAAAACTATCCAAACCCATCTTCTGTACAATGCTCGAAAAATTTCTAATAAATCAATAGTATCCTCAGCAGCATTTTCAACTGCTACTGCTTTTTTGTTTTCCATAAAATCACACACACCACCCAGCAATTAGCCTTATTTTTCTAATTTACCGCCTTTCTCCTTTGTTTTTCATTTTTATATTAAAAAACATCTTCCATTTTGTCAATGTTTTTTATTGACCTAAATTTGCTTTCGAACAATTCTATACTCATCTTTGTACTGAAAATGCGGACAAATATAGCGATCACCATAAAGGCTCGCTCTTGCAATATCATCCTCATCAAAATAGAATTGGCAGCCGTATGATTCCTCTTCCTCATCATATTCAAAATATGCGCATTCTTCACAAGATGTTCCCTTCATCTTTTCCCTGCCTTTCTTATTTTTGTTCCAATCTTAAAATGCCTGCGGCTGTTACCGCAGGTATCCACTTCTTTTAATTTCACTCGCCTAATCTGCGAATTTCTGTGTACGCCAATAAAAATGGACCAACACCCTTTGCATCATCCTCAACTACCGGTTCAGACATATAGTATTCGTAAGTTCCATCTCTCATCTGCGGACCACCAAGCCCTGCTACTAAACATATTCCGCCAAGACTCAAACGCCCGTCTTTTTCCTTCAGATAGCGATCACAAATACCATGAAATGCTTTTTCGCCATATGCACGAAAACTCTCTGGCAAAAAGCCAAGTCTCACGCCTTTAAGCATTGAATATGCCATAATTGCACTTCCGCTTGTCTCAAGATAGTTTTTCTCACGGCCACCCATATTGACAACCTGATACCACATGCCACTTTCATCCTGAAATTTTACCATAGACTCCATCAAATCAATAAATACCTGCTTTAATTGATCGTATGCTGGCTGATAGCTGTTGTCTGCCTTCGTCAATGTATCAAGCAATGCCATTGAATACCAGCCAAGTGCACGCAGCCAAAAATTCTTTGAAAGACCTGTCGTCTTATCGCACCAGAACATTTCTTTTGATGAGTCATAAGCGTGATAATAAAGACCTGTTTTTTCGTCTCTCATATTCTTTACGACATTGAAGAACTGGTTAAAGATATCTGGATAGTTCTTCTTGTCATTAAAGCGTGTCTCATATTCCATATAAAATGGCTGTCCCATATAAAGTCCGTCAAGCCAAACCTGATTCGGATAAATCTTCTTATGCCAAAAATTACCTTCACTTGTTCTTGGCTGACCTTTAAGCTGTCCATAAATTACATCAATTGCCTTGCGGTACTTTTCCTTACCAGTAATGTCATACAGCAAAAACAAGGTCTTTCCTGCATTAACATTATCAATATTATAATCCTCCGGATTATATCCCTTTATCGTACCATCTTCCTGCACACGATGGTCAATATAAGCTTCCGCAAAATCAAGGTACTTTTTCTCTCCTGTAATCTTCCATGTCTCTATCATAGCAAGGATCATACATCCGTCAATGTAGTTCCAACCGGACTTTCCACCCTTTCTTGCTGCCTCAATGTTCCATGCCGGTACATCGAGTGTGCTGTTTTTAATAAGATCGTCCAGGTAAGCCTCTATAATAGACATCTTCATACCCTTTTCCTCCCTTTTCGTATTTTTATTCGTTGTCTATTTTTCTTTTTTTGCTTTTATTTTTGCCGGTATGATTGTTTAACTGCGTCTATTATTTTCTTATATGTGCATTTTTGCGAAGTACCTCAACTACCTGATCTACATACTTCTCACAATCATCTGGATCACTTGCCTCAACCATAACACGAATTAATGGTTCTGTTCCGCTCTCCCTTACAAGAATGCGTCCGCGATCTCCCAGTTCCTCTGTGATTCGTGCAACTGCTGCCTGAACATCTGCATCCTCTCTTGCTGCTGCCTTATCCATTACTCGAACATTTGTCAGCTTCTGAGGATATGACACAAAACCACGTCTTAACTGAGAAAGTGTCTGCTTACCTAATACCATTACTTCCATCATCTTGATTGCCGTAATCAGTCCATCTCCTGTTGCTGCATACTTGCTGAAAATAATATGACCAGACTGCTCACCGCCAAGACGATATCCATTTTCGCTCATGCACTCATATACATACTTATCGCCAACAGCTGTCTTTTCATAAGAAATACCTGCTGCATCAAATGCTTTATACAAGCCAAAATTTGACATAACAGTTGTAACAACAGTATTATCAGCAAGCTCCCCCTTATTTTTCAGATATTTACCGCAAATATAAAGTATTGCATCGCCATCTACTACATCTCCATTTTCGTCTACGCAAAGACAGCGGTCTGCATCACCATCAAATGCAAATCCAACATCAAGGTGCTTCTCCTTTACCAAAGCCTGCAGTCCCTGAATATGAGTAGAACCGCAATTTGTATTAATATTAGTTCCATCTGGCTCGTTATTGATCACATATGTTTTTGCACCAAGTGCATCAAAAACATTCTTTGCAATCATCCAAGCACTTCCATTTGCACAGTCTAAACCGACACGCATATTTCTAAAGGAACACAGTGCCAGAGACATTAAATATCCAAGATAACGGTTTCTTCCTGCTGCATAGTCCACGGTACAGCCAATATTTTCCTTTGTCGCATATGGCAGATTCTTCTTATCTTCATCAAGATACTTTTCAATCTCATCAATGACAAATTCCTGCATTTTTTCACCCTTATCATTGATCAGCTTGATTCCGTTATCATAGAATGGATTATGACTTGCAGAAATCATAATTCCACAGTCGAAATCTTCTGTACGAACAACATATGATACACTTGGTGTTGTGGTAACATGAAGAAGATAAGCATCTGCACCGGAAGCAGTTAAGCCTGCAACAAGTGCATATTCAAACATGTAGCTGCTTCGTCTCGTATCCTTTCCGATTACTACCTTGCACTTATGCTCCTTTCCAAAATACCAGCCAATAAAACGACCTACCTCAAATGCATGCTCAACCGTTAAATCTACATTTGCCTCACCGCGAAAACCGTCTGTTCCAAAATACTTTCCCATTAATTCTGTCCTGCCCTTCGTTGATGTTTTAAATTTTTTATCTATGTAAAGCTTCCCAGCCATTCATAGCAGATGTAATAACTTTATCCATATCATAATACTTATATTCACCAAGGCGGCCGCCGAAAAATACTTTTTCCTGCTGTTGTGCCTTCTTTCGATACTTCTGATAAAGTATCTGGTTTTTCTCATTATTTACCGGATAGTAAGGTTCCATGCCTTCCTTCCAGTCAGTAGAATATTCCTTTGAAATTACTGTTTTAGGCTGTGTTCCAAACTCAAAATGCTTATGCTCAATTACTCTTGTATAAGGTGTCTCTCTGTCTGTATAGTTAACAACTGCTACACCCTGATAATTATCTGTATCAAGCACTTCTGTCTCAAAACGCACAGTACGATACTCAAGCTTTCCAAAGCAATACTCAAAATACTCATCGATTGCTCCTGTATAAACTACTTTATCAGCCATTGACATCCATTTTTCCTTTTCTGCAAGGAAATCAACGCCTGTCTTTATATCAGCACCCTCAAACAATGCCTCTATCAGCTTGTTATAACCGCCAATCGGGATTCCCTGATATAAATCATTAAAATAATTATTATCATATGTAAAGCGCACTGGGAGTCTCTTTATAATAAAACTCGGAAGCTCGCTGCAGTCGCGTCCCCACTGTTTTTCCGTATAACCCTTTACAAGCTTCTCATAAATATCTCTTCCTACAAGCGCAATTGCCTGTTCCTCAAGATTTTTAGGTTCTCCCGTAATCTCTGACTTTTGTTTGTCAATGATTGCCTTTGCTTCCTGTGGTGTACTAATTCCCCACATACGGCTAAACGTATTCATATTAAACGGCATATTGTAAATCTCACCCTTATAATTAGCTACCGGGCTGTTTGTATAACGATTAAATTCCACAAAAGAATTTACAAAATCCCATACCTTGCGATCACTTGTATGGAAAATATGGGCACCATATTTGTGCACATTAATTCCTTCAATCTCTTCACAGTAAATATTTCCACCGATATGGATGCGTCTTTCTAACACAAGGCAGTTCTTTCCTGCCTGCTTTGCATGCCAGGCAATAACTGCTGAATAAAGTCCAGCTCCTACTAATATATAATCGTAATGCTTCATAATCACCTCTTCTGCATTTTTGAAATCACATATAATAATTGCGCTCCCATCTGTCATAAAACGGCATAGGGCGCATAAAACAAAGCTTTGCCGGATCTGCATTATGATATAAATCAATCATCTTCTGACGCTGCTTTGGTGTGAGATTAATCCACTCCATATAATCAAGCTCACAATTAGCCATCGGCGATGAACAGCACTGACAGTCCAGTTTTCTAAGCAGACTTACCATTCGCGTTGCTTTGCACTTTGGGCAAATAAATACATACATCATAATAATCTGATAACCCTTCCTTTTCCATCATTTTTATTCATAGATGGTAGATTGCAGATAGCTTTTATTTGCCCCAAAATCAACAGCCAAAACTTCCTGATTAGCCCCCATAATTGCATTGCTCCATGTGCCGTCCGCCGGAACTCTCGCCTGAACCATATCATAATTCAGATATAAAACTGACTGCATCAGCAGTGAGCACATTTTGGAATCTGAAATATTTGTTGAAATATCTGGCAAAATAGATTCTACTGCTTTATAAATCGTAACTACATTTGCCTTTTTAACCTTCTCCAACAGTGCATTCATTACAGTTCTCTGTCTCTGTGTTCTTGCAAAATCATTTCCAATCTTACGGATTCGTGCATAGCCAAGCGCCTGTTTTCCCGTCAGTGTAATCTGACCGCCAGCAAACTGTTCGTCCACAAAGCCATCACGATCTGCGACTCCACTAACCTGATTGTATTCTGCAATATAGCCATTAATCCATTCCACCTCCGCCTGTTCCACATTGATGGTAACACCGCCAAAAGCATCAATCACATCAACAAAGCTAAAAAAATCAACCTGCGCATAATAGTCAATGCCCAGCTTATAATTTTCTTCAATTGTCTGAATCAGCAATGCCGCTCCGCCTCTTGAATACGCCTCATTTATACGATTCTCTCCATACCCTGGAATTGTCACATAGCTGTCACGCATAATAGATGTCATAACAAACTTTCTTTTATAAGGATTGATCGACACAACAATCATCGCATCTGATCTGGCATCATTTGAACCTGCTACTCTAGTATCAGTTCCAATCAGCAAAATATTGGTAACGCCTTTTTGTGTCAATACATCAGCCTGTCTTTCATATGAAGTCTCATATGGCTTATAATTGGTCTGCGCAATGGTTGTACGCAAAAAAGCATAAACACCGGCAAGCGCCACAGCCATAATAATCAATATAATGATCAGCACCTTAAGCAGCTTGTGTAAAAAGCCCTTTTTCTTTTTTTCTTTTCGTGGCTTCTTTTCCGCCTTTTTGACCGTTTCCCTTACTTTTTGTTTTGTTTGTTTAGGACGTTTCTTTTTTTCTGCTTCCGGCACTGGCATCTTCTTTTCACTTTCAGGAGCTTTCTTTATAGCTTCATTCGATGCCTCTGGACCATAAATCGAGCGCTCATCTACAGGTGATGTTTCATTTGCTGTATTTGTATTTGGCTTTGTCCGGGTCTGTTTTCTTTGTCTTTGAATGGGTTTGTCAGTTGACAAATCTTCATCCACAGCTTCATCCACAGACACTTCTCCTGCCTCAAGCTCCTCTGCCTTAATTCTTTCTTTTATCTCATATGCCTGGCGCAGTATTTTTTTCTCTTCTTCTGTTAAATCTGGCATACTCGCCTCCTTTTTAGAATAGTTAAAAGTTACAGTAATTATTATAGTATAGAAACGCTTGATTGGCAAGAAATATCTGTATCACAGTTCACGGATCATGTTACGAATGCCCTTCGGTGCAATGGTTTCGTCGCCGGACCAAACTCCGCAGGCTCCTTTTATATTCTTTCTTATTATACATTACTTTGAAAGACCTGCTCCAAGTGTCCGGCTCGTGAAATCCATTCACCTTCGGGCATGCTGCAAATATTGGATATCTCGTGAACATCAACCAAATATGGCCTGTCATACCCATGTGAATATGACAGGCCATCTTATGTACAAAATTTGTAATTATTCAGCTACTGTTACAGCTGTTTCTTCTTCAACTGGTTCCTGTTCAGCATAGAACATTGCAACAACATTCTTTACAACATCGCGAAGCAGTGTTGCTGTCGGTGCCTCTGTATCAGTAATGGTAACACCATCTTCCTGTGTGAAGCTGCCAGCCATAGAAACTTCTTCGTTTCCATCATTTGTTGTCAGAGCAATGCTCAGTCCATTGTCAAGTAATGTCAGTGCAACATTCATATTTACTGTCTCGCCATCCGCTGTAGCAGTCATATCCATACCAAAATCATTATCCTGTGCGGTAATTGTTCCGTTTGCATTCATGATCTCAGTTCCGTCCTCTGTTACAACATAGTTAAAGGCTGTACCATCAAAGGACATATCAACCACAACAGTTGACTCACCATTTACAACAGTAACATTCTCTGTCATAGTACCATCTGCATTTACTGTAGCTGTACCGTTTATAGTAGCACCCTCATCAAGCATCTGCTGAATCTGGTCTGAAAGCTTGCTGCCATCTTCTGTCTGAAGTGGTGTTACATCAAATGAAGATACCATCTCCTCAACCAGAGAATTCATCATATCAACAATCATTCCCTTTGCATCTTCAACAGAAACATCTGGTGAAGCCATGTTGACTCCCTCTGCTGCTGCCTGAAGATAATCATCAAATACTGTTACAAGCTGTGATGCATCTGTTCCCTGAACCTGTGATAATAATACTGACATAGCATTATCAACTACATTCTCAACTGCCTTAACAGTGTTTACAATTGCCGGTCCGTCAAATGTAATTGTAGTAGATCCATCTTCTGCCGTCTGAATATCAAAATTTTCTGCCAGTGCAGTAAAATCATTCATCATAGAATCTACATCAAAATCAGTCTCTGCTTCAGTCTCTAATGCTGCAAAATCAATTGTCGGAATCTCAACCCAATCCTGATCAATACCAAACATTGGAAGCATTGAGCTGATATCAGAACCTAACAATTCACCATATGTACTTGCAATTTCAGCGACATTAATATAAAGATCACCAGAAACAACGCGAAGCACATCATTAAGACCATAGACTGTATCAGCCTCTTCTCCTGTAACAGATGCCGGAAGTGTAACATTTGCTGAAACACTAACGCCATCCTCTGCAAACTGCTCTGCAGTTACAGAAAAAAGCATAGACTCTCCATCTGCTGTAAGAGAAAACTCACCTACATATGTAGATGGTGTAAACGCTGTTTCACTTTCTGCCATTACTGGCATTGTACTTCCCGCAGCCAACGCCGCACTCATAATTACCGCAAATTTTCTTTTCATACCTCGTCCTCCTAAAATTAAAAATTTGATAACTTTGGTTATCTGATTTGTTTTTCTTCTCCTTCTCATATGTGTGTCGTTTTCATTATATCACATTATGAACAATTTGTTCAAGTAAAAAAAAAGCTAATTTTATTTTTTTGGTAAATTTTTATTTTTCTCTTGACAACTTTACATTATTGAAGTAAACTACGTTCAAACAAGAAACCTGTGATTAAGAGTAAGTAGTCATGGTTGCGTGTTCACAGAGAGCTACTGTTGGTGGAAAGTAGCAGCACAGATTATGATGAATGGGCTTATGAGGGCGGCCGAACGCGATTTTCGTTAGTAGCAGCCGACGGGGCGCGCAGCCCGTTATCCGTTGCGTATCGCATAGTTGTGCAGATTTTTCCATGAATGTGCGAGTTGAGTTGGATGCATTAGCATCAATATGGGTGGCACCGCAGGATTAACAGTCTTGTCCCATTAGGATTGGGATAGGGCTTTTTTTGTTACCAAAATTTCTTTCTCCCGATCTATCTAACTCACTAACTGATGCCTACGAATTGCTCCGTTGCTTTGAAGCTTTTGCCCTTGGCATCCTACAAATTTTATTCATCAAAAGGAGAACACTATTATGAGAAAAAATTATTTAACCTGTGCCACACTGATTTCTGCAATGAGCATGAGCACCATTGCATCTGCACCTGTATTTGCATCCGACAATAGCGATGCCCAAACATTTAAGATTGGTATCTGCAACTATGTTGATGACGCTTCTTTAAACCAGATCGTTTCTAATATTGAAAAGCAGCTTGAAAAAATTGAAAAAGATTCTGACGGTGCTGTTTCTTTTGAAGTCACAACAGAAAATTGTATGGCTGATGCCACTGTTCTTGATCAGATCATTGCAAACTTCATCGCAGATGACGTGGATTTGATGGTTGGTGTTGCCACCCCTGTTGCCATGGCAATGCAGGCAGCTACCGAAGACAACGAGATTCCTGTTGTTTTTGCAGCTGTATCTGACCCAGTTTCTACTGGACTTGTAGAGTCCATGGAAGAGCCTGGTGCAAATATCACTGGTACTTCTGACTACTTAGACACAACTGCTGTTATGGATCTTTTATTTGCTGCTGATGAAGAAGCTGATCATATCGCCCTTCTATATGATCAGGGTCAGGATTCTTCCACAACTGCAATCGAAGAAGCTAAGAAATACCTCGATGATAAGGGTGTTGATTACACAGAATACACTGGAACAACAGTTGACGAAGTTATGTTAGCAGCTGATTCTATCATCGCAGACGGTGCTGACGCAGTCTTTACACCATCTGACAACACCATCATGACAGCTGAACTTTCCATCTATGAGGAATTAGCAGAAGCTGGCATTCCGCATTATGCAGGTGCTGATTCTTTCGCATTAAACGGTGCTTTCTGTGGATATGGCGTTGACTATATTAATTTAGGTGTTGAGACAGCAAACATGATTAACAGCATCTTAGTTGACGGTAAAGAACCTGCAAAAACACCTGTCATGACATTTGACAATGGTATTGCAACTATCAACACCGAAGTATGCGATCAGTTAGGCTATGACTTCGATGAAATCAGTAAGACATTTGAGCCACTCTGCACTGCTGTAAAGGGCATCGAGACTGCAGAAGAATTTGAAGAAGAATCAGAAAGTGAAACTGAGACTAAAGAAGAATCTACAGAGGCTCAGGAAAAATAAATTTTAGTAATAAAAATCAAAGGGGTTTTCTCGTGGATATTCAAACATTATTGTCACTGGGACAGACTGCTCTTGAACTTGGTTTAATCTGTTCCCTTACAGTTCTTGCATTATTTTTAAGCTATTCCATGTTAAATGTCTGTGATCTTTCTACAGATGGATGTTTTACTCTGGGCGCCGCAGTCGGCGCTCAGATTGCACTTATGGGTCATCCATTTTTAGCAATTCTTGCTGCTATGGGGGCCGGTATTCTATCCGGTTTTGTCACCGGCACATTGCAGACAAAATTTGGCATTAACAGTCTGCTTGCCGGTATTGTAGTCAATACTGGTCTTTACTCTGTCAACATTGCCGTTATGGGCGGTTCCTCTCTTTTAAATATGAACAAAACTGTGACGGTATTTACAATGATGAAAGGACTCCTCTCGGGCACGCCACTTGCCAGCTATTATAAACTGATTGTGGCACTGATTGCAGTTATTCTTGTCGTTGCGCTGCTGACATTGTTTCTTGGTACCCGTCTTGGTCTTGCAATCCGTGCAACTGGAAACAACCCGATCATGGTAAAATCTTCTTCTATTAATACTGTTTTTACCACCATTGTTGGTCTTTGTGTTGCTAATGCATTTACCGGTTTGTCAGGCTGTCTGCTTGCTCAATATCAGAAATCCGTCAATATTGACATTGGATCTGGTATGGTTACGATTGCACTTGCCTCACTGTTAATTGGTGCAACAATCCTCGGACGCGGAAAAATTGTTACACGTGCTGTTGGTGTCGTACTCGGTTCCTTCATTTTCCGCCTTGTCTACACCATCGCACTTCGTTTCCATCTTCCGGCATTCATGCTCAAGCTGGTATCTTCTATCATTGTCGTCATTGCTCTGTCTTTCCCATATTTGAAGACACAGCTCCCAATGATGAAGCGCCGACTAACTCATTCAAAAAATAATAGATAATTTGTACCTGACTGCAAAGCAGGCTACGGAAAGGCATTTGTAATCTATGCTTGAACTAAAAAATGTTTCGAAAACCTTTAATCCTGGTACGGTAAATGAAAAAAAAGCCCTTGATAAACTTTCTTTAAATTTAAATGAAGGCGATTTTGTTACCATCATCGGTGCAAACGGTGCTGGTAAATCTACGCTGTTTAATGCAATCTGCGGTACCTTCTACACTGATGAGGGACAGATCATTCTTGACGGCGAGGATATAACACTTCAGCCAGACTATATACGAGCAAAAAAAATCGGTCATCTGTTTCAGGATCCCATGAGCGGAACTGCTCCTGGCATGACCATTGAAGAAAATATGGCACTGGCAGGTTCCAAAGGCGGCTGGCTCTCTCACGTAAGCAAAAAAGAAAAGGAACTGTTTCGCGAAAAACTCCGTCCTTTGAATATGGGACTTGAAGATCGCATGCATCAGCCTGTCGGACTTCTCTCTGGCGGACAGCGTCAGGCTCTTACTCTTGTAATGGCGACCATCAACCCTCCAAAGCTGCTGCTTCTTGATGAGCATACTGCAGCTCTTGATCCTGGCACTGCCGAGAAGGTGCTAAATCTAACCAAGTCTATTATTGCTGAACACCATTTAACTTGCATGATGATCACACACAACATGCAGTCAGCTCTTGAACTTGGCAATCGTACCTTCATGATGAACAGCGGACACATCATTTTCGATACAGCAAATGAAGAGCGCTCAAAGCTTACCGTAAATGATCTGCTTGAGCGCTTCAAGGAAGGTGTTGGAAAGCAGCTTGACAACGACCGCATGCTGCTCTCCTGATATTTAACTATTAAAAATTTATATTTAGTTTTGCCATCTGATCTGCTCACCACACACAAGTGGGAAGCGGATCAGTTTTTTTGCGTTCAAATCTTCCTTATTCATATCCACTGCTGTAATCTGATGATTCTCATATGTTGTATAATAATAAATTCCCTTTGAAGCATTACAGCAAGATGTGTAAATAGTAATCTCATATGCACCTTCCTTAACTTCACAGCATCCTCTTTGCTGATCTACAGAACCAAGGATATGGAAAAACTGGCTCACACTCTCTGACTCCGAATCACCTGAAAGTGAATTCATCTTCACAAAAGAAACACGAACAAAACGAGATTCTGATGAAAGATCACCCGGAAGACCAAGCGCACCCATTCCACGGCTGTAAGCCTGAAGCGGCAGCTCATTAGCTCCGCCAAATGTGTTCTTTGGCTGTTTTGCTGAAAGACCCATATAGCGATTTAAACCAGCCAGTTGTCTGTCAAACGGCGGATTATTTGTTAAAACACCAACTGGATTGTCATAGATCTTAATGCCCTCACGTACAGACTCTAACGTAATTGCCTCATCTTGATCTGCAATAATCCAGTGAAGTGATGACACCGGCATTGATTCATGAAAAGAAATATTTGTAATGCAAATGCGTTCAAGTAGTACTCTTGCCTCTTTTACGCTCGTGCACTGACCTAAAATCCACGGAATCAATTCAAACTGTGCCACGTTGTCTTTTCCCTCTGCCGGTTCTGTATAAAATGCATTGCCGACAAAATTAAGACCTGCCATTCCAAGACCCTTTTCATTAATCGCATCATAATACAGCGGATACTCGCCTGCCACATGTGCCATACCAATCAATGCGTACTTTGTCTGATATGGCTGTCCGTGGCGCATCACAAATGTATAACCACGCGGTGTTATCGTTACTTCCTCTCCATAAGAACACTCATAATCAAGTGTTCTTCCCATATAAAAGTCCTTTGTCTTATAGGTTGCTGCTGTACACATAATTTGCCTCCTTATTGCTCTTCCTAATTGTTTTTTGCTTTTTCTGTTTATTTCTATTTGTTCTGCTGCTCTTTTCTTTTGATTTTGCTCTTTTTCTTTATTTCTTTATGCTGTCAATAAATGGCTCTGCAAGATCCTTTAGCTGCTCTATCTGTTCATCAGTCAGCAACAGTTTCGGCGCTGTTATCGTATTTTGCTCGTCTAGTTTATTTGCCGCTGCATGTACTTCTGTCTGAAGACAATTTCCATCAGCATCTGAAATGGTTATTGTAAGAGTAAACGTATAGTTATCTTCTTTGTCTACAAAAAATGACAGCCTAGCATCTGCCTGCTTTGGCTGGATTCCTACAAGCTGTGCAAAATAATCAGCATCGATTGTAAACTCGGACGCTCCATCATTCTTGCCACTCACCTTTACGGCTGACCAAAGCTTTGGATCAAATAAATGATCTGGTTCAGCTAAAAACAGCACTGCATCCATTCCACCCGGCATTTTTAACTGATTCTCGACTGTTACACCTGTAAGATCGTATACCAAGCTAGTAAACTGCTCTAGTGTAACACAATGATCTTTAATCCATCCATTGTATGCTACTTTTAATAGAAAATTTTTGTCAATCTCATCACCTGCAAGTGCAGATATAATTGAGTCTATCCCAAAATAACATTTTCCATCCACCAGATAAAACGTCGTTAATGCAGTCTGCTTATCTGTTATATTTTCCTTTAGCTGCAATTTTAAATTTTTTTGTGCACTATCACCTGTTGCGGTAAATTTTGCTGTAAGTGAATCGGTGTTTAGAAGTTCCTGAACAAGATCTGTTACTGGCTTTAGCTGATCTGATGGTTCAAATGTCATCGCGCAATCCGCTGTAATATCATAGCCATTTCCTGCCACCAGCTTTTGCAGTGTCTCGATGGTCTGTCCTGCATTCATAATAAAATGCATATAGAAGATGATCGCTCCAATCAAAAAAGCTGCCAGAACAAGTCCCACTGCAAGCACTGCTTTTTTTCTTTTGCTCATATACCCACTTCCTTTCAACCAGCTTGCAAGACTTTAGCCTTTTACAGAATTATAAATCCTTTGGTCGTTTCTGTAAACGGACAAAATGACTCTTTTGTAAGGCTATTAAAAATTAGGGGGATTTTTTCTCTCCCTATCATTCGAGTAAGCAAGCACAAAAATAAGGCGTATACCTTATTCAGATATACGCCTTTTCGGTGTACTAACGATGGTGTACTAATAATGTACTAACCGACCGTTATTTGACACGTTTTGTTGTTTTTTTGGTTCCAATTTCCTTGAAAAATTAGAACTTACCAGCCTTAGCAGCTTCCTCGATGGAAACAGCTACAGCTACAGTCATACCAACCATAGGGTTGTTTCCTGCACCGATCAGACCCATCATCTCTACGTGAGCCGGAACTGAAGAAGAACCTGCAAACTGTGCATCAGAATGCATACGGCCTAAAGTATCGGTCATACCATAGGAAGCCGGACCTGCTGCCATGTTATCTGGATGCAGAGTACGTCCTGTACCACCACCTGATGCTACTGAGAAGTACTTCTTACCAGCCTCGATACGCTCCTTCTTGTAGGTACCTGCAACTGGATGCTGGAAACGAGTCGGGTTTGTGGAGTTACCAGTGATGGAAACGTCTACATTCTCCTTCCACATGATAGCAACACCTTCCGGTACGCTGTTTGCACCGTAGCAGTTAACCTTTGCACGAAGTCCCTCAGAGTATGACTTGCGGAATACTTCCTTTACTTCGTTGGTGTATGGATTGTACTCAGTCTCTACATATGTAAATCCGTTGATACGGGAAATGATCTGTGCAGCATCCTTTCCAAGACCGTTTAAGATAACGCGAAGAGGCTTCTGGCGAACCTTGTTTGCCTTCTCTGCGATACCGATAGCACCCTCAGCTGCTGCGAAAGACTCATGACCTGCCAGGAAGCAGAAGCACTCAGTCTCCTCTTCCAGAAGCATCTTGCCAAGGTTTCCGTGTCCAAGACCTACCTTACGGGTATCTGCAACAGATCCCGGGATACAGAAGGACTGAAGACCCTCACCGATAGCAGCTGCAGCGTCAGCAGCCTTACGGCAGCCCTTCTTGATTGCGATTGCTGCACCAACGGTGTAAGCCCAGCAAGCATTCTCAAAACAGATCGGCTGGATACCCTTGATCTGAGCATATACATCCAGTCCTGCATCCTTTGTAATCTTCTCTGCCTCTTCGATAGAAGCGATACCATAGCTATTCAGAACCGCATTGATCTGGTCAATACGTCTCTCATAGGACTCAAATAAAGCCATTTTCGTTACCTCCTGTATTATTCTTTTCTTGGGTCAATGATCTTAACTGCATCAGCAACACGGCCGTACTGACCCTTTGCCTTCTCCCATGCAGTATTCGGATCGTCGCCCTTCTTAATGAAATCAGTCATCTTTCCAAGGCTTACGAACTGATAACCAATAATCTGATCCTCTGCATCCAGAGCGATACCGGTTACATAGCCCTCTGCCATCTCAAGGTAACGAGGTCCCTTCTGAAGAGTACCGTACATTGTACCAACCTGAGAACGAAGACCCTTTCCAAGATCCTCAAGACCTGCACCTACAGCCAGTCCATCCTCAGAGAATGCACTCTGGGAACGACCATAAACGATCTGTAAGAACAGCTCTCTCATAGCGGTATTGATTGCATCACAAACAAGGTCTGTATTCAGTGCTTCCATAACAGTCAGACCCGGAAGAACCTCAGCTGCCATAGCTGCGGAATGGGTCATACCGGAACATCCGATGGTCTCAACGAGAGCCTCCTGAATGATACCCTCCTTAACATTGAGGGACAGCTTACATGCGCCCTGCTGAGGAGCACACCAGCCAACTCCGTGTGTGAAACCGGAAATGTCTTTCACTTCCTTTGCCTGCACCCACTTTGCTTCCTCCGGAATCGGAGCAGCACCATGATGAACGCCCTGCTTTACAACGCACATCTCTTCAACTTCACGTGAAATAACCATTGCAAAAACTCCTTTCAGTTCTGTATGTTGCACCTAAAAAGGTGCTGATTATGGCTTTGCCGACTGCTGATCAACAATTACAGCCATATCTTCAATATGTGTCTTCGGCATACCAGGCTGCAAAACGCAGTATACCTCATACACTTCTATTTTCTCACAAAATGCGCTGTTCGTCTAGTCCTTTTTTTTTATTTCTCGCAAAATGTTGCAGTTTTTACTATTATTTTCAGTATTGTTTTTTATTTTTTTCTTTCAAGCGTCCGAATCCTCTGGATTAGCTGCCACGCAGTCTCATGCAATGCCTCATTTTGAAGCTGCAGTCTGGCATTCTCCTGTTCATAATAATCAAGACGTTTTTGAAGTGCGGCTGCCTGCTCTCTCCAGTCTTGTTCTTTTTGCTCATGATATACCATCTAAGTTCCTCCCTTTCTGCTGCCTTGCCTATGATGTCAATTTTGGTCTCCTGCCATTTTATGGAAACTTTATGGTTACATCATACTCCATATATGGTGCTTTTTCACGCAAATTTTCTCGCATATTTCGACTTTTATGTTACAGTTCATGGATAAGCCAATATTGCGGCAAAAAAAAGCCGCACACGGAATTTCTTCCGCATGCGGCAGTCTATTGTACCGGTCAGGCCGGCTTTGTCTCATATTTTAGTTCAGTGCAAAACGATTTAACGCTACTTCGAACTGGTCATCTTTCAGTGGGTATCTGACAGTTAAGCTTCTGGTCAAATCAAGGCTGAAAACACCCATAATTGATTTTGCATCTACAACAATACGGTTATAACCTAAGTCTACGTCAAAGTCACATTTGCTTGCCTCTGACACAAAGTCCTGGACTGTTTCCCGAGATAAATGAATTTCTCTTGTAAACACTGCTTTCACTCCCTTCAATATCGGTGATGTCTTTGTCTTTTTGTTACCCTCTGCAGCGTACCGGTTCACTGCATTGACATACTTATAGCACATTGTCTTTATTTTGTCAAATCAACCGGTTAACCTATTTTTTTGCATTATTTGCACTTTTTATTCAAAAAAGGCTCATTTCTTTTTTCTTTTTTATGCACTTTGATATTTTTCTTTTCATCATCATTTAATCATTGATTCCGTATTGAATTATTTTCATGCTCGTTTGCACTCGATTCTCTGCATTTTTGCAGAATTTTCGATTGTTTTTCTCATTTCGCAGTCATAATCATTCAAACTTCGTCAAACTCTGCTTTATTCTCTGTTGTACTGTCTCCACCAATGTACACTTCAAACTTTCCTGGCTCGCTGCCATACGTCATATCGATCCGCCAAAAGCGAAGCATAGGCTCGATGATCTCAAACGACACCTCACGGCTCTCGCCTGGCTTTAGCGTAATCTTCTCAAAGCCTTTTAATTCACGTACTGGGCGCACCACACTGCCGCTCACATCACGTATGTAAAGCTGAACAGTTTCCGTTCCCTCACGGTCGCCTGTATTAGTTACCATAACTGATGCCACCCATGCTGCTTCTGCCTCATTTGCTTTCGTATTTGTTTCCCGCTTAATGACAGTTACCGGTGAATAAGAAAATGTGGTGTATGACAATCCATAGCCAAATGAATGCAGCGGACGGTACTCTGTATCAATATAGCCTATGCAAAATGCCTTAGGATCACCCGGATTTCGCGGTCGGCCCCCTTGAAACCGATTATAATACAGAGGCTCCTGCGAGGAGACATTTGGAAAGCTCATAGCAAGACGACCTGTTGGTTCTTTTACTCCAAATAATACGTCAGTAATCGCTACAGCTCCTTCTGTTCCTGGCATCCACACATACAAAACAGCCTTTGCAAGCGATTCAATCAAAGCGACCTCGATTGGACGTCCGGCAAACAAAACAACGATTACATTATTGTTAACTGCCGAAACCCTTTTTAGAAGTTCCATCTGAATCTCTGGCAATGTGATACAAGTTCTGCTTGCGCCCTCTCCAGTCTGACGGAACGATTCGCCCAAAAATAATACCACCTTTGATGCAGATTTTGCAGCCTGTACAGTCTGCTCAATTGACGCTTCTGCTTCATCTAGCGTCATGCCTTCCTCCACATAATCACGAATTACTTCCTTATCATAGAACATGCTGCAGCCCTTCATAAAATGACAAGCATTCCCTATATGCTCCTGTATGCATTCCTGTACTGTTTTTATATTGTCGTAAGTTGCAGGGAACGACCACGCACCGCAAAGCGCTCTGGTGTCCACATATGGACCTGCGAACAAAACACCCGTAGCTTCCTGTGCAGAAAGCGGCAATGTTTTATTTTCATTTTTCAAAAGGACAAATGTTTTTGCTGCTGCCTCACGCGCTGCTGCACGATGTGCATCGCATAAGATCAGATTTTTCTCGTCCTCCTCACTTGCATCCTTATATGGATTCTCAAAAAGGCCAAGATCATTTTTTAGTTTAAGAATACGAAGCACTGCCTCATCCACAAGTGTTTCATCTACCTCTCCCGATGTTACAAGCTCTTTTAAGTAATGAAGATATACATCCGACATCATATCGATATCCACGCCTGCCTCAATGGCAAGCCTTGCTGCTTCTCTCTTATCCTCTGCGATACCATGTGGAATCAGTTCTTCTACTGCCGAATAGTCAGAGATCAAAACACCATCAAAGCCTAAATCTTCTCTTAATACCTTTCGCATCAGCCACTTATTTGCAGTTGACGGCACACGATTCAACGTATTAAATGAAGTCATTGCCATACGGCAGCCGCCATCCACAGCACCCTGATAGCCGCTCAAATAATCTTGACGTAAGGTGCGCTCTGACAGCTCCACATTGTCATACTCACGACCACCCTCTGGATAGCCGTAGCAAGCAAAATGCTTCAAACAAGCTGAAATGTTTCCCTTTTCTTTTAAATTCTCCGGCGTTTCACCCTGAAAGCCCTCTGTCATCGCCTTTGCAAAACAATAGTTCAGATATGGATCCTCCCCAGGTGACTCCATAACTCTTCCCCAGCGTGCATCTCGCACCAGATCTGCCATTGGCGCAAATGTCACATGAAGACCCGATGCCGCTGCCTCCTTTGCCGCTATCTGCGCGCCCTTTCTAGCAATCTCTGGTTCAAAGCTGCAGCCTTGAGCCAGTGGAATTGGGAAAATCGTCTGGAATCCATTGATTACATCAAGCATAAAAAGCATTGGAATGTGATGTGGCTGCGTGGCCATTGCATTGTCCTGAATCTCCTTTAACTTTGCTGCACCACTTGTTCCGAGAATTGTTCCGCAAAGCTTCATATCCTCTGGCTCGATTTTTGCGCTTCCCATCGGACCTGTAATGAGCATATCCGTTCCATAAAAATTTGCCGTCAGCTGCACCATCTGACCAATTTTCTCCTCCAGACTCATGTCTGCCAGAAGATCTTTTAACTGTTGTTCTGTCATCGCACTTCTCCTTATTTTTCATTTTCAAGATAGCTTGCACGCTCGCCGCCAATAAACTTTAATCTCGTGCGTGCACAAACCACATGTGCCTCTCCAATTTGCTTTGTGCTAATACGCACTGGAACAGCAACTGGACGAAGATGCATGCCAATTAGTGTATCGCCAATATCAATTCCAGCGTGAGCCTGAATTGCCTCTACTGCCACAGGTGCCTGCAGTGCAGCATAAACAGCCGTCGCAAACGAACCGCCTGCTTTTAACTTTGGCACTACATTTACCATTGGAAGGCGATATTCTTTCGCTGCCGTCTTCTCAATGATGATCGCGCGGTTTAAATGCTCACAGCACTGAGCTGCCAAATAAATCTTCTTTTCCTTGCAGCAGTTAAGAAATGTCTGTGCCACTGCTTCTCCAATCTCTGCACTTGAATATGAGCCAATTCTATGACTTGCGATCTCACTTGAAGAGCAGCCAACTACTAAGATATCGCCCTCTTCCAATTTTGCCTGTTCCATCAGTTCATCAAATACTGCTTTTGTCTGCTCCTTAATCTCATCAATATGTGTGTATTTTTCTTCGGATATTCCATTCATAGTTATTGCCTGCCTTTCATCAGTGTCATTCCATATTTTTTCAAATCAATTTTTCCATCTTCGCTCATCACGCCTTCCGCTGCCAGACGTGATGCCTGAACACCTGGGCCGCCAAACACAAATTCACCTGCCAACTCACCTTTTGAATTGACAACACGATGACACGGTATGGTAGATGGATCTGGATTTTTGTGGAGTGCATTTCCAACGGCTCTTGCCATACGCGGATTTCCTGCCATTTGGGCAACCTGTCCGTATGTCGCCACCTTGCCTTTGGGAATCTTCTTTACAGCCTCGTAGATACGCTTTGTCGGGCTGTCTGTCACCATACGGTAGCTCTCGTCAATCATATTTTTAATGGCATCATCTGGCACTGTTCCATCTAAAATAATCGTACTCCAATGCTCCTTATTCAAATGATATCCTGCTGTTACGGACGCAAAGGCAGACCTCCAGTAGTCACGCCACTCGGGGTCTGCCTTTACATTTAAATTTATATAGCCATCTTTCTCATAAGTCCACAAGAAAACTTTTTTGCTGCTCTTAATCCGCACTAACTGCCAATTAGGATCATGAAACGGTGCATCCTGACAAGTATCTGGATAAGACAGGCCAAACGCCAAAGCTTCTTCTCTCGTTGTCATATTCTTCACTCCAATCTTTCGCAAATTAAATCGCTTTGCTATTATTGGAATGATAACACACTTATGTTTACAAATCAAGCGCCCACTTCACTGCATAATACAATGCCCAATCTTGATCATTTGCCCATGGATCATAGTAATGTGCCTTTTTGCCATTTACTGTATCTGGATAGACCATCGCGCAGGATGCCATGCCATCTATAAAGAACAGATTCAGACAACCTCGAAATGAAGCCTTTGCCTTATGCTCATATGATTTGTCTCCCGTAATCTGTGCGTAACTTGCAAATACATCACCGCTGAGTGTACTCCAATAATGTGGAAACGTATCGCCATAGCACTCATATTTTCCAAACCAATAACCGTCCCAATGACGAATCGCATTCTCAAACAAGTGATAATCGGCCTGTTTTCCATTAAACAGCTCCAAAAGTTTTAATTGTTTTCTTGCTTCTTCAAGATATTTTTGCTCCCCGCTTATCTGGTAGGCCTGCAGCAGACAACTTACCGCTGGTGCAACAATGCTCTGCTCATATTTTACCTCTGAAGTTGGATAATTGACGCTAGTCTGCGTAAGCTGATCAGCATGATTTAAAAATGCTTGTGTAAATGCTTCTGACTGTGCTTCAAATCCCGCCTCGTCAAGAAGTGTCTTTAATTCATACGCTTCAATTCCAATGGCATAGAAATGTTCACCACCTGAGCGATAATATCCCATCATTGTCTTATAGGCATTTAACAGATAACGCACGTCCTTCTTTAAACGATACAATGCAATCTGGAAATTTGCCACCCACGGATAATTATAGAGACGATGCCAGTCATTATTTCGATTGATATCGTTATATACCACACCAGTATTCTCATCATACAATTCGCGGTATACATATCTTTCGTACGCATTCAAGCTTTCCATACACTTCGCATCTTCAGGATGACGCTTAAGATATTGTGCCATTATTATGCCCATTGCCAAACGCTCACGTCCTCCATTATGATCAGCTTTGTGACTATAATAAAGTGCATCCTCCTCGCTGTCATATATCAGATACGCACCGTCTAATGCACTGCCTTCTTTTTTATACTGCTGCTTTGTTGCAAGGAATTGACTTCTGCGCGTCAAAAGTATATCTACTGATGCACTGCAGTAAAAGAGAGCATGTGTATGCTTTTCTCCTGACCAAATATCAAAGCGATACTCTCCTTCTTTTTCTGCTGGATACTGATACCAGACAGAATAAGCAGGTTGTGAATATTTATCATTCGTCTCATCAATGCGAACATGTTTAATTTCTTTTTCATTGAATTTTACAAAAAGCTTCTGCGCCATTTCTTTATTTTTTGTCTGGACACAAAATTCAAAGTTTTCTCCCTGAATGCATGTCATCTGCTCTGCCTTCACAAGCAAGAATTCATCCTCATTTAAAAGTCTGTTGTAAAAATCATCCTTGCCCTGATGCCAAAAAAGCTTCCAACGAATCTCCTTCTTCTCACCTGGCTCAAATATACCAAGTTTTGGATAAAAGAGAAAATCACCGCGATCTTCGCTTCTAGCTGAAAAATCACGTTCCACACCATAGCCTATGATGCTTCCCTTTGTTAATACAAGTCCCAGATGTGGCGCTCTTCCTCCCTGGCGAAGTGCCATCACATAAGTAGCATTTTCGCCGATAAACAGATGTGCATTACAGCGCTTCTCAAGACCAACCTCTGCCTTTTCATAGCTGTCATTAAATGGCACATAGATATATGCATCCTTCTCCTTGATAAAAAGAGGTTCCCCTGATACATTTTCAAATGTGTAGCATTCCTCTAATTCTCCATTTTCCAAAACAGACAATGTTCTTGTCACATTCAATCCCATTGGAACTTTTACACTTCCCCAGCACTTTTCACCTTCAACCCAGTTCATCTGCGATGGGTCATCCTTATGGCTTAAAAACCATAAGCCTCGCTCATCATTTCCAATAATCGATTCACCTACACATCCAACTGTTGGCATATTCATTTTGTCTCTCCTCCATTCTCATCTTCTTACTTTTATTATTTCTCGCACACTTCAATGATGGTCTGTGCCTGACGCAGTCCATCTCCGAACGCATGCACACTTACTCTTCCTGGCTTGCAATAAAGTTCAAGCATTACGCTTGCACAGCCATGATACAAATGAACACTGTCTTCCTGATATGGCTCATTGCTGCAAATATCGCCATTATCAACACCAACTATCTTCGCTGATCCTTCTACTGCAAAGTGAACCTTGCCGCTCTCACGGAAACACGAATTGCCATTTTCATCCACAGCACGAACTGTCAAAAGCAAATGCTGTTTTTTCTCTGGCATACCCAATTTTATCGTACTTACGCATTCTTTCTGATCACTCTCTCGATCAAATGACAGTGATGTTGCCATGCCTGGTGTCACCGTCTCATGACGGCAAATTTCCTTACCGTCTTTATAACCAATAGCTGTTACATTTCCCGGCTGCCACGGCAAAAATCCTGTGATGATACCGTTTTTGCACTCAGACGGACGTGGAATGAAAAGTTGCTTTCCATTCAAGAACAGATGAACCTCATCACAATTTGACGCAATCATATACGGAATCAACGTCTTTCTGAATTGTGGGAAATGCCAATGATCTGCATAGATTGGACTGTCCCAATGCTCCTTTACTCCTTCATCATCAAGGGAGTAATCCATAACAGAAAAATGGACAACAGGTTCTTCACTCCAGATGCTCTTTAACATATAAGCAACTGGACGATACTCATTGTTTGTGCGAATCAGTGCACCACTCCACCCCTTTGCAGGATACCCCATAGACTCGCCAAGATAATCATATCCTGTCCAGATAAAGCTTCCTATACAATAATCGTACTCAAAAGGAATTGCTGACGGAATCTGTTCTGTAAAGTTTTGCATTTGATCATAATGACCGCAAAAATATTCATATACCTCGGTTCCTAAAATCAACTTATTTGGAATCTGTTCATGAATCAGCTCATACCACTGCTCCTGATAATTACATGAAATGATATCGACAATTTCTGCGATCTTTGCAATGCGGCTGACACGCTCCTTAGCATCGTAAATCTCTGTGTCGCTGACTTCGTCAACAAACTGCTGAATATCTTTGATCTTACTCAAATCAACATTGCTCTCCCGCTTAAAATGAGGATTCATTGCATATGTGATTGGACGCGATGAGTCGAGGCTGCGAACCTTATCGGACAGCTGTTTTAAAATCGCAAGCATAGAATCCTGTCCCTGATTTTCAACTTCATTTCCAACACCCCATATCACGATGCAGGCGCGGTTACGGTCACGCTTTACCATTGCTTCAACATCTGATTCCCAGTTTTTGTCAAAGTAGCGTCCATACAGTCCGCCCTTCCATTTATCAAAACATTCCTCATATACATAAAAGCCAATCTCATCGCACAGATCAAGAAATTCCTCTGAGTAGGTGTGATGTGCTGCACGTATTGCATTGCAGCCAAGCTTCTTTAAATGAGTAAGACGCTCTCTCCAAATTTCTTTTGTCACAGCTGTTCCAAGGCAGCCTGCCTCTTGATGAAGACATACACCCTTTAACTTAGTCGAAACACCATTTACAAGTAGTCCTTTCTTTGTATCAAATATCACCTCTCTAAGACCTATTACAAGTGATACACTATCGCTTTCTGTAGAAACAGTCAAACGATAAAGATTCGGATTTTCTGCTGACCAAAGCTTTGCATCTTTAATATAGAAGGTAAGCATTCCATTCGCTCCCTCTGCAATAAAAACTTCATTTTCCAATGACTCATTCTCTTTATTTTGAATCAGACGTAAAATTCCCTGAACAGCACTGCTCTGTCCAGTCTCGACCTGAATGGCGGCAGTGAATTTTGCAGCACTCTCTGTTTCTTTTGAATCCTTTGCACATTCTGTTTCTGCGATTTTTTCTATTTTGCTATGTACTTGAATATTCCACAAATCAAGATGATTTTCTGGAACAATACGAAGTGTCACGTCGCGGTAAATTCCGCATCCGCTGTACCAGCGGTCTGCTGGTGAAACAGAATTATCAACACGCATCAACAGCTCATTATCACCACTCTGCACAGCTTCTGTAATATCCATTTTAAATGAACTATAGCCATATTTATGACTGCCAATTTTCATACCATTTACCCAAAGCACTGCGTTTTCATACACACCGCCAAAGTAAAGAAGATAACGTTTACCTTTATTCTTTTCCTCAATATTCAGAGTCTTCTTATACCAGCCAATTCCCCAGCGGTCACGAAAGCCCTGTGACATTCCATCTTCCATTACTTTATTAAATGGCCTGCTTACTGCCCAGTCATGTGGAAGATCAACTTCTGCAAATTGCAAGTTTTCCAACTCTGTGCGAACATCTTCCCCTGACTGTTTTCTTTGTAATTCTTTTTTCTTTGCTGTCTTTGCATCAATTGGTGTGCATGGCAAAAGTGCAAACTGCCATCCACGATTGATTAGCTTTTCTTCTCTCATTATTCTGCATCTTCCCTTCTGTTATCTTAAAAGTTTAGCGACACATCCTCACATCGCTTAATTGAAATATGACCAGCAGTATCTGATTTTTCTTTTCCAAAACGAATATTAGAAAACTTAACATGCTTAATCTCATGTCCAATCTTATCAAAACCACATAGTTCAATTGCATCGCACTCATGCCATTTTGCTTCGTGATCCTGATAGATGCCAGTCAATCGAAGATTATCAAATGTACAGTCACTAAAATACGGCTGGTCTGGTCCTGCAATGCCGTCATCATTGTAGCCAACGCTGTGCATCAGAACACGTGGAAATACGCTGTCATATACATGAATTTCCTTTACATATCCGCCGCGCTTTGCTGTACCCTTGATCTCAAAACCACACAGCGCTGCCTCCATATCGCAGTCCCAGATTTTTACATCCTCTACACCACCTGACATTTCACTTCCGATCGTGATGCCATGACCCATCGTACAGCGACAGTCAAACACACGAACACCTTTTGTCGGAATGTTCACTTCATTTCCCTGTGGATTTTTGCCTGACTTGATAGAAACAGAATCGTCTCCGGTGTTAAATACACAATTGAAAATCACACAGTCCGATGAAGAATCCGGATCCCATCCATCTCCATTCCAGATGCCATGAGAATAAAATGTGCATCCGTGTGTTACAACATGATCACAGTAGATCATGTGAATATTCCAGCATGCACCATCACGAAGCGTAACTCCAGCTAACTCTACATTTTTGCAGTTGCTCATATTAATCAAGCGCGGACGCACTCTTGCCGGGATCGTCTCTGGCTTCTCGCACTCCTTGATCTTATCGCCAAGCGAGGCCAGATAATCTTTTAGATTTTCTGTCTCAGAGGCTATGATACGCTCTGCTAACACGCGGCCGCCGCTTGCAATCGTTCCCTTTCCACGGATGGCAACATTTTTGCAGGCAAATGTACTGTCATAATCAGCACGGTGCATTCCCTCTGGGTCAAGTACGCCTAAGTTTAACAAACTACTGTAGCACTCCATCTCAGTTCCCTCAAAACGACTCCAAATTCGTGGAAGATAATCTTCTGGATTAGAAGTTCCCTGAAGAACGGCGCCCTTTGCTAAATACAATTCCATATCGCTGTGAAGACGCAGCGCTCCTGTCATAAAAGTACCGCTTGGAATCATCACGCAGCCATCTTTTGGACAATCATCAATCGCTGACTGAATTGCTTTTGTATTTAATGTTTTTCCATTTCCAACTGCATTGTATGGTGTCTTTGTGATATCAATTACAACGCTTCTATTAAATGTATGCACTGTGATTGTCTGCTGTTTAATTTCCTTCTCGATCTGCACCGACTCACTTTCATCTTCAATAAGCGCCATATCAACTTGATAAATTCCTTTTAATAAAATCTCATACCGAGTATTTTCCTGTAAATTTTCTATTGTGTAATGCGTCTTTTGCGTGCTGCCAACCAAGGTAAAATCAGCTTCCGTATGATTCGTATCTTTTAAAAAGATTTCGTATGTAGTTCCAAGTCTTCCCTGTGGGCGTTCCCAATAAAGGGTAATACTATCTGGTGCTGATTCTGCACGCAGCATTGAAAAATTCTCTTTCATAAAAACCACCTTTCCAATAATATTTTTATCTTGTTAGCATCATTATATGGTGATTTTTATAATATTTCTATAGCCTAAAATTTTGATATTGTGCACTTTTGACTTTTTTTCTTATATGCAAAAATAGGTGCACAGCCAGATTTTTCCTGACTATACACCTATTAAACAATTTTATTTATTTTTGATTTTTACTCAAACTCCGCAGTATCCTGATAAATCATTTCAAGTCCATCTTCTGTTTCCTTTAATGGATAAACAACATAACCAGACTCAAAATATTTGTCACCGTCACCGCCCCAGCGGTCTCCTACATACAGAAGCTTTCCGTTTACATTTAAAAGGAATGCGGACTGACTGTCATATGTTGTCTCGTCACCGATCTCCTTTAATGAACTCCAACGTCCCTCGATTGAATCAGCCCATGCATATTTGCCCTGGTTTGGCGCCCATCCGGTACAGAAAGATGAAATCATATAATAATGATATTTTCCCTTAATTACAGCTGGTGCCTCACGATACTCGCCCTGCCACAAACTATGAACAAGACAATCTACATTCATATAGTCATCTGATAAACGATACACATGAAGATCAGCATTATCTCTCGATGCAGAAATAAAATACGATGTTCCATCCTCTTCCTGATAAAGAGTGCAGTCTCTTGACATATAACCATATGGATTGAAATGACCATGATAAGTAAAATCACCATCTGGTGTATCACATGTTGCAATAGCAACTGCTGCATCAAGATAATTTTTTCCATTTTCAAAATGAGCCCACATAACAAATTTGTTTGTCTTCTTATTATATAGTACCTTTGGACGCTCCAGATTTACTTTTTTTCCATCCTCATTGATCAACTTTAGCGTAGTACGCACGCGATAGCCTTCCATCTTCGAATTTGTCGTCAGAATATGATTTCTAAACTCCCAATCTGTCAAATTCTGTGAGCGATAGCAGCTGACATAGAAATTATCTCTTCTATCCTCACCATACCAATAATAATAGCCCTCATGGAAAATCATATATCCTCCATGCGCGTGAATCGGATTTCCCTGTGTATCCTTCCATACAATTCCATTCTTTAACATCTTTTTCTCCTCTTTCCTTTTAATTATAAATTTAGAATACAAAATTTCCGTGATCAAATACAGTTACTGTACTTCCATCCTGACAAATACCTTCAATATGCATCTGTCTTGATCCAAACATGAAATCCACATGAGTCATAGATTTATTTGCACCTGCTGCAGCTAAATCCTCATCTGTCATCTCAGTTCCGCCCTTTACATTCATAGGATAAGCGTCTCCCAATGCCAGATGGCAGGATGCATTCTCATCAAATAAGGTATTGTAGAATAAAATTCCAGTATTTTTGATCGGAGAGTCATAGCTGATCAATGCAACCTCGCCTAAATAACAGCTTCCCTCATCAAATTCAACAAGGCTCTTTAATACATCCTGTTCCTTCTTTGCACCGTAATTAACAACCTTGCCATCCTTAAACTCCAGCCAAAAATCTTCAATTAATTTTCCCTGATAGCTAAGAGGCATTGATGCATATACCTTTCCATTTACGCCTGTCTTAAGCGGCATACAGAAGTTTTCCTCAGTCGGCATATTCGGGTTGAATAACACACCCTTTGTGGAATACTCACAGCCGCCGCCCCAGATATGATTTTTAACAAGCTCTACTGTCAAATCAGTTCCAAGCTCATTTGTAAAATGAAGTGCCTTGAAATTATAATCATTTAACATCTTTGAATGACCAAGAATCTCTGCATTATGTTTATTCCACTCTTCTACTGGATCATTCTCCTCATTTACACGCACACTCATTAAAATAGCATCCATGAGTGCTTCAACTGCTTCGTCTTCTTTTTTGTCTGGAAATACCTTATTAGCCCAACCTGCAGATGGCAATGCCACGATACTCCACTGACCGTCATTGTTCATCGTGTATTTCTTTAACGGTGCATTCTTTTTGCTATATGCAGCCTGAACTCGCTGAATCTTAGTTGGATCAATATCCTTCATTAGCCCCGGCGTATCAGAAATGACATGAAGATAGCAGCATCCTTTTTTATGCTCCCAATCTGTCATATCGTACTTCCACTGTGGAGTCTCCTCTAACGTCTCTGTGCTTGCATACTGATAATTCATTAGATTATCCTGCTCATCATGCCAGTTTATTTTAACATATCCGGCACCAGCCTCATATGCTGCTTTTACACACATTCTTACAAACTCATAATCAGTTACGGATGCACTGATTACAAGCATCTGTCCTGGCTGAACATTTACGCCGCTCACTACTGCCAGCTTTGCGTACTTTTCCATTACTGCCTTACTAGCCATTTTTCTAACCTCCCTATTTTGCCTCGTAAAGAGACATTCGCAATCCATTTTCAGTATACCAGATATAGAAAGAATTTGGAAGATTACAGAAAAATTTTGGAGGAAATTTGTAAACTATGTTACAGTTCATGGATAAGCCAATATTGCGGCAAAGTCCTAAGGTGAATGGATTTCACGAGCCGGACACTTGAAGCAGGTCTTTCAAAGTAATGTATAATAAGAAAGAACATAAAAGGAGCCTGCTGAGTTTGGTCCGGCGACGAAACCATTACACCGAAGGGCTTTCGTAGCATGACGCATGAACTGTAACTAAACTTCCATCATTTTGATAAGAATACGCATTGACTTCAAGTGCCCTTGAAGCAGTATAATAAAGATACCAATTATTGAAAGGATGGATTTTTTATGAACACAATTTCTCCAGAAGTAAAAACTGCACTTGTAACAGGAACTGATCATGGTGTTGGATTTTCTCTTGCAAAAAAGCTTCTCTTGCGCGGCTATTTTGTAATCGCAGTTCGCATAGATGAAACAGAAAAGCAAATTGACGCTTTACAATCTTTATATCCCAATCAAATGGCAATTGTCTGTGCCGATATCGGAAGTGATGAGAGTGTTTTTAAGGCTTCAAATGATATCAAAAACATGACTGATCACATTGACCTGTTAATCAACTGTGCCGGGATCCTTGGTGACATGAACAAAAATCTCGGTGATGATCTTGATTTTGATGAAATTTCACGCGTGATAAATGTAAATGCCATCGGCACGCTTCGCGTAACCAATGCTCTTTCTTTGCTTGTATTAAACAGTACTGAAAAAACAATTGTAAACATCTCTTCTGAGGCTGGAAGCATTGCCGATTGTGAACGCACTGGATGGTTTGGCTATTGTATGTCTAAGGCAGCCAATAACATGCAGTCTGCTCTTGTTCACAATAATATAAGAAAGCTTGGAGGCAAGGTCTTTGCGATTCATCCAGGTCATGTCGCTACATATATGCGCGGTCATCTTGACACGACTGCAAAGATCACACCAGATGTTTCTGCAGAAGGAATTTTACATGTTGTTTTGGATATGCCTCATCCAATTAATTCGCGCCCACTTTATCTGGATTACACTGGAAAAGAACTTCCTTGGTAAGGCAAACATTTATTATAATCAACTGAAAGGATAACAAACTTATGAAAAAGAAAATTCTTGTAATAGGAAATTATACTGACGCAATCTATCATGGCTTAGCAGGTGTTGACAAGCGCCTTGCATCTATTTTATCAGACTATGAGCTAATTTGTACTGACGATACGTCAAAACTTCTTAGCTTAGAAAAAGATCATATTTCAGGTATCATCTCTTATCTTGATATCTGGCAATCAAAGCTTTACGATGACGAAGCTAACGCTTTCGAACACTTCGTAGCAAACGGCGGCGGTGCACTTTTACTTCATAATGGAATTAGTATTCAAAGTCAGGATCGTCTTCTAACACTTGCTGGCGCAAAATTTCTTGGTCACCCACATCATGAAGTTATCCGCTTTGAGCCGTCTGCTCATCCCGTCACAGAAGGCTGCAAAAGCTTTTCTCTTGATGAAGAACCTTATCAATTTGAGTTTGTGCCAGATAACAAAAAAATAATCCTTACCTACCAGTACAAAAATCAGAAATATCCTGCCGGATGGTGTAAAAATTCAGGTAAAGGACGTCTGATTTATCTTTGTCCTGGTCACACGCCTGAAATTTTTGACTGCCCACAATATCAGCAGCTTATCCGCCAAAGTATGGATTGGACGCTTGGCAACTGAAATAGGTTAAAATAGATCAAGTATTTTTTTGGCATTTTTGCACAAAAACAGTTTTTTAAATATTTTCGTCACTTGTAAAGAATAACATTCCATGATATGATAGTTCAAGGTTCTTAACCAATATTACTATTTTATATTAGGGGTGTATTATGCAGCAAAAAAAGAATAGCTTCAGCGGCTCGATTGGTTTTGTCCTTGCAGCCGCCGGAAGCGCAGTCGGTGTCGGAAATATTTGGCGCTTTCCTTATCTTTGTGCCAAGGATGGTGGAGGATTATTTTTAATCATTTATCTAGTTTTAGTTCTCACATTCGGTTTTGTCCTTCTGACAACTGATATCGCTATCGGACGAAAAACAAAGAAAAATGCACTGAATGCCTATGCCGCAATAAGTAGCAAATGGAAATTTCTTGGATATCTTACTTTCCTTGTTCCTGCACTGATCATGACCTACTACTCTGTAATTGGAGGCTGGATCGTCAAATATTTAACTGCTTATGTAGTTTCTGGAACCGAGGCTCCTGCACAGGATGGCTATTTTACTTCCTTTATCACATCAACTGCAGCGCCTATTGTATTTATGTTTATTTTTCTTGCGTTGACTGCATGGGTTGTTTATCTTGGTGTTGAAAAAGGAATTGAAAAGTATTCTCGTATTTTAATGCCAATTCTGCTTATTTTGATTATAGGTATTGCAATCTTTTCCTTAACGCTTTCTTATGAGACTGAAGATGGCACAGTCCGTACTGGTCTTCAGGGTTTATCAATCTACCTGATTCCAAATGTTGAAGGTCTTACTGTTAAGCGTTTTCTGGAGATTTTGCTTGATGCGATGAGTCAGCTTTTCTTCTCCTTAAGTGTTTCTATGGGTATCATGATCACCTATGGCTCTTATGTAAAGGATGATGTAAATTTAAGCAAGTCCATCAACCAAATTGAGATCTTTGATACTGGCGTTGCCTTTTTATCTGGTCTTATGATCATACCTGCTGTGTTTGTCTTCCTTGGAACTGACGGTATGACCTCTGGTCCTAGTCTGACATTCCTTTCACTGCCAAAGGTATTTGCTTCAATGGGAGCTGCCGGTCGTTTTGTTGGAATTGCATTCTTCTTGATGCTTGGCTTTGCCGCACTTACTTCATGTGTCTCTGTTATGGAAACACTAGTTGCAAACTGCATGGAGCTGTTTCACAAATCAAGGAAGAAAATGTGCATCATCATAGGCACCTATTCTCTCGTCACCGCAGTTATTATCTGCCTTGGCTACAACGTGTTCTATTTTGATTTGAAGCTTCCAAATGGTTCTGTTGGACAGCTGCTTGATTTGGCCGACTATATCAGCAATAGCTTTTTAATGCCGTTCATCTCGCTGCTTACCAGCATTTTGATTGGTTGGGTTATTGGACCAAAGTGGATTACAGATGAAGTCACAAAAAATGGTGAGTCATTTAAACGCGAAAAACTCTATGGAATTTTAATGCGCTATGTCGTTCCTGTTGTAATGTTAGTTCTGTTTTTCATGTCTACTGGACTGTGGGATATCATTTTTTAATAAAGCAAACTTCTTTGTATAATTAAGAGGATATGAGAAAATCACTCATATCCTCTTTAAAAATCTCAATATTTAATTTATAGGTGAAGAATTTAAATTTTGTTTACTGTTTTTCCAGAAATTCCAGGTTCTGTCATCTGGACTGGATCCATAATCTCATCCATCTGCTCCTTTGCAAGAAGACCCTTCTCAATGATAAGCTTTCTTACGGACTCACCTGTTTTAATAGCTTCTTTCGCAATCTCAGCTGCCTTCTGATAACCAACATATGGACAGATTGCAGTTATAATTCCAACACTATTCTCAACAAAATAGCGGCAGCGAGTTTCATTTGCAGTAATACCGATTACGCAGTTATCTACAAATGTATTTACAGCATATGCAATCGTATCAATTGACTGGAACAGACAATAGAAAATAATTGGCTCAAATGCATTCAGCTCTAACTGTCCTGCTTCTGCTGCCATTGTAATTGTCATATCATTTCCAATAGCATTAAATGCTACCTGATTTACAACCTCAGGAATAACTGGATTTACCTTACCTGGCATAATGGAAGAACCATTCTGCTTTGCCGGAAGATTAATCTCTCCAAAACCTGCTCTCGGTCCCGAAGACATAAGACGAAGATCGTTTGCAATTTTTGACAATGTAACTGCACATGCCTTTACTGCACCAGATACTGCTACGAAAGAATCAAGGTTCTGAGTTGCATCAATCAAGTCATATGCCTGCACCAGATCCATACCGGAAATTTCGCTTAAGTTTGGAACAATGCGGCGAAGATAAGATTCATCTGCATTTAATCCAGTACCTACTGCTGTACCGCCCATATTCAAGGTGCGCATCTCATCCATTGCCTTATCCATACGATTTAAATCACGTAAAATTGCAACACTGTATGCCTTAAATTCCTGTCCCAGACGAATCGGAACTGCATCCTGCAGCTGTGTTCTTCCCATTTTGATAACGCCATCAAACTCATCTGCCTTCTGCTCTAAAGCACTGTGAAGACGAAGCAGCTGCTTTTTAAGCTTCTTTAACAGGCGAAGTGATGTCATCTTTCCTGCTGTTGGAATAACATCATTTGTAGACTGTCCGCAGTTAACATGATCATTTGGATTAACAACAGAATAATCGCCCTTCTTTCCGCCTAGAATCTCAATTGCTCTATTTGCAATAACCTCATTTGCATTCATATTTAAAGAAGTTCCTGCACCACCCTGAATCGGATCAACGATAAAATCCTCACGAAACTTTCCTTCAAGAATCTCATCACATGCCTGAACGATTGCCTGCGTACGTCTCTTGTCAAGAAGACCTGCCTCACAGTTTGTGATAGCTGCCGCCTTCTTGATGTAAGCCAAGCTGTTAATAATCTCTGGGTGCATATTTAATCCTGTAATATGGAAATTCTCTGCTGCACGCAGTGACTGTACACCATAATAAACGTTTTCAGGCACATCCTTAGTTCCGATTGAATCCTTCTCAACACGAAACTCCATTTCATTTTCTGTCATATCCTTCATCCCTTCTGTTTTCTTATATACCTTTTCATTCATTTCTTATTTCCTCCACTTTATCCCTAATAGCCCTTTGGAAGTTGCAGTTCACGTGTCATTTTACGAAAGCACTTCGGTGTAATGGTTTCGTCGCCGGACCAAACTCCGCAGGCTCCTGTTATGTTCTTTCTTGTTATACATTACTTTGAAAGACCTGCTTCAAGTGTCCGGCTCGTGAAATCCATTCACCTTAGTGCTTTGCTATAAATATTGGCTGATCCGTGAACTGCAATCTTTGGAATATTTTTAAGATTTAATATCTTACCCTTGTCTTCATTATAGATTACCAGTATAATATAATCAAATACATATACTTTTATAGTTATTATAGTGTTTAAGTTATAGTATTTTTAATATTTTTTACAAAAAAACACGATAAGGATGGTATTTTTATGTTTCAGGGAATGGAATATGTTTACCAAGTTTACAAGGATAAAAGTTTTTCAAAAGCAGCTGCGAACCTTTTTATTTCACAGCCTTCTTTAAGTGCTAATGTAAAACGCGTAGAAAAAAAGGTTGGTTTTCCTATTTTTGACCGCAGCACAAAGCCGCTTTCTTTGACGGAGTGTGGAAAAGAATACATCCGATGCGTGGAAGAAATTCTCGCAGTGGAAAAGGGATTTTCGCAGTTTGTCTATGATTTTGACAATTTGGAAACAGGAACTTTAACGCTTGGCGGCAGCAATCTGTTTTCATCCTGGATTTTGCCATCTCTCATTTCAAACTTTGCACCACGCTACCCAAACATTAGAATCAATTTAATTGAAGAAAATACAACACAGTTAACTGAACTTTTGCAGAAGGGTATTGTAGATCTGATTTTAGATAACACAACTCTTGACTCTGCTGTCTTTGACAGCAAATTATATAAAGAAGAACATCTTGTGTTGGCAGTTCCACACTCTTTTTCAATCAACAGCGAATTAACCTCCTTTCAGATTCCAAATGATCTGATTGAGCGAAAAGATTTCCAGATGGATTCTGTGCCAGTTGTTCCGCTTCGTTTATTTTCAGATCTTCCATTCATTATGCTGCGAAATGAAAACGATACCGGCAGACGTGCCCGTCTAATTTGTCAGGACAGCAATTTCAAACCCAATATCATTTTAAATATGGATCAGCAGATGACTGCTTATAACATCTGCCAATCTGGTCTTGGAATCTGCTTTATAGGTGATATTATTTTGAGCCGTATTCCACACAACAAAAATGTAGTCTATTATCGGCTTCCTACTCAGCACAATACAAGACGCGTCTGCTTTTATTGGAAAAAAGGACGTTATTTTTCGCGCGCCATGGAAGAATTTTTAAATGAATGCTGTCTTATGGATGAATCTCCCAGTGCATTTACATGAATGAAGTCTCCACGCCCATGCAATACACTGCCCTACAAACGTGGTACCCTGCCGGATTTGATAGATAAAAAATGGGCTGCAACCTGTTTTCACAGATTACAGCCCATTTTTATTTTTACCTTAAAAGGTTACTTAATTACTTATTGTTTAATGCAGCCTGTGCAGCAGCCAGTCTTGCGATCGGCACACGGAACGGTGAGCAGGAAACATAGTTTAAGCCTACCTTATGGCAGAACTCTACGGAGCTTGGATCTCCACCGTGCTCACCACAGATACCGCACTTTAAGTTCGGTCTGGTAGCGCGTCCCTTTTCAACTGCCATCTTAACCAGCTGGCCTACGCCCTCCTGATCAAGTCTTGCAAATGGATCGGACTCGTAGATCTTAGCCTTGTAGTAGGAATCTAAGAACTTACCTGCATCATCACGAGAGAAACCAAAGGTCATCTGAGTCAGGTCGTTTGTACCAAATGAGAAGAACTCAGCTTCCTCAGCGATCTTATCAGCGGTCAGTGCGGCACGCGGAATCTCGATCATGGTACCGATATGATACTGCATGTCGGAATTCTTTTCCTTCTTAACCTGCTCTGCAACTTCTACAACAACGTCCTTAACGAACTTCAGCTCTTTCTTCTCGCCTACTAACGGAATCATGATCTCTGGAACGATGTCATAACCCTTCTCCTGTGCAACTTCGATAGCAGCTTCCATAACGGCTCTTGTCTGCATCTTAGCGATCTCAGGATAGGTAACAGCCAGACGGCATCCACGATGACCCATCATTGGGTTGAACTCATGCAGGGAATCACAGGTAGCCTTTACTTCCTCAACGGTCAGGTTCATATCCTTAGCCAGTGCTGCGATATCTTCCGGATCGGTAGGAACGAACTCATGCAGCGGCGGATCCAGGTAACGAACTGTCATCGGACGTCCCTCAAGAGCCTCATACATAGCCTTGAAGTCAGCCTTCTGGAACTGAAGAAGCTCTGCTAATGCAGCCTCTCTCTGCTCAACAGTCTTGGAAAGGATCATCTTACGGATCTTCGGGATTCTATCCTCACCGAAGAACATATGCTCAGTACGGCAAAGACCGATACCCTCTGCACCAAGTCTTACTGCATTTAAAGTATCTGCCGGAGTATCTGCGTTTGTACGTACGGACAGCTTTCTGAACTGATCAGCCCAAGCCATAACACGTCCGAAGTCACCACCTACAGATGCCTCAACGGTCTTGATGTCGCCCTTATAAATCTTACCAGTAGTACCATCCAGAGAAATGTAATCTCCCTCATGGAATGTGTAGCCACCTAACTCGAAGGTCTTAGCCTCCTCGTCGATCTTGATCTCGCCGCAGCCAGATACACAGCAAGTACCCATACCACGTGCAACTACTGCTGCGTGAGATGTCATACCACCACGAACAGTCAGGATACCCTGAGATGCATGCATACCCTCGATATCCTCTGGAGAAGTCTCAAGACGAACCAGGATAACTCTCTCGCCTCTGCCGCCCTTACCAGCAGCCTTAGCCTCGTCTGCAGTAAAGTAAACCTTACCAGCAGCAGCACCTGGAGATGCCGGAAGTGCAGAACCGATAACCTCACCTGCCTTTAATGCAGCGGTATCGAATGTTGGATGAAGCAGCTGATCAAGAGACTTTGCCTCGATACGGCATACAGCTTCCTCAGGAGTAATCTGTCCCTCATCTACAAGGTCACAAGCGATCTTGATAGCAGCCGGAGCGGTTCTCTTACCGTTACGTGTCTGCAGGAAGTACAGCTTGCCTTCCTCGATGGTGAACTCCATATCCTGCATATCATGGAAGTGATTCTCAAGATTTGTAGCCAGATCCATGAACTGCTTGTAAACTTCTGGCATAGCCTGCTCCAGAGTAGAGATCGGCTGTGGTGTACGAACACCAGCAACAACGTCCTCGCCCTGTGCGTTTAACAGGTACTCACCGAAGATACCCTTTGCACCAGTAGATGGGTTACGTGTAAATGCAACACCTGTACCAGATGTCTCACCCTTGTTACCGAATACCATGGTCTGTACGTTTACAGCGGTACCCCAGTCACCCGGAATATCATTCATACGACGGTATACGATAGCACGCGGATTATCCCAAGAACGGAATACAGCCTTTACAGCCTCCATCAGCTGTACAGTAGGATCCTGTGGGAACTCACTTCCCATAGCATCAAAGTAAACCTTCTTAAAACGAACAATCAGTTCCTTTAAGTCATCAGCGGTCAGCTCTACGTCGTAGGTTACACCTTTCTCAGCCTTGATCTCATCGATGATCTTCTCAAAATGGCTCTTCGGAACCTCCATAACAACGTCAGAGAACATCTGGATGAATCTTCTGTAAGAATCGTAAGCAAATCTTGGATTGCCAGTCTTCTTTGCGAAGCCTTCAACAGATACATCGTTCAGACCCAGGTTCAGGATGGTATCCATCATACCTGGCATGGATGCACGTGCACCAGAACGAACAGAAACAAGTAACGGATCCTCTACGTCGCCTAACTTCTTGCCATTGTACTCCTCTAACCACTTTAATGCATCAAAGATCTGAGTCTGAATTTCATCAGAAATCTTCTTTCCGCAGTTGTAATACTCGGTACATGCCTCAGTCGTTACAGTGAAACCCTGTGGAATCGGCATGCCAAGACCGGTCATCTCAGCCAGGTTGCAGCCCTTGCCTCCGAGAAGATTTCTCATAGAAGCATTGCCTTCCTGGAACTTGTAAACCCACTTAGCCATTATAAACCTCCTAAAAATAAGGGATTGCTCCCGGTTTTCTTTTGTGTCCAAACAGACCTTTACTGTTTTCACAGACACTCTGTTAATATTATAACATAATCTGGCAATTAGTAAAGTGGAAAATCCTAAAAAATCTTGTATTTTTATTTTTCCTATAGTAAAATAGATGACATGGCTAGATGATTCTTGTTTTTTTGTCAATCAATCTTGCTAATTTGCTGTATTTTGTGAACATATATTTGTTTTTTTATAAAAAACTCTATAAAAACCCTCATTTGCAAAAACAGCAATCTCATACTTGTGTCTGCTTACACCAGCAGATTACGGAAAGGCATGGTAATTTATATGACAACTCCAATTCTCCCACATAATCATGGGGATATCCATAACGTTCTTGAGGCAATGCCCTCTAAAGATACCTGTGCAGATATGGCCAGTGCCTTCAAACAGCTTTGTGACGGTACACGTCTTCAGATCTTCTGGCTGCTGTGTCACAGTGAGGAATGCGTACTTAATATCTCTGCTGCTGTCGGCATGAGTGCTCCCGCTGTCTCCCATCACCTGCGCTGTCTAAAAGATGCAGGGCTGATCACAGGAAATCGACATGGAAAGGAAGTACATTATCACATTGCCTCCACCACACAGGCCGCGCTCCTTCATCACTTTGTTGACAGCTACCTGCATACCAGCTGTCCCGGTGAATTTGACAGTCAGGGAATTTCGCACTCACAGACTGAACATTTTCAGCATGAATCCTGTTCATGCGGCTGCTCACATTCTGACAATAAATAATAGGAGGCTTTTCATGACCGTTTTACCTAAAGATCCAGTAATTCTTTTAAGCTATATCAATACGCAGCTTCGCGATTTTTATCCAAGTCTTGACGAACTATGCAGCAGTCTAAACGCAGACAAACAAACACTCTGCAACACACTCGCTCAGATTGATTATTATTATGATGAAACATCCAATCAATTTGTTTAAAGCTATTTCATTCAAACAAAGCTGATTTTTTGCACAGAAAGGCAGGTTTTTATGGCAGGTTCATCCTTCGGCACTATTTTTCGTATTACTACATGGGGCGAGTCACACGGTCCATCAATCGGCGTTGTCGTTGATGGCTGTCCGGCAGGGCTTTTTCTCTCAGAAGAAGATATCCAAATGCAGCTAAACCGCAGACGTCCAGGACAATCACGTTACTCTACCCCACGAAATGAGGCAGATCGTGTTCATATTCTCTCTGGTATATTTGAGGGACGCACAACTGGTACACCAATTGCTATGGAAGTAATCAATGAGACACAGCGCTCTAAAGATTATTCCAAAATTGCAAATAGCTATCGCCCTGGTCATGCAGATTATACATTTGATCAAAAATATGGTTTTCGCGATTATCGCGGCGGCGGACGCTCATCCGGTCGTGAAACAATCGGACGTGTGGCAGGCGGTGCTGTGGCTATGAAGCTTTTAGAGCAGCTTGGCATTTCTATTACTGCCTATGCCTCATCTATTGGACCTGTTACGGCCAACACATTTTGTCCTGAAGAGATTGACAACAATCCATTCCATCTGCCAGATGCAAAAGCTGCTGCAATGGCACAAGAATATGTTGACCGCATGATGGAAGAAAAGGAATCCTCCGGAGGTGTAATCGAATGCCGCATCATGGGTGTTCCAGCTGGCCTTGGTGATCCTGTATTTGAAAAACTTGATGCTAATCTTTCTAAAGCGCTTGTCTCTATCGGTGCTGTTAAGGGAATTGAAATCGGTGATGGCTTCGCAGCAGCACATGCTGTCGGCTCAGAAAACAACGATTCCTTCTATATTAATGAGGATGGAAATACCGCCAAGAAAACCAACCATGCAGGCGGCATTCTGGGCGGCATAAGTGATGGTGATACCATTATTGTTCGTGCAGCAGTTAAGCCTACACCTTCGATCTTCCGTCCGCAGCAGACAATTTCACGCAATAAGGAACCGATGGAACTGACGATCAAAGGTCGCCATGATCCATTGATTGTTCCTCGCGCTGTTGTTGTCGTTGAGGCGATGTGTGCGCTTACCATTGCAGACAGTCTGCTTCTCAATATGACAGCGCAGATGGACGGTGTGCTACGCTTCTATAATAAATAATCTCATCATACATCCTTGTGATCACGGAAATAACATATCATCTCATTTGTCAGGCTCAGGTCATCGTAAGAATCCTGAGCCTGATCAATTTTGTCGCGCTCGATCCACTCGGCAACAGCGAGTTCTTCCTTATCAAGACGAATATCCTGTTCTCCATCTGCCTCACAGAAAAATCCAGTAAGCAGCGTATCTGTAAAGGACCACGGCTGGCTCTTATAATAGCGAAGATTCTTTACCCTAATACCTGTCTCTTCCATTACCTCTCTTGCTACTGTCTGCTCAAGTGTCTCTCCAATCTCGGTAAAGCCTGCTACAAGTGCATATCTTGTATATGTTCTTCCTGCATACTTTGTCATAAGAAGCTTTGACCCCTTCGTTACAGCAATAATAACTGCCGGATTTATGCGCGGATACACTCGACTTCCGCACTTCTCGCAATAAAGCATACGCTCCTTATGATCTTTCTTTAAGGAGCCTCCGCAGTGACCGCAGTAACGATTGTTTCTATACCAGCCATCAAGCTGAAGCGCCGTAATTCCAGCAAAAGCAATAAAACGAGGCATTATCTCACGCATATCACGTCTGTTTTTCCAGGCTCCCGTAAGTACTTTTGTATTTTCAAGTGCCTGTAAGCGATCTGACGGACCAGATGTCATGTTGCTCTCATCCTCAATCCATCCCGTATCGTCCTTCCCTGTCATCTGCTTTAAAAAATAATGTCTTCCGTCAATGGCAAATAAATAAACAGCACCATAAAGTGGCTCTGCAAGTTCCTTGAATGTTGGTATGTACCAGCTGTTCTTTTCTTTTTTATCTTGGCATAACAGTGCTGTTCCATCCTTTATGCAAATACAAAAATCTGTGATTTGTGGCTGATATTCAATGTAATGATTATCATATTGATGTGGTGTAATATCCTGTATCATGTTTTTCTCCTCCTGCAAATATCCTATCACAGTTACAAATCATATGCAATTAGTTCTGCTTAAACAGGAACCACAACATATAAACAAACATACCATATAAGGAGCAAACTTTTTGAGGATTCCTACATGCCAACTGTTATTATTGATCCAGGCCACGGCGGAATGGATCCCGGTGCTGTCTATAAGGGAAGACAAGAAAAAGATGACAATCTTAGACTAGCTCTTGCTGTCGGTGAACTACTCGCTCAAAACGGTGTTGATGTTTTGTATACACGCACAGATGATGTCTATGACAGTCCTTATCGAAAAGCAATGATTGCAAATGAAAGCGGTGCTGATTATCTAATATCCTTTCATCGAAATGCCTCTCCAATCGCAGGAAACGCATCTGGCATTGAAACACTAGTCTATGCTGACCGCGGCGTAGCTGCACAAATGGCACGCGATATTAACAGAGAGCTTGCCGCACTTGGCTTTCGCGATATCGGCGTAATTGAGCGCCCTGGCCTTGCAATTCTTCGCCGTTCTCGCATGCCTGCTATTTTAATTGAAACTGGTTTTATCGACAATGATGCTGACAATCTAAAATTTGACGAGGAGTTTGAGGAAATAGCTGCTGCAATTTCAAATGGCATACTGGAAACACTTAAAAATGAAGGTCAGCTGCCTGATTCAATCTCATCAGCATCTTATCCTCCTGAAATCTCCAACAACACTCAAAATGAACGGCCGCCTTCTCCTCTATCTGACAATACACCTACCTCTAAACTTTACCGTGTTCAAGTCGGTGCATTTAAAAACAGAAATTATGCCTACGAATTAAACTCCCAGCTCACAGAAGAAGGTTTTCCAGCTTTTATTTTAATGGACGGCGACTTGTATAAGGTTCAAGTTGGCGCATTCTCTCGCCTCGAAAATGCAATCCGCATGGAATATCGTCTGCGTGCTGCTGGGTATGACACCTATATTACAACATGACAGTCATTGCAAGAAAGCAAAAAATGGCCCGCCAAACAGCGGGCCTTAATAATTCTAGCTATTCGTCAAATAAATATATGCATCTTCCAAAGTGATATCATTATCCGGGACACAATTTTCATTTGGCTTTTCTTTGCTTAATATTTTCATATGAATTCCATTTTCTACATACTGCTTAGATGATATAGAATAATTGGC